>TARA_B110000977_G_scaffold53723_1_pt1 | contig 42265 bp, 25 predicted proteins | sample TARA_B110000977 | Tara Oceans TARA_B110000977 (sample SAMEA4397798) | marine metagenome | biome: Polar Biome; feature: [SRF] surface water layer (ENVO:00010504); material: water (ENVO:00002006), including particulate matter (ENVO:01000060) such as... | depth 5 m | reverse complement strand
CCCCCCCCACCCACCCATCGAACCGACTCAATCGTCGCTTTCGGAAGCGTCCGATTTGCCGGATATTTGCCGTGATTGCACCTACCATGAACGAGATGGGCTCAGCCGCTTTGGCCTTGACCGCGGCGTTGATCACGTCCTCGACCTTCTTCCCGAGGGCGTGTTCCTCAATGTACTCCTGGATGCTCATGTTTGAGGAAGGAGAGGATCGGATAGGTGCGGTACGTCGGGTGCGACGAAGTATGTGAGGAGCTCTTTGCGGAGCGAAATGCAGTTGCGATGCGCAGGACATGTATGAGCGGTCAGTCTGGAATCCAACAAAAAATGAGCACGCTTTTCCTCATCCAACCGCGGCGGTTGGGAGATGTCGCACAGAGTTGTAGTCTCCTTTTTTGGCATATTCGTGGCGCTGAGGGATGAGCTGGGATGATGGGGATCTGTGAATCGTGAAAAGCGACGGTCCTGTCTGCGCTGCTCGGACGCTCCAACAAGCCCCCTCTACTACGCTTCACTTTTGCATCGCATCAACACAGCTTCCTTCGTACCATGGCGAAGCGCCAGAAGACCGGGAAGACCCTCGCTTTGTTCGATGTGGACGGTACCCTTACCATTCCGAGAAAGGTACGGCTGGATGAGGGTCATGTATGAAGAGTCGTGCGGGACATCGCCCATCATCGAAACGTGAAACGACGTTTTTCACTACGACACGAATGCGCACGATCGCGCATCCCTACGCGTCCCCACCACGTACTGATCCTAACCCGACCCCCTTCCCACCCATATCATCCCACACTACTCCCAGAAAGCCGATGAGACGATGCTCAAGTTCATGAAGGACTTGCAGGAGGTGCGTGAGGGGTCACGGTACAGAGACGCCCAACACAAAACCCGCGGCCCCGATCTTTGGGGACGCGTCCCGGTTGGGCACCCAACCGATTTGTTTTTCCGAGGGACCGTCTTCCGGCGGACAGCTATACGACCCAACCCACGACACTCTCGTCTTCACGACGTTCATGCGGTGACATATCGTCTGAAGTGAGGGCACCACAACCGCGCACTATGTGTGACACACAGCTGTGCGTGTACCGATCCATCGTCCTGACCATCTCGTTTCCGCTCATCATCCAATCAATCACAGAAAGTAACCGTCGGTATCGTGGGCGGCAGCGACCTGGTGAAGATCAGGGAACAGCTCGGCGACGAAGCTGACAAGGAGTACGACTACCTTTTCTCCGAGAACGGCTTGATGGCGTTCAAGAAGGGCACGTTGTTAAAAGCCACGTCGTTCAAGGACCACTTGGGTGAGGAAAAGTTACAAAAGTTGCTGAACTTCGTGTTGATTTACATCGCGAACTTGGATATCCCGATCAAAAGAGGAACGTTCATCGAGTTCAGGAACGGCATGTTGAATGTCTCGCCGATTGGCCGGAACTGCAGTCAGGAGGAACGCGACGAGTTCGAGCAGTACGACAAAAAAGCCGGCGTCCGGGAGAAGATGGTAAAGGTTCTGCAAACTCAGTTCGAGGAGTACGATTTAACTTACTCAATCGGCGGCCAAATCTCATTTGACGTGTTCCCCAGAGGGTGGGACAAAACGTACTGCCTCCAGTTCGTTACGGACGATTTCGACGACATTCACTTCTTCGGGGACAAGACGTATAAGGGGGGGAACGATCACGAGATTTTTGAAAGCGAACGGACCATCGGGCACACTGTAACCTCACCGGAAGATACTCGGAAGCAGGTGCAGGAATTTATCCTGGACAAGCTGTAAAGAGGTTAGGTGATCGGCGTATGAGACGTATCTATACTCCTCAAGAGATCTCTCGATCAAATAATTTCTTTCTATAACAAGGCTACAATTAAACCTATCCATCCTTACAGTACCAACATTAGTCCAGCTCATCCAGGCACGTGTCGTCCGTGACTGGCGCACTAGTGGTTTTCTCAAAACTACTCGGCGCTTCGTTTTCGTCCGTCTCCGCTTTTGAAACTTCCGCCGCTCGTCCCGCGGCGCCGCCGCGTCCCTGCCCCCCTTGACTCTCCTGTGCGACCCCCGCCATGTCGGAAAGCCCGGCGAGCATCCCGATCTCATCAGTGGTTTCTGTATCGTTCCTCTCAGCCGACTTATCAGGACCCCACAGCGGTTGCCACGGCCGGGTGGACACCCCTTGGTCCGTTTTGTTTTGTGTCGACGCCACCGCTCTCGCCGCGGTCAACTCCGGCGGCTCCTCTTCCCCTGGCCGCGCTTCGTACTGTGCCAGCTTCGCCCTCGCCGCGCCCAGCTCAGGCGGCTCTTCCTCAGGCTCGTACTCCCCGTCGCTGTCCGACAACCCCAGGTCAGCCAACGCTTTCTTTCCCTTCTCCGCAAGCGCGTCGCGTTTGGCTTTACTCTTCTCCCTCAAATCAGCAAGATATTGGTGGTCCCTTTTCTGCTTTGCTTCTTCTTCATCCTTGAACGCCTTTCTCGCCGCTTTCTCCGCGTCTAAACCGCCAACCGCCCACGCCTCCGCGCACACGCGCTCCAGCTCGAACACAGGGCGGTCGTCGAGGTACGCCAGGGTAGGCACGGACGCGATCATGCGCTTGCGGTACTGCCGCACGGAGGACACAATAGGATTGCCTTGCAGGTACAGGCACGCCAGTTTTGGCATCGATTGGAACAGAGCAACCATAGAATCAGGGTCGCCGTCGATTTCGTTTTGCTGCAGATCCACGGTGCTCAATTGCGCACAGTGCTTCAGCTCCGTGATGCTGTCCAAGGTTTTTAGCTTGCACTTGCTGGCTTGTAACGTCTGCAGATCCACGAGGCGCGCTACGTTTTCAATTCGACTGAGATTCGTGTTTGAGACGTGTAACGTTGATAACGAGACAGGCAGAGACTCGGGGATAGACGTGATCATGTTCTGCTGCGCGAACAGGCACCGCAATTCCTTACACTCCTGTAACCCCTCTAGATCCTCAAGCCCGTTGCCCTCTAAAAATAAGCTCTTCAACCCAGTGTACGCCTCCAGATTCTGGATGCGATCGAAGCCTTGGAAGTGGAGGTACAGTTTGTCGTTCAAACTCGGCGTGCCGTACCCGCCGTTCTCCTTGCAGTGCTGTTTCAGCCACTTCAAAGTCATCTCGTGCGCCATGTGGACGTACTTTCGTAGTGTTGCGCACCACGGAAACACGACTTCGACTAAACCTCGATGCACCCCACCGCCGGTCGTTGTGACCGAGCGTGCTCCAGATCTGCTCGTTGACCGGTGAATAAACAGTCGGCTCATTTTCGTGAATTTTCACGGGTGTCATCACAGTCTCGGTGGCGCGCCGACGGGGCAAGCGCACGGGTTCAGGGCACCAGGGTCTGCGGGTTTCAGTTTTGACTTGTCCGCGCACCCCGACCTCCGCCATGCCGCTTGGGTTCAGCATGGGAGAGGTGGTGGTCACCCTAGGGGTCATCGCCGTGGCATTCGGTCCGAAAGACATTCCAGTTATAGCACGTGGCTTGGGACGAATGGCTGGCCAAGCAGTCGGTGCGTGTCCCCTCGTTACCGCGTCGAAACATGTTCGGTCCCACCTCTCAAGTTGTATATCACATATTCGATCCTCCACCCACATCACCTGACCTCTTTTCCCCCCTCACCCAACCCAGGCTACGTCGGTTTGATGAGCGCGAACGCGGACAAGTTAGCCCGCAACGCGAAGGTGCACGATTTGCATCGCGAGTTGAAATCATCCGTCGAGGAGTTGGTCGGGGTGACAAACGAAATCCGCCGAGGTATCGACCCGATCGCGGTGGGGAGGGAGATGATGGCGAGTTCGGAGCGGAAACAGATTGAACAAATGAATGAGCCTTCTTCGTCAGGATCTGGAACGCGCGGGGTTGAAAAACTAATGAAAACCAGAGAAACGGCAGCGACGAAGCAAAGTGTTATTAATTCGTTTCGACCGAACGTGGTGCGGGCGGTGACGGGTGACTCTGTGTCAAGCGGTAGTAGTGAATACGTCTCCAATATCAATAGCTCTCCTTCGCACCTTCCGTTCTCCGCGGTATCGTTAGGGCGAATCAAACGATTAGGGCCGGCGGTTGGCGGGGCCGACGTTCTCGCGGATTGCTGGGAAGAGCAGGCCGTCGCGGAAGACGTTGCGAGATTAGCGAACAGCGGGAAACTGCAAGCCGCGGTTTCGAAACGCACCGCAGTGTTTATAAACCAAGGGGACGAGGTCGTGGAGGACCGGTAGGGATTCTAATTTAGAGTTTCAATTGTGATACGCAACGTAGATAGGTATTTAACGAGCGGAGCGATTTATTCATCACGCTGCGCCGGCATTTTTCTTACGAACCTCGAGCTAATCTATCGCGGCGACCGCATTTCTGATCATCTTAGCAATCGCGGGTGTTTTGATACGGACAGCGGCGTCATGCCGTCATCCCTCGCCTTGTTGAGGCTCGCGCCCGCCTCGATCAGGACCCGCACCACCACCTTGTGGCCCTTCTGAGCGGCGATGAACAGTGGTGTTCTGCCACCATCAAACGCCCTGTTGATGTCGGCGCCTGCCTCAATCAGCGACTGCACCACCACATCGTGGTTCTGGTAAGCTGCACAGCACAGAGGCGTCACGCTGTTCTCGCGTCTTGTGTTGACGTCCGCGCCCGCCTCGATGAGCGTCCGCACCAACACCTCGCGGCCGTCAGTAGCAGGGATAATAAGCGGCGTCTGGCCGTTATGTCTTGTCTTCTTTACATCCGCGCCTGCCTGTATGAGCGACCGCAACACCGCCTTATTGCCGTTTTGAGCAGCCATGTACAGCGGTACCGCGCCTTGATCCTGCGCCTTGTTGATATCCGCGCCCGCTTTGATCAGTGCTCGCATAGCCACCTTGCGCCTCTCATGAGCTGCGGTGTGCAGTGGCGTCTCACCATTATGCCCTGGCTTGTTCATGCCACCGAACATGCTACCGAGTGTACTGTTCTTCGCGAGCCACGCCGACACCTTCTTGTGCCCTTTCTCCGCTGCTACTGTTGCACAGGCCGTATCACTCCACGGAAATCCGTTCGCAATCGCCCACTTGAGCGTCTCGAGATGTCCTTGTCTCGCCGCGTGTGCACAAGTCGTATCGTCCCACGGCCAGCCAAACCTGCGCGCCCACATCAGAACCTCAAGGTGCCTGCTGTACGCCGTGCGTGTGCAAGTATCCTTTTCCCGCGGACAACCGTTCTCGCGTGCCCACCGCAGCGCCTTGAACCGCCCCATTCAAGCCGCCCTCGAACACGTATCCGCGTTCCAGTGGCAGCCGTTCTCGCACGCCACTTGAGCACCTCAAGGTAACCGCCCTCTGCCGCGACAGCGCACTTCTCCTCGTTCCACAGACAAAGGATTCCGCGTGCCCACTGCACCGTCTCGAGGTGCCCCCCCACGCCGCACGCGTGCACATCTCTGGCTCCCACGGGCAGCCGTTCGCGTGCGCCCACTGCAGCACCTCGAGTTGCCCGCCATCCGCCACGTTCACACACGTGCCCATATCCCACGGGCAGCCGTGCGCGCGCGCCAACTTCAGCACCTCAAGCTGCCCGCCGTAGTACGCAGCCAACCTGGTGGTCTCCGAGTTCCACTGGCAGGTGTTATCGCGCAACCACTTGAGCACCTCGAGCTGCCCACCGTATGCAGCCATCTGACAAAAGTATTCGTCAAACGTCACACGGCCACGCCGATGCAGACTCTTCAGCGTATCTACGCATTCGCGCTTCGCGGCATCTTCAGGCGAGAGCTCCGTGATTGAAACATACTCCCCGATCGCGTTGCGAATCACGTCAGAGAATGCTCGGCGAGATCTGGCATCTTCGGGTGACAGACGTGTCCCGAAGAAGGGCAAGGTCGAGTTTGTTTCTTGCGCGTCGGAGTGATCATTATTAGTCCCGATACGACCCTGTACGGGAGTATCGGAGCCACGTTCGGGTTTTGGGGGCATCGCAGGGGGTCGGCGCTTGATGTTATGGCTCTAGCTAGATCTCTGGGGCGAAACGAAACGCCCGCTCTCCGAAAGAAAGTGTGAAAAAAATTACGCTACGTGAGAAACCCTCGTGCAGCGTCCCCACTCCGGCGCGCGCCTCGGCGTCCAGGCCCGAGGGCCCCTTCGCGCGATATGCCGGAGCGCTTGCGCGTCCGGCTCCGCCGCAAGGCGGCGTTCCTAGTAGAGACCGGGTCAGAGTCCAGGCGTGTCATGACGCCTTCCGAGGTGGAGTACTTTTTGCGCAGCATCGAAATGAATGACCCAAACGCGTGGGGCTTGACGAAGCTTTCTGAGCTGCGTTTGGATGACCCGGTCGAGGTTTCGTACCGGGGATACTCCTGGGACGCACAAAACGACGTGGGACTTGAAGGCAAAATGACCTTGCTCACCTACGCCGCGTGGCGTGGACGTGCCTGGATCGTACGAGGGCTCCTCAGAGCGGGCGCGGTTCCGGAACTTGGTAAACTCGGGACGAATAATCATGTTTTAGATGCAGCATCACCACGCGACGAGTACGACTTCTCAAACACGGGAAGCACAGCGGTTTTATCGAAAAAGTTACACGCGCGGTACCCCGAGGTCGCGACTTGGGTGGTGATTGCGCTGACGCGCATGCGCGCTTGGGGAGGCAAGCGTTTAGTTGAAAATCGCGAAAACGGACATAGCACGAATTGTGTTTTCCCAGAGTGCCGCGCACCACGAGTAAAAACAGCGCTGGCCTTCGCGACGTGTCCTCACGTGGCATGCGAGCTTTGTGTGTGGGCCTCCGTTGCACGGAAACACGGTACACTGCAATGCCCGGAGTGCGATCCAGGTGAAACTAAATACTCAGGTGATACTCATTCCTTCGGAGATACTTCGGATGGAATGGATATTTCTTTGTTCGACGCTTGTGTTGCGAAGGAAACGAAACGAAAATCGAGGGAACGGTGGTTGAACATGCCTGCGGACGTGAAGGATATCGCGACTTCTGAGGAAAGTAAAGATCAGGAAAGTACATATATTGAAGCTGACCACCTGTACACTGAAGCCAGCTGTACACCAAACCCTCGCCGCAACAACAAAGCGAACCGCCACGGCAAAGCCAAGCGCGGTGACCCCGTTCTCGGTTTGATCGACACGTTCGGCGCGCGGACGAGCTTCGCGCCGCTTCCGGTTACGGCCGCAGCGAGGACACGAGCGGAGAAACAATCCACTCAAGATGAACGCTGTCGCGATTTGCTACACGCCGCTTATATCGGAAATACGCCTTCCGTGGTCGCTATTATCAATGAAGGCGTCGACGTGGAGTGCCGGGACGAGTGCGGGTTTCCTCCGTTGGCGCTGGCAGCGTGGCGCGGTCGAAGAGGAGCGGTGTTGGCGCTGCTCCACGCCGGCGCCGATCCGCTCTCTGTCGCCGCGGGAGGCTTGACTGCTTTGAGGGCCGCGTCCGCAAACGGACACGTTGAGGTACGTAACATGATTGAGCACGTGCTAGGGGTTACGCAGGGGTTGAATCGTGACAAAACACGGAACGGCGACGGTGGCAGACTTCCAACAAAGTCTCGGAACGAAAACCATACGAAAACGCAAAACACCCCCTGCGTCTCCGTGACGTTGCTCGCCGTCCCCCTGTCCGCGATGGAGGACGTCGCATCCGGGGTGGGCGCGGTGTACGGCGACGGGTTGTTCCAGGAGCAAGAACAAGGTATGAGTGAGTCTACACGTAAACAGTCTGACAGTCAGTCTTCGTTCTTGACAAAAATAGACTCACTGGCGGATGTCGTGGCCGGCGCGTTCGGCTTGCCGGGCACGTGTTCCGATGCCGAGCGGCTGCACTTTTTGGACGCGGAAGGGTGGGTGCGGAGTGCGATTTCTCGTGCAGTGGAACGTATAGTGGACACGCTTGTTCTGACGAACGACGGGGTGACGAGGTTGCTGATGGAAGGGGAAGAGGAAGGAGGGGGAGAGGAAGAGGGTGAAGGTCAAGGTGGAGAGGAAGCTGAAAAGCTCAGTGACTCGCGTCCCACCAAACCCCGTATGCGGTGCGTGGTGCTTCCCCGGATGCGTTTCCTGCGGTACCCCACCCCAGGCGGCAGGTTAAATCCGCATGTAGATCTCCGAAAAGTGGATGACGAAGCCGAGAGCGCGAACCGCTCGACGCACACGTTTTGCTTATACCTTGCGACGTGCGACGTCGGCGGCGAAACCGTAACTTTAGACAAAGTGCGCGAGCCGAAAGATCCGATGAGCGACCGGTTCGCGTTTGGAGTTTGCGCTCCGAAACGAGGACGGTTGCTGATTTTTCCGCACCTCACCCCTCACGCGGGGAGACCGGTAGTGGATGTGCCGAAAGTTTTGCTCAGGGGGGAGTGCTACTTGGTGCCGCAGGGAGGATAGTTTGGAGGTGAAGAATATAATTTAGAGTTTCGAAATATTTGTTCTTTCGTTTTTCAGTGCAGTCGCGTCACAAAACAATCCTCGAATCACAATTGGTTGCTCTTGTCGTTGTCGGCGGCGGACGATGCGGCATCGTTTGGCCTCGATGCTAACGATAGCTATTGCGCTCTTGTGCGCATTCGCGGGTGTCAGCGCGGTGGCCAGCGAGAAAGGCGTGCGCGTCACGCTCACCACGAAGTGGACGGTGCGCACACAATCGACATCCTTTCGGGTTTCGACGCCGTCGTCAGATCCAGTCTTCCCCGATCGCGCGTGAACTTACCTTGGGATATTACTCTATCCTCCCCATGAACACTTCTGACCCGCCGCCTCGCCCCCCCAACCCCTAACCCACAGGTTACGTCTGTTGTTCTCGAAACCGCGGAGTTCTTCGCGGACGAAAGCCCAACCGCGTATTGGAAGTTTGTGGAAACGTGGTCCGAGAGTCACGGAGCTTCTGTCGACATTAATAGCGATGCTTTTTTCACCACGTGCGCATCGAAGGTCCGGGACGTCGCAACGAGTATCACGAGCTCCAGTTTAACAATGGGCGTGCTTGAGCTGTCTCTAGGTATCAGGCGGTACTCCCCGCGGCTCGAGATGTTCAGGACGTTGGCGGAGGCGCACGAGACTTCCGCGGCGAGTGGAATTGCAAATGCCGAAAAGAAAACGTGCTGCAGAGCGCACGTCGGCGACCAAATTGCGGATGACGTCGATACACTTAAGGCGATTTTGACTGATTTGCACAGTCAAAACTCCTCAAATCAATTTGATTCGGTTCCTAAAGCTTCTGGCTTCGATCACGTGTACCCCGCCCCCGCCCCGGACGCCGCCTCTACGCCATATTTGGTAATCCGCGGAGAGGGTACCGAAACGAAAACAAAAACAAAAATTCCAGTCGTGACTCTGTACGCGTCGCTCGGGTCGGACTGTTTTTTCGAGTTCCACGCGGCTCTGAAAGACGTTTCAAACAAAGGTGCCGTGCGATACATCCACCGCCCCGTGGTGCTGCACACGCAGTGCGCGCACCAAGGTGACGGGTGCGTCGCGCTCGGGTTCGGGGCGAGTGACGGAAGCGGTGCGGACGGGAGTAGCAAGGAAGCCGGGGCAACGAGTGACACGCGACGCACAAATGGTGTGGGTACCGAGGGTACTGCCACCCCTTCCTCCCCAAACCCAACAAACCGTCTCACCGTCTCCGGATACGGCGTGGAGATGGCGGTGAAAAACATGGAGTACAAAGCAATTGACGATGATGACACAAAAGATGCGAGTGATAGTACCGATAGCGCCGACGCGAAGCCCGAGCTGAAACTGTCGTCGATCAAAAACCTCGGGTTGCAAGCCGTGCGCCGAATAGTCACGTCGAAAGACCCGCTGCAGGAGATGATCGATGTGAGTTTTGATTTTCCCGAAATTGCGAGCGAGCTGTCGAACGTCAAAATAGACGAAGCCACCAAAAACGCGGTGATGGAAAACTTTCCGAAGCTCTCCGGCGGCGGATCCCTAGTGCTGTCCCTGAACGGCGAACCACTCGAGATGGACGTGGTTAATATTTTCTCGCTATTGGATCGAATCGCCGATGAGTTGAAAATGTCTGAAGTGTTCCGAGGTATAAAAGGATTGGACGTATCTGCGGTCAAGAAGCTGCTGCGGATGCGCATGCCGGCTGGGGGGGGTGCTTCTGGAGGTGTTAATGGTTCACCCATGGACTCACCCCCGCGGCTTGACATCGTAACCTTCGGCGACTCCTCAACCGTGAAATTCACCAACGACGTCGAGAAGGATAGGGCGTTTAAGAGTTGGAACCCGAGTTTAAATGGTTTGATTGAGCAATCACAAAGAGGTGGGCCTCCGCAAGTGCGACGGAACTTGCTGAACATGATTGCTGTTGTCCGGTTAGGGGGTGACGATTTTGATGCAGAACACAGAGCGTCCTGGGCGTTCGTGGACGCGCTGGAGCAAGCAGGGGAGCAAGGGGTGGGGATACGGATAGCGCACGTTTTGCTGACAGATCAATTGATTGATGACAATAGCTCGATTGAGGACGATAGCTCTTCGGATGCTAAACGTAACAGTGACGATCCAGATCTTCCGTCTGGCATGTCAATCGCCACGGCGCTCGCAAGGGCACACACGACCCTTACCCAAAGGTTCTCTGGTCGGTACGCTGGTGCTTTCCTAAAGGAAGTCAGCGCGTCGCGGCCGGTGGTTCAATCGGGCAACCCGTTCGCGCCGCCGTTGCGAGGCGGAGCGCCGACTTGGACAGATTGCGAACTCGCCTTCAAAAACGCGCACAAGAAAGGGTTAAAAGCCAAGGCCAAGTCTGAGTACCGAAAAGAACACGGGAAAGATGCGAAAGCGCCGGACGTGGAGGATGAGATGATTGAAAACGACCTGCGAGTGACGCTGAAGGATATATTTGACGCGTCGGATATCTCAAAAGCGTCTCAATACGTCTCCGCGACTAAATCGTTTCTGGACCAGCGAGGTGTGTTAGCTCCAGCGGGGTTGGTAAACGGTCTGTACTTCACCCTGGCGGATGCCAACAAGATGGGCGCGGACCTCACCTCCCTGGCGTTTCACTTCGCGCAGAGAGAATTAGACACGATGGCACGGGCGGTGTACGCAGAAGAGCTGAGCGATGAATTATTAGAAAAAGACTTTTCCGAAACAGGCGCGTACGGCTGGGTGCACAAAGACGCCATTAAGAAACGAAGCGCGTTTCTCGAGGCGAAGCAGGTGGAATATGTCGTGATGAATCCTCCTGGGGATGAAGATGTGCTTGCGTATTTGGGTGAGGATTCAGAACAGTTCAAAGGTGTCACGGCGTGGGTCGTTGCGGACGCTTCGAGCGAAAAAGGCGCGGCGCTGATTGCGACTGTCGTGTCGTTTGTGGATTCAGAAAAGGACAGCGATGTTGAGCTCAAACAACCCGACGTTCGCGTTGCGGTGCTTGACCCGCAAAGTTTCATAGTCGTTGACACGGTCAGTACACGACGCATGCAGAAGTTTTTCAGAGTAGACAGTGTAGACGGTTTGCTCATCGTCAACGGGCGTTTGGTTCCCGTTTTTGATTCGGACAAATTCGACGCCGACGACTTTGCGGCGCTTGTTTCTTTCGAAGCAAGCGCGCGAAGCGAAGTACGCGACGCAATTGGGACCGTCGATGTGGATGCTACAGCCAAGACATCCGAAAGGAAATATTCAAAAGCGCATTCAACGTCGAGTACCTTGAAATCGGACCAGTGCATGCACGCTTCGTCGTTAGTGGCGCGGAGGCATTACATAATGGAGATATCAGGCATCAACCCAAAAGGCCAAGTCGTGGATTTGACGTTTTTAGAAACTCCGGAAGCGTCTTTTTCCGACTCATCGGACGAGTCGTTGATTACGTTAGAAGCGGTTTTAGACCCTTTAAGCCCGGAAGCGAGGAGGGTCACGCCTGTTCTAAAGATTCTCAGAGATGCTTTAAAGCCGTATATATCAGTCCGGGTGATTCTCAACCCGAAGCTCGACTTGGAGAAACTGCCACTGACGTCGTTTTACCGGTATGCGTCGCCGCGGTTTGCGTTTCCGAAAAAAAGTAACAGGAAGAAGGGGAAGATAAAGGATATTGAAACGGCTGAAATTGCTCTAACGGCTCTGAACCCTTCCGCGTTCTTCGCCTCCCTACCTGTTTCGCAGACCCTAACCACGCACCTTGATACGCCGGAGCAGTGGCTGGTGACCATCGCCGTCGCGGCGTACGATTTAGACAACGTGCGGCTCGAGGATCTCGACGGGACGGGGAGTGACGTGATGTTCGCTGAGTACCAGTTAGAGGCGCTGTTAGTAACGGGGCACTGCTCCGAGGCTGTTATCGGAAACACGCAGCCCCGAGACCAATACGGCAGACCCTCTCCTCCCCCGTCACCAAGAGGGACGCAGCTCGTGATTGGCCAAGCGGGGACGATTGTGATGAGCAACCTTGGTTATTTTCAGTTGCCCACGCAGCCGGGGGCGAGGGTGTTGTCCATAAGGGACGGGCGATCATCTGAGGTTTACCGGATTAAAAATGGGGGGATGACTGATTTGGAGTCTGCACAAGGAAGTGTTGTGAAGGCTATGCTAGACCCAGATGGCGTTGAAGGGACTGATTCGGAGACTGACGTGCATACGAACAATTCCTCTTCGGCTGACATTTTCGTCTCCAGCTGGAACGGGCGCATCGTGGGGCTGGCGCTTGAGAAAAGGCAAGGGATGGAACACGAAGACGTGCTGGAGATTAGTGTTCAGGATGTAAAGTCCGGAGGGAGTGGTGTTGGGTGGTTGGAGCGATGGTTTGGAGGAAGTAAGGACACGAAATCGAACAACGACGTGTCATCCTTGCCCCTGGAAACCATCCACGTCTTTTCCGTCGCGTCCGGCCATCTTTACGAGCGCTTTCTGAAGATCATGATGCTGAGCGTCCGCCGGCAAACGAAAAACCCAGTCAAGTTCTGGTTCATCAAGAACTGGCTGAGCCCAAGGTTCAAGGACTTCCTTCCACACATTGCGAAAGAATACGGATTCGAGTACGAGTTAGTGACGTACAAGTGGCCCACCTGGCTCAACCGGCAAACCGAAAAGCAAAGAATCATCTGGGCGTACAAGTTACTATTTCTGGACGTCCTATTCCCCCTGACGCTTGATAAAATCATCTTCGTGGATGCTGATCAAGTAGTGCGAGCGGATTTGGACGAATTGTGGCAAATGGATCTTCACGGCGCGCCGTACGCGTACACGCCTTTCTGTGATAACAACAAAGAAATGGAAGGGTACCGGTTTTGGAAACACGGGTTTTGGCGGACGCACCTCAACGGCAAGCCGTACCACATCAGCGCGTTGTACGTCGTCGACCTGAAACAGTTCAGGAAAACCGCAGCGGGGGACCAGTTGAGGGTGATATACGAACAGCTATCGCAGGACCCCAACTCGTTAGCGAACTTGGACCAGGACTTGCCCAACTATGCGCAGCACCAAGTGCCTATATTTTCGCTTCCCCAAAACTGGCTGTGGTGCGAGAGCTGGTGCGGCGACGAAACCAAAGCGGTGGCGAAGACGATCGATTTGTGCAACAACCCTATGACCAAGGAACCAAAGTTGTTGGGGGCGGCCCGGATCGTGTCTGAGTGGCCTGGGTTGGATGCAGAGGTGCGGAGATTCACGTCTGATGTGGAGAAACGGCTGTACGGAGGGAAACAGTTGGAGTCGCACCAGGAGCGAACGGCGAGGGAAGCGGCGGAGACGGCGAAGGACACACTGAGCGAAGAGACGATGGATCACTCCGAGCTGTGATATAGCTAGTAGGATTACTATTAAGTATTAGTGACTATTAGTATTCAAAACAAACCTTTCATTCCTTCCCTTCTTCTCTTTTCCTTTTCTTCATGTCGTCGAACGTCTGCGCGACGCCTCGCAAGTCTCTCTTTACTGTCCCGACGACTTTCAGTTCGGGCTCGATGTCTATTCCGGGTCGGAAGACGGGCGCCATATCCGTCAACGCTTGTCCTTTTTTCACTCCACTCTTACCCGCAGCTTTGCTTGCTGCTAGGTTCATCACACGCCTGGCCTCCTCCGCCTCCGTCAGCTCCACTACCGGCGGCTTCTTGTACACCACGACGTACTTGTTGACGGCCGCAGATGGATTTTCCAGCTCAATCGACTCAGCGTGTAAATGCAAATCACCCGCAAGCTCGTGCAAAATGTTCCGCCATATCTTTTCCATAGGTTCGAACTCAATGCATTGCTCAGGGTCGGTAGAGGGGTTCTCAATGAGCTCATCCTTCATCCTCTGTGAGTGTTTCTTCTCGAAATCCTTGCGAGCGCGCATTAAACGAGCCTCGCGCGTCTCCACGTCAGCCGCGGTCACCACAGATGCGCCATCCTTAATCGCAGCCTTCTTGGTTAAACCGTCGCGCTTGATGCCGCCGATGATGGAGCCTAACAGCCCGCCGCCGGTGGGCTTCGCACTAGGAATAGCTTCCGGAGGGGATGGGTTTGTGCTGGATGAGGGGGCGGAGGCGGAGGGTGCAGTAGGGCGTTGTCCTCCTCCGGGAACAGGATTTGGATTTGTCCTTCGTCTCGCCGCTGGGCGTTTCTGCGAAGAAGACATCGCGTCGCAGTCGGTGGCCTAATGGATACCCCTGCCAAGACTCTGCGAGTTGACGGGGGGCGCCCTTGCTGCGACCACGGGGTAGGATGCCGCGCGTGAAAATGCGGGCGCGCGAGGCTAACCTACAACGCCCCGAGGTATGACGCAGGCGTGGTGATTTTACATCTAGGTGACCAAACTCAGCGTCTCCGAGAAACCTGCTCTGTGAATGGAAAAGTTGACCTAACCTTGCCCGCACTTCCTACTGCACGCGCTGTGTCGCCAAAAGTTTCCGGCAGGGTGACGCATCGTCCTCTTCGTTCCACATTCTTCCGAAAGTAAAGACAGCGTCGTGACCCTCCCATAGTTGAAGCACGCGCTTCCAGGTTGACGCCCGTGCCACGTCGGATTATTCCCCGCCCGCGGAAAGCCTCGCCACGTGGCCACCATGCATGAGGATGAGCACGACCAACACCACGACGGGTCGCACTCCGACTTCGACGACGAGGATAACATGTTGATAAAGGTGCTGATTGCACAGACGAGCGCGGGGTGTGTTATTGGTAAGGGCGGTTCGGTGATCAACGAGTTCCAAACGCAGACCGGGAGCCGAATCCAACTCAGCCGAAACGGAGAGACATTTCCCGGAACCACCGATCGCGTGATTTCGCTGCGAGGCGGTGTGGAGCAGATTCTACAGGCGCTGCACCTTATGATTTCTAAATTGGCGGAGGAGGGTGAGAGCATGGTGGACGAGAACTCAAGGGTGCGTCTGATTGTTCCGAACGCGTCGTGCGGCGCGATCATCGGCAAAGGAGGCGCCACGATAAGGGCCTTCGCCGAGGATTCCGAAGCCGATATTAAGTTGAGCAGCCAAGACAGGATGTTGCCCGGGGTTACTGATCGAGTTTTAACCATCACTGGGCCCGCTGGCAACGTTTTGAGAGCCGTCGCCCTAGTATCAGCCGCCTTGTTCAACGACGGGGGGTACCTACCGCACGCGAAAAGGCCGAGCGCGTTTCTGTCGAGCTCGCCGATACAGAGTGGGGGTGGTAATGGCAGTGGACGCAACGGAGGATCTAATTCTCGCTCCAACCACTCCGCCGCCCTGGACGAAATCTCCGAAACCGTGGCGGTGCCTGACGAGCACATCGGGGCTGTGTTGGGGAAGGGGGGAAGGACGATAAGCGAGATCCAGGTTGCGTCTGGAGTTCGGATCAAAGTAAGTGACAGGGGGGACTTTTACCCCGGGACCCGGAACAGGAAGGTGACACTTTACGGTACTGCGGAGGGGGTGAAAACAGCTACCGCGCTGTTGAGGGAGAAACTTTCTAATCCGGGGAATCCGAGTGGTGGGCACTAGGGGAGTGAACAGGAGACCATATCGATGTATCGACCATATCGATGTTGCATTTATAGATGTATTATTCATCACACTGTTCTAGTAGTACACGCGTCTCGCAGTTCGTTTCTTTGAGGATCTGATATTTTGGTCTTCGCCCTTTTTGCTTTTCTGAACGGACTGTCGTTGAAAACAAGATGGACCTGTTCGTTTGTCAATGTCTACGCATCGTATCCCTTGGTATCCCTTAATCCCCAAAGACTCTGTCACCCACTTCCCGCGTTCCCCGTTCCCAGGTTTCGTTCGTGCATCCGTCGTTTCCGCGGTAACGTCGGGGTCGATGCGAATAACGCGTCCAAGTTTCTTCGCGGCAAAGTTCCATCGCCCTCGGCAACGAACACGGGACACACACTGACGTCTTCGTCATCCGACTCGACATCCACCTCAACCTGAGGAGGAGTCACCATCGCCGAAACGGTCGCACGCCGGGGATCCACCTCCACTTGTGTCTCTACACCCATCTCACGTGACCTGTGCACGCCCCCTCTGACGAGCACTGAGATTGCAATGTTGTTGCTTTATAAACGGTCGCCCGAGAAGTCGACGCAAAAGTTATTTTCCCGAAACCTTTGACTGGGCGCGTTACTGCAAGCGAGACACGAAGTGAGGAGCACAGTGTGGACCCTGGCGAGCGGCGAGGGGTATAGCTCACACGGATACATCAACCTCACAGGTACCGCGAGATTCACGGGCTCAGGGGTATACCGAAATGGAAGATTGGTGAAAGCATGGGGATAGACAACGAGCGTCGAACATCCAACGACGAAGCAAAACAAAATATTTTGACCAGACTTTTCTCCTTTTTTTATTACACGAATAGAACGCTTTCAGTCTAGTTGAAACAGTATATTGTGACACAGCTAGGACGTGACTCTTGCTGATAAATAGTATCAGGAAATAATCACACCCTCGCCACAATCAAACGTATCGCTTAATCGAAAACCTTGCACTCGTCCGCAGAGGGGTCTTCGTCGCAGAGAATGTCCATGGGGTCGGCGCTGGCGGCCCCGCCTTCAATGAGGCCGGCGGCAACGATGTGCGTGAGGTCAACAACACGCTGGGTGTAGCCCCACTCGTTGTCGTACCAGGCGACAACCTTGACCATGTCGTCGCCCATGACCATGGTGAGCGCGGCGTCGATGGTGGTGGAGACGTCGGAGCACCTGAAGTCGACGGACACGAGGGGCGTTTCGGTGATGGCGAGGACACCCTTCATGGCGCCTTCCGAGGCTTCCTTGAACGCGGCGTTCACTTCCTCCGCGGTGACACCCTTCTTCTCGACGTTCACGACGAGGTCCACAATGGACACGTTGGGAGTAGGGACGCGGAGCGCGATGCCATTGAGCTTACCCTTGAGCTGGGGGAGCACAAGGGCCACAGCCTTGGCAGCGCCGGTGGAGGTGGGCACGATGTTGAGCGCGGCGGCGCGGGCGCGGCGGAGGTCGCGGTGGGACGCGTCAAGGATGCGCTGGTCACCGGTGTAGGAGTGGCAGGTGGTCATGGTGCCATATTTAATGCCAAACTTGTCGTCGAGCACCTTGGCGAAGGGCGCGAGGCAGTTCGTGGTGCACGACGCGTTGGAGACGATGTTGGCGGAGGCGTCGTACTCGTCGTCGTTGACGCCGACGACGTAGGTGGGGATGTCGTTGCCCTTGGCGGGGGCGGTGATGACAACCTTCTTGGCACCCGCGGTGATGTGCTTGCCAGCGCCGGGGCCGTCGAGGAACACACCGGTGCCTTCGATGACGATGTCAATCTCCATTTCCTTCCAGGGAAGGTTGAGGGGGTCGCGGTCGGACACAACCTTGATCACCTTGCCGTTGACGGAGATGGTGGAGTCATCCACAACCTTGACGTCGGCGTCGAAGGTACCGAGGATGGAGTCATACTTCAGCAAGTGCGCGGCGGGCTTGGCGCCGCCGGACTGGTTGACACACACAACCTCCAGGGGGGAGTCCGCGCCGCGGGACATCCAGCAGCGCACGAAGTTGCGGCCTGGGGGGGTAGGTGGAGGGAAGGTGAGCGACGAGATGACAAAAGTTCAGTTTCATTCTGCGTGACAAACTCTGACGGTTTCACTGAGAGATATTTGCTTCCGTGTCGAGAGTGGCCGATTGCGAGTGAGACGTACCGATGCGGCCGAAACCGTTGATGGCGACCTTGACTGCGGCTTCGGTGGTGGTGTTGACGGCGGCAGCCTGTGATTTGGAAGGGGTTGAGGGTCAGCGAAAGTCGCGTCACTCACAGCGGACGCGATCCGGAAGGCGCGTGATTAGTCATTATCCAGCGGGAGATTCCGATGACACGCACCTTGACGGCCTTGCCGCGCTTGAGGCCGGCGGTCTGGCCGCGAAACTCAACCTGTTTTTGTGGGATGGGGGGGGAGGTTAGCGAGGGTTGTGTAGGATGACTTGCACGGTGTCTAGTGACTCGAATCAAGCGTGACATTCAGGTTTCCGGGCCAACCGTAGCGGATAGGATCCGGGGTTTCGGAGCGATTCGGAACCATCGAAGATCGCGTCACTCTCGTGTCACTCCCGACACGACCGACAAAACCAAAGCACAACTCACCTTGAGGGAAGGGGTGGTAGCGGCGAAAGCAGCCATTGTTCCTGTCTGTGTGGAAGGTGAAGGGTGCGAGTGCGAATGAGGGAACACGGAGGTGGAGGAGGAGGATGTGCGAGAAATTCCGGGTGAGTATTTGTTACAGCTGGCACGCGAGTCCGGCTTCGCAAAATGGTTTTGAGAGCTGGAAACCGTGCCAGGGTGTCAGGATGGTTTTATCAATTTTTAACTCGTTCTTCTCGAGTCATTATCCCATACATTCATCCGATTCCGATTCCAGGATTCGAGAGTTACGTGGCGGGTGGAGTTGAGCTTGGCTCGCGCGTTTCGGAGCTCGACGGCAGCTTCCGCTCTCGACTCTGCGCCGAAAAGTCATCGATCTGATAAAGCCGAACAAGACTGAAACGTCGGCACTCGTCCGCGCACCCCGGTGTGGGTCGGGGCGTAAGCCCTAGTCTAACACAGCTTGACCGCGCAGGCAGGGTTTAACATAGGGTGAAGATGGCCGTTGCTACGGAAACCGGGGATGAGGGGTGTTTACACCACCGCGCGTTGCCGACCCTGGACCCGATCGCCGTAGATGCTTTGGCGAAAGCCGTCAAACCTCTACTTGATGAAGACGATACTCTTGCTCAATGGTGCACTAACGCAAACGTGGAGCGGTTCTTACGAGCCGATCGAGGACACTTAGGCAAAGCCACCAAGAGGTTAACGGAAACGTTGCGGTGGAGGCAACAGGTACGACCCGAGTCGCAGATGTGCACCGCCTGTTTCGGAAAAGACCTGCGCTCGCATTACATGCAGCATGTGGGGTGGGACAAACGGGGCCGGGCGTTGGTGTACTCGGATATAGGCATGGCTGTTGATAAGAACGCAAGCTCAAATGCGGAGCACTGCATGCAGGTCCTTGAGCTATTAGAGCCGCAACTGAACAAATTCCCGAACGACCAGTACGTCTGGGTTGTTGATTTTCACAAATTCGGCGTCGCGGACATGTCGCCGAAAGTTGCGGGGGCGTGCTTGGGTTTGTTTGGCAAATCGTATCCCGAACGACTTGGGGGCATGATTATAGTAGGCGCGCCCATGCTGTTCAACGGGCTGTACCGAGCCGTGTGTACGTTCGCGGACCCGGTGACGGTGAAGAAGGTGCGGTTCTGCCAATCGCCGGATGGGAAAGGGGGGGGAAAAAACTGGGACACCGTGATGGATGAATTTTTTTCCCTCGAAACCAAATATTGGCTCGCCACTGAGATGCGGGAAAATAGAGCAAAATGGAAAACCGTGGGGAAGCAAAAGAGCTGGCTCGCCTCGGTGGTCACGGGGTGCGGGAACACGCACGGGTGGCAAGCCGCGTATGAACGGGAAAGGGAAGAGAAGGGGGAGTCAAAAAGTAAAAAATCGTCTTCAAAAACAAAAGAATTAGATACGTCCTCCGAGTTTCCTCCAAAAAGTTTACCCGGCCACGATATCCGGGGGTGTGTTTCGTTCCTCAGCAGCAACGCTTCGGTCGCGGCAAGAGAACGCGCGTTGCGACACGCCTCCAAAGGTGAGGCGACGAGGGGGGTGGTGCTCGCGGCGGCGATGAAAAATCTGCCACCCGGGTTCGCGCTTGAAAATTTAGAAACGCACGAAGCGGAGGACGCGTTTTACGACGCGCGGGACTGCTTGTAGAGGGACTAAATAACTCATAGCTATATAGGTGTCTATTCGATTCATGGACGTTAATATTACAGGCGCACGATACTAATCATCCTCTGGCTCGATTCCCAGCTGTCTCATTTTGAACTTGCTCATGGGGCGGCCGTCGCCGGTGTTACCGCCCGCCGTGCTTCCACTGCCCACTCCAAACGCACGTTCCGTCACCTCTCCCACCGCGATTGTTCGTCGAATATTGTCTCCCAGCGGTCTATTCACCGGTTCTCTTTTCTGTCTCTTCGCTGCTGCTAAAGCAGCTTGCTCCTTTTTCCACGTCGCCAACCGGTTAACCCCCGCGTCGCCATCCGCACTTAAATTCTTTTCCAGCTCAACACGCTCATCGTAATCAGAGTCGTCGTCTGAATCCTTTACGTGATCTGAGTATTTGTTATCTTCATCCATTCCATCGTCACCTTCCCTGTCTCCCTCACCAGCCGCTTCCAGCGCCTCCAGCCGCGCGATGAAATCGTCCAGTTCTTTTCCAGTCGACACGCCGCCGTCGTTTGATTGATCAGCGTTAAATGGTCTCCCCGACACACTCGCCGTCCCTGACGTCTCTCCCTCACCGAAGCCCTCAAAGTCTTCGTCGTTCGCGTACTCCTCCGTGATTTCCACAGTCCCATCGGGTTTCGTGGTCAACAGAGCTCTGCCTTGTTGCCTTTGTTCGAACGACCCACTCGGTTCCTCGCCATCGCCATCCGCGGCGTGCACCGCATCTAGGGCGCCCAGCCGCGCGCCCATGGCATCGGCGCCGGCGGTCGCGCCCTCGATTTTCTCCGCGAGCATCTCACGTCGTCGTCCGATGATCTCAAGGGTTTGAGATGCGCTTCGCTCAGCGTATAAATCGCTCCCCAGAAGAACGGTAAGCTCGTTCGTGTGCACCAGCCGTCCGGGGAAGAACGCGACGTCGGTGAAGGGTACCATGATTTCGTGGTGCGTCTTCTTCGGCAAATCAGTCACCACCCGCTGTAACTCAGCGTACTCGTCATCGAACGCCTCAAGCTGATTTAGCACCTGCTCGTCGTTCGAAAGAGCCTGCCGCACGCGGTCGGACAGGAACGAAAGGTCGTCCGACATGACAACACGAGTTGCGCCCGATTGTGACATCGAGAAAGATTTAATGCAGGTGAATTAAACTGTGAAAGCCAAATTTTTCGACGTACATGTATGTATTTAGATAGTCTACCTATGTCTACAGCCTCGGCGACTGCTCACCCGCGGCTTCAGCATCCGGCGTCAACAACGGGTCCACGGGTTCAGGTTCTGCCGGCGCGGTGACGGGCAAATCTTCCCCGTCGTCGAACTCGTCGAAGCTGTCGCTTTCGGCTTGATCCTCAATTTCGGAACTCGCCGCCGCCGCCACGACGTGGTCTTCGATTTCGCTGCTCAGCGCCACGGGGACTTCGTCGGAGATTATGTCACTCATGGATGAGCTCACGGCTGGGGCGTCGTCATCGATTTCGCCAGAGCTCGCAGCTTGTGTCTCATCATCGACATCACCAGAGCTCACCACAGGCGCCTCGTCGACATCGCCCGAGCTCACAACAGGTGCTTCTTCATCGATTTCACCCGAGCTCACCACGGGAGCTTCGTCGTCGATGTCACCCGAAGTCATCGGCTCGTCGACTTGCGAAGTCATTGACTCATCAACTTCACCTGAAGTCATTTCTGGAGCCTCGTCGTCGACATCACCTGAGCTGACTACAGGGGCCTCGTCATCAGCCTCACCTGAAGTCATCTCATCTGGCCCCACAGTTTCCGCGCCGAACCCACCAGACCGCTCCATGGTATCCACACCAAACTTGTCGCTGGTGCCCAGAACCTCTTCACTCTTTTCAGGGTCAGCGTCGGGGTCAGGGTCATTAGTTGTAATGTTGACCCTTGTAGTCATAGGGTCAAATTCAGGGTCAATGTCTTTCTCCCCTGCAAACCTCTCCGCGTCAATCTCGACGTCGTCTTGAACGTCGTCCCACGCTTCCGCATCGCCAGGAAGCGCGCCCGAGAACCGCGCGGCGTCAATCTCAGAGTTCTCCAAGCCGGCGTTTGTGTCTGAGCCTTCTTCCTCTTCTTCTGTAACTTTCTCGTCCACATCAGGGTCCCTGTAAAGCTGTTTAGGCTCCACAGCTTGTTCTTCCGGCTCCTTACCTTGTTGTTCCCCATCCGCGTCTTCCGGGACAGGCGCGAAGCGTCTGGACATCGCTCCGCCCGCGAACGGCGAGAGGGAGGGTTCGTCCGACCCGGGGGGCGACCCGCCGTTTGAATCCGTCGGAGACGCGCCCTCCTCCGCCGCGTACTCCTCGCTGAGCAGCGGCTCACCGACGAGCAATGAGCTGGGTTTACCTGACGCCATGCCCACGGGCGCGAACTGTGCGCCCAACTCCGTGGTCGCCGCAGACGCACTTTCCTCCACGTCGTCCTCTTCGGCCACGCCCCCGGCACTCGCGGAGTCGAAGGCGGCAACATCTTCAAAGCGCTCGCTCGAGGTTTCCGGGTACCCAGTGAAAGGAACCAGCGGGTCGTCATCCGGCCCTCCTGATTCAGCACTACTTCCACCTCCTTTCCCAACAAGCAACGCCCCCAGTAAGTGCGACAGCTGTCGGTAAAACGTCGGGTCCGAGTGTTGTCGTAGGCCTTCCAGCAGCTCCTCGAACCCGCTCTCCAAACACGCGACGCGAAACTTTTCCTCGCGCAGCATGGAATACAACGCGCCGTTCGCGTAGACCCTGACGCTTTCCAACGGCGACTGGAGAAGAAGACGCATCACGTCGAGGATGGATGAAGAGCCATTAGAGTATTGATCCAGGTCATCGGACTTATCATCTGCACTAGCTGTCATAGCTGTCATAGCCGCCGCCTTTCGTTTCCCTTGTGCCACTAACGACAAGTTCATCAACAGCGCCGCGCCGTGCTCTGTGTCATACTCGGAAAGTTCGTGCATCCCTTCCCTGCTTTTCCTTAAATTCTCAGACATTTCACGTTCGCCCGTGGTTACGACACCGAGCAGCATTTTTGTGATCCAGCCCATCACCCCTAGGGCGCACATGCGTCTCGCCGCCACGGCGTGGAACGACAGCTTCTGCAACGCACCGAGGAGGTGCCGGCGCGCTCTTGTGTCCGCCTCGCCCGGTTCGACCGTCGACGCTAAAGCTGCGACGACCCTGGATCCGGGTGCAAGTAGATACTTCCGACCGTCGCCCGTGCTCGCTAACACGTTGATTAGACGGAGCAACTCTGCTCTTACTCTGCCGCGACACCCGAGCAGCATGGCGTCGACCAACGACCCCGGGCCTCGCTCGGACAATTGCTTCGATCGAATCGCCAGGACGTCGCCCCTGATCATGGTGCGCACGGCTTCGACTCGCAACACGGACCCCTCCGGCGCGCGCGTTATCCTCCACCGCAGGGCTTGCACCAATCGCGAGACGCGTGATTCCGCATCCTGTTCGTCTGGACCGAGGTCTCCCTCTGACATCAGCAACCGCTCCACCCCCGAGCGGAACTCCAACGTTACTTCCCGGTAGTCTAATTTCGTGAGCGACAAATCTTCAGGGTAGTTGGGCATTATTTTACCCACAGAATCAGGAGCCTCCAAATACTTAGCCTCCAGAGGACGCTTCACGGAGCCGGACTCTGAAGAAGCACCCGATGAAGTAGGTCGGCTACTGTTAGTTGATCGAGGAGGTCCCGTAGAGACCCTCGCAGTGCGTTCAGCGCGTTTGCACTCTCTCTTTTCCGTGACAGACACTTGGACAGATGCGGAGTCCGCCGGTGCTTCGTCCTCGCACGCCGTCGCCTTACCCTCTTCCCTGTCTTTGTCTGGCGAGTCCGAAGGCGTTAAAGGTTCCAGACTTTTGACTTGCTTGACGAGCGAATCGATGGTCAGCACCTCCGCCCCCAGATCCGTGTAATCGGGCTCGGGGTAAAACGCAGTTAGCTCAATCCGCCCTTCCAAAAGAGGCGTGATCCCCCGCGGACCGGCGGTCAACGCCGTTGGGAGCGGTCCAACAAAACCAGCGGACGTCATGGGAGTAGGTGCCGTTCGCTGGTACGCAGGCAACGATGAACTGCCGCCAGGAGGAGCAGTGCCACTAGGTGAAGCAGTGCCACTAGGAGGACATCCACTAGAACTCGTCACTCGCTTCGGCTCCTCCGGCGCCGAACCTTCATGATCTAATCCATAATAGTGTAACAAAATACTGTGAATCCGCGGCGGCGGCGTTTCCGACGGCGCGTTCGCGATGAAGCGTTCCAACATGCCGCGCATATCGATCGTCCACTTTGGGAGGAACAGCTGCTTGAACGTAGGGTGTTTCGAGGGCTGAGGTACGAATGGTAACGCGTAGTACGGCAGGAACTCAGGGGTCTGCGCTAACTCCGCGCCTCTGGTTTCGATGAATTCACGTAAGCGAGCCATCCCGACGCTTAAATCAACGCCGCCGGATCGTTCAATTGCCGGTGCGATATTCTCGATGCCTTCTTGAGTTCCTTTTTTATCTCTATGACTCCCAGGCAAGGCTGGAAACATGGCGAAGTAGATCTGTAACCAGAACTCCACTTTCTGTGCGTCTAAATCCGTCACGCGGTACTGCTCGGGGATGCACTGGTCGTATAGGCGGTAGAAGTTTACCCGATCGCCATCTTCGAAAAACGCCATGAGCTCGAAGAACAAATCGCCGGACGGTTTGTGCCTGTTGCTGGCGCCTTTTGAGGTAGAACGGGGCTTCTCTGCGCGCTCGCGCTCGCGCTGAAACGCCTGTGGGGAGGGAGGGGAAGGGGTGTAAGGTTAACGAGGTCCAGGATTTGGATTTGCATTCATCAATCTGCAAGTCAACGACCGGCATCTCGAGGTTCGTCTCTCGGTGGCCTGGAAGCCCGACGTGCGGTGTGAAGCTCTCGACACACAGCTGTGCGCTCCACGCGGTTCATGAAGGGCACAGTAGGTAGAAACTCAGGCTTCTGATGATCGTTCAGTAGGAACACCGCCCGCGTAGTTCTCGTCACTCACCTCGTACGCCTTGTTACATCGGTGATGTTGCAGGTACTCGGAGACGAGCTGCGCGAGCTCAAACTCCACGGTCGCGTCCGCCATCACCGAGTTGACCGCTTTGGACGTTCGCAGCTTCACACCGGACATGGCAGAGCGACCGAACGCCGCAACGCGCTGCCTAGCCGTTCGCCTGCCCCGTCGGGTGTGGCGATGGGCTCTCGGATGGAACGAGGAAACGCTTCAACGGAACCTTCACTCACAATTTCTAGCCGATATCGCAGGTTACGGGCCCACAAACCTTGAGTTATTAGGCCGTCAGAAAAGGGACAAACACGGCCTTCCAGTTCTCCAGTTGGCAAAAAGAGAAGCGCGTGAATCTGACTGGATAGCTTTTGACTCTCGCCCTTCCATCGCGAGGCGCGCGTAGCACGAAAGTGACACGATGTCCGTTGTCGCCCTTTCATCGGTGACCTTCGGGTCCTTTGCGTTGTCTCGAGCCGCTGCCCCGCGCCGCGTCTCGATCGCTCCGGTCTCCAAGTCCACCCGATCGATTTCCGCATCCGCGAAGAAAGACACCTACGGCGACGATTTCGACTACGACGACTTCGACGACTATGACGACTTCGGGTCCGCGGATGGGTCGGGTTCGGGTGGTGGTGGAGGGTCAGGAGGCGGTTCTGGAGGAGGCGTGGGCGGCAAGAAAAAGAAAGGCGCGGCAAAGCGAGCCAAGAAGAGCAAGTACGATGAGAGCGAGCTCCCCCCCATCGCGGGAAACGTTTCAAAGCTCATCAACCAAAAGTCAAAGAAAATAGAAGCCGGGGCGATTGGCAGCTCGCTGGATATCGGCAGCTCGTTAGACGGCGGCGACGGCGAGGGTTTCGAGCCCCCCATGGAAGCCTGGAAAGGAGGCGGGACGAACTTCGGGGACGTGTTTGGAAACGCCGACGCGTTTTCAATGGACGACGGCGACTGGGACGTGCCAGTCGACGGATCGGTGGACTACGCCGCCGCCGCACCCGTGGTGGTGGTGGCCAAAGAGAAGAAAGAGAAGCTTGTGGAAGAAGTCGTCGTGGTTGACCCGGCGGACCCTAAAAAAGGCGAGAAGAAGGCGAAAACTACCTTGTGCAAGTGGGGCTGGTCGGGTTCTGATGTGGACGCGGCCCTCGCGGCGACGGTGGAGGAAACTTCCGTGTCGATCGCAGCGGGACAAACCTCGTACAACAAAACAAGGCAAGTCACCGCGCTTGATTGGCTTCTGTTGAATGCGCCGGAAGACACGGTGCCGGTGGACTACAGGAACGACGCGATCAAAGCCAGGTCGTGAAGGAATAGGAGTACATAGTTTGAAAGCAAGATCGTGTAATTGAGAGTGTAATTCAAAGAATTCTATGTCATTTACATGATAATGAACCCAAAGCACCTCACCCTTCACGTTCTCGGCACTAGCACCGCAGTTAAAGGCCCATGGTCCGAGAGATCGAACTCGCTTGGTTCGGGCCACAGACCCCTTTGCATAGACTCGGGTAGCATCGCGGAGGCCACGGCGAGGTCGCCCTTCGCCGCGCGCGCGAAGGGTGCGTTTGCAGAAACAGTTACCGCACCGCGTGCTAATTCACTCACCTCCTCGTAATCCACCGACCCTTCGTAACTCTCAAAGAACTCATCTTCGTCCACCGTGAACCCCGCTAACACGGTTGGCGAGGCTGCGGTGGCCATCAAATCACCAACCACGTCCCACGGCCCTTCCTCGATGTCCTGTGAAGCTCGGATCGCCTTATATGCGGCTTCCATGGTTTCCACGTCCAGCTTGCGGATGAACTCGGAAAAATCGACCCGACCGTCCCCGTCCTTGTCGCAGTCGTCGTATAGGAGCTCGATTTCGGATTGAATGAGTCCCGGTGTGCCTTCGCCGGTCAAATCGAGCATACTCACCGCAATCGCAAACTCCTCCCGGGTGATCCCTCTATCATCATCCACATCAAAAAACGCAAACGCCTTCTTATTATCCCCCAACCCTTTCTCCAGCATCTTCGCCTGGATCATGGCGTAGATCGCGGTTTTCCACGAAGGACCACTCGATGCTTCATCTAACAGTTGCTTCGTGGGATTTAAAACGAAAATATGGTCCACACCAACCACCTCGCCGTGGTGGTTCAAGTGCGATATCCAGGGTTTGGTTTGGTTCGAACACGAGGTTTCGAAATTGTCTGATTCGAAACTGTCATCAGCGCCGTGTTCGTCAACGCTTCTCATGGTCTGCGCTTCTGGTTCAATCGGGGTTGGGTCGTTGCCACAACCACCCGTGCACGCCTCGAAAGCTGAGATGAACCCTTGCGAAGTGAGGAACCGAGCCACGGAACCCCGGCTCGTGCCGTTGAAGTCGCCGCACATCACGACGGGTAGTTTTTTCGTTTTCGAGCCCGTCTTTTCAACCTCTCCAATCATCCGCGTCTGGTACGTGTGTAGAAACTCCAGGATCTTGAACGACTCCCTTAGGCGGATCAACGTGCTGTTGCTGTTGTGCGGGAACAACAAGTGCGTGTTCACGATTAACAAATCGCCAGAGTTTTTGTATCTTTCTGGACCGTCCGAATCGTTCTCATCAATAAATGAATTTTTCGGCCGCAGATGCATTAAAGTTGCGACCCGGTCGCCGCAGTCGTTGAATAGCACGTCTTTCGCTTCTATTACTTGGAAGCTTTTGGATTTAACCGCGGTTAGCAAACCGTCTGGTCTGTTACCGGTCCGGGGAGTGACGTGAATTTCATACCCCGCGGCTTTTAGTGTAGTCTCGTACAGCTGGCGGACTTTGTCATTCGCGTGCCAGAACTCCTGCAAACAGATTATCGCCGAGCCGGAGCTGGTTAACATATCCAACACTCTGGTTTGCCGGTCTAATGCGGTCGTCATGTCCTCTGCTTCCATCGTAACCGTGCCGTCGAGTCCTTTAATCCTCTTGTAACAAGGCGCCAGCACGTTGAACGTCGTCACGGTCATCGAGCCGTCCGAAGATGTGTCACCGGAAGAGGGCTGCGATGATGACGCGGACGACGTCACACAAAAAGAATGTGCGTCACCCCTGCGCCTGCGCGACACCGCCGGCAACATCCTACCATGGTGAGGCCGGGAAACGCGCGTTCCAGGTGGCCGGAACACGCGCGGGTCGCGCCCGAGCGCGGGAACACCCATGAGATGCGTCGCCATGCGCGGCGGTGAGTGACAACGCGAGCCCACACTGTGCGCTATCCGCCCACCGTCACAGAGACACGCTGTCAGTTTTCGAGTGGCAGTTTCTTCGCGCCACTTGCGAAACTTTTCCCGCGTCGCGCCCTCTTGCTCGGCACTCCCTCTGGCACCGCGTGGGCGTTCGAGGGGTCACTGGGTCGAGGGGGTCACTGAGTCGAGGGTTCGGCTGGTGCGTGTGCTATAGGGATGGAGGCGATATCCAGAGCCGGGTCTGTGGAGGCTGATTGTTGTCGGTACCAGATCTTTGGCACTTTGCCAAACACCGCCGCCGATGACGGCGACGATGCTTCGGTCGCGGAGTCCCTGGAGGCGACTCGGGTGGCGTGCATGTCGCACTTAGAGGGTTACGTGGAGGGGTACATCTGGCAGAGGGACCCGTTTCAACTTGAGGTGGTTTCTGCGACAGGTACCCACAGCACTAACAGCACGCCCGCGCACCTTTCCGGGACGACTCGATTCGGGGACAACGTCGAAGATGAGTGGTTCGTGGTGTGGATGCTCTTGGAGTTGACGAAACAATTCCCCAGCCTTTGCGCCCGGATATGGGACGACGACGGCGAGTTTCTGTTGATCGAGTGTGCGTTTCACTTGCCGAAGTGGGTCAAGCCCGAAGCGGTGGCGAACAGAGTCTGGCTGAAAAGTGGAGGGATGCACATCGTACCGCCCACCGCGGACGCGGACGTCGGGGACTGGGCGAGGCCAAAGGGCGCAACCAATACGAATACACCTGCATCGACATCTGATAAGAAGAAAATCAAAACAAAAAACAAAAACGATACACTGCCTCTCCTCACAGTTGAAGCTGCCCTCTGGTTGGTCCGCGGCGGCGACGGCAGTGCAGATTTTTCATCGAATTCTGAGCGCCAAACGAAAGCCAGTGACGCGGTTCAAAACGCGTTACACGAACGTCTTTCCAAGTACCCAGCCTACGCCATGGAATCGATGCACAAGGCAATCGCTGTGCTCCCTGTACGTCTCGCGTGCCTTCTGCAAACCGAACCGCAACTAATTGCAAACGCGGTGGAGGCTTTTTACCTAAGAGACCCGCTGGCGCTGAACGCGGCGGCGAGCCATAATTATTTCCCGCTGACGAACATGACAACTGCATTGGTAACCACCACGCGGTGTCTGTACGCGCAGCTCGACCGACAACGGTTCGAGGGATCGAAGAAGTGGAGTGCCAGGGTTGGAACGAGCGAGTTTAAAGGGTCTAAAGGGTCTGTTAAGCAAAAAAATGATGCGCAAACCCTGGGGGCGAAGGTAACCGCCGGGTTTGAAATTCTCGCCGCGACGTGGGCGAAAGATTTGGGCGTGGATTTGCGGGAAAACAGCTCTATGAGCAAACAGACACAGACACAAAAAGAGACTAAAAAAGCAAGCTCTAGCAGTGACCCTACTCGCGTCGCTTTTTTCAACTCCCTTACTCGTAATGGGTATTTCAAGGGCGAAATTGAGGGCAGCGCGGAGTGGAAAAGGCTTAACGCGTTTGCGGTTGCGCAGTACGAGAATGCAAATTGGTCTGAGAAATCTCGTGTAGCATGCGCCGTGCCCGCGGAGAGAGCGGCCGCGGTGCTACGTGAAATCGATGCTAGTATGCCTACTGTGAGTAGTAGTGATGCAGGAGGCTCTTCGCCTTCGCCCCTTTTACCGGCGAAATTCGAAGATGCGGACTCAGACGCATGGATGAACTCGTACGGTGGAGACAAAGACGATCCCCTTGAGGTTGAGTTGAAACGGCGCGAATTGGAGCGAGAGAGGTTCCAATCCGAAAAAAGCGGAGCATCGCCCTCTGGTACCTCCAATACAGTCGATAACCTCACAGACGATGACCCGCTCGCCGCCGCGATGTCCGCCAAGCTGCGACAATTCATGGGCGACATGTCCGGGCACGAGGGCGTGGAGGATTCGCTCTTGAAAGAATCTGACGTGAATCGAAACGAAACAAATGATGGAGATGACGGAGACAACCCAAGTAATCCAGAGAACGGCGAAACCCTGTTGGACGCCAGGGCTTTTCTCGCGGAGCTGAGCAGCGCTTTGGGGATTAAAGACGATACTGATAATAAAAATAAAAATAACAGGGGGTTCCTGGAAGGGACGTACACAGACTCGGACGACGACTTTTCGGACGACCCGGCTACGGACTCAGATGAGGACGATGAGGATGAGAACTCGGGGTCTAATAACTCAAACAACCACGAGGAACACTTGGTCCGCGAGCCGCGCAACCCGGAAGGAAACTACGTGTACGAGAACGACGAGGGCGGTGAGTGGGGCGGGGCTGAATTCACACAGGAGTACGAACGCGCGATGCGCAAACAGCTGGAGGGCACAAACGTGGCGTCGTCGTTTGGCAAGAGAGACGCTCAAGAGGTGAACGCGAAAAAGGCGACAAACGCCGACGCACCGACGATACTCCCGAAAGGGTTCGAAGGGCCAAGTGTGCATGGACGATTGGGGGGAGCATCAGATGACACGGCATCGGGCGAAACAAGTGATAGCGACAGCGATGATAGCAGTGGCAACCAGTCTGACGGCTCCGCCCTTGACGTGGATTTAGAAACGGTGTCCAACATGCTTAAAAGTTTCCGCGCGCAGGGCGGCGCGGCGGGTCCGGCGTCGCAGCTGCTGGCGAGCATGGGCGTCCACGAAGTGGGGTTCGGGAACCTGCACAGCGACGATGAGGAGGAAGAGGGAGATTTCAGAGGTGCTGAGTCGGGTAGTGTAGATAGTTAATAGAAGTTAATGCCGCTGTTGTTCTCAGAAAAGCCTGATTCATTTCACACTCTCTCCGCCAAGAAATCGAAATCCTTGGAAGATCATCCAGATTCTCGTGCAGTCCTGCCACTCAGAATCCGGAGCACCATGCTGTCCCTCTCCGCTTCCGCCTCCCTCGCGGCACCGGTGCCGGCGCGCCGCACCGCGGTGGTCCGCCGCGCCGCGGCCCTCTCTGCGCGCCGCGTGAAATGCAAGGTAAGTCTTTCTGACTGTTTACTCACATACCGTGGTGCTTCCGCTCCATCGAACGTAATCCGCAATCCCAATCTCAACCCTAACCCTCGGGATACAATTTCTGAATCTCCGACTGACTCATACCATCCCCCCCTACACAGGCCATGCCCCAGGGCGACGAGCCCCCCGCCCCTTCGTTCATCGCGATTAACGACTTGGACGAGGCAAAGGTCCAGCAGCTTCTTGACCGGGCATCCGAGATCAAAGCCAAGTTAAGTTCCGGCGATCGATCGTTCCGCCCTTTCGAAGGCAAAACTTTGTGTATGATTTTCACCAAGCCATCGCTGCGCACGCGTGTGAGTTTCGAAACCGGGTTCCACTTGCTAGGCGGACACGCTGTGTACCTCGGTCCGAATGACATCGGCTTGGGCGGCAGAGAAGAAACCAGAGACATCGCAAGAGTGTTATCAAGGTTCAACGACATCATCATGGCCCGTACGTTCGCGCATCAGGATGTGTTGGATTTAGCCAAGTACGGATCCGTCCCGGTCGTCAACGGGTTGACTGACTTCAACCACCCGTGCCAGATCATGGCGGATGCCCTCACAATAAAAGAGGCCTTCGGAGAGGTAAAGGGTAAAAAGGTAGTGTACGTCGGTGACGGGAACAACATCGTGCATTCCTGGATCGAGTTCGCCGCGGTGTATCCGATTCACTTCATATGCTGCTGTCCCGTCGGGTTCGAGCCGGATGCGGAGCTCCTGAAACGCGCGCAAGCCACTGGTGTTTCCACCATCGAAGTCAGGCACGACCCTGACGACGCGGTGAAGGGCGCGGACGTGATCTACGGCGATGTCTGGGCCTCCATGAACGCGGGACAGAAGGAAGAGGGCGAATCGCGCTACGCCGCTTTCGACGGGTTCCAGATCAATGGTGAACTTATGAAAAAAGCCGGAGCGCAGTGCAAATTCATGCACTGCCTCCCCGCGGAGCGAGGTTTAGAGTGCACTGACGAGGTGATGGAAGCTGATTACTCGTTAGTGTTCCAGGAAGCGGAAAACAGAATGCACGCGCAGAACGCGATCATGCTGGACTTGCTAGGGTGCTGATGCGTGAACTGGAGGAGAAGTTAAGTTTATTGTGACAGAGTTCATTATTACGTAAAGACGGTAGTAAGCCCAACACTGTTTCATAGACTACCTACTTTACTACTTTACTTTTTGAACCAGCGCCACGGTTTCAGCGCATCGGGTATGAAACCGCCTACGTAGCTCAGTGCAGGTGTCGTGAAGTACACGCTTTCGCAGTCCGAAGCCGCGAGGTCCCAGCTCTTGCCGAAGACGTGCACCTTTTTTGTTTTGTTTTTTGTTTTTGTTTCTTCGAGTCCGCCGCCCGCGTGCGTCCACGCCAAAATGCTCCCCTTCAGGTTATACGCTTCAAGTTGCTTTTTCTCTTTGCTCCGGAGCTTCTCCACGTACTGCGCGGACCGGTACCCGATGGTGCAGTAGGCCACTATTACTTTGTTTTCAAACGCACCAGAATCAGTTTGTAGTTTTTTCTCAAAAGCAACTTTCGTCATTGCGTTTTTAATCACACTCACCTCCGTTTCCAAATCCGTCCGAACGTCTACCACCACGACCGGTTTTGAATTGTACATGTATGTTCCATCTATGCTTTGGCTCAACAGCGTCTCAGCCGTGATTTCAGGCGCGTCCGGGAACTTGGGGGAGAACTCGTCGAACAAACGATTGATCTCAGAGACTCGGTTTGCGTCTTCATCGTTACTAGGATTCGCCATCGAAGGATCCACCGCGTTTGGAACGTTTCCAAAGCGGCGGGGTCCGACACGATGACGGGAACCGCTGGTTCGTGGTAGACCGAAGGGGAGTAGCGCGACCCCCGCGGTGTGGGAGAACGTCAGACTGGTGGCGGGCGGTGCCGTGCGCGGCGCGAACAGCACTGGGAGTAATTTTCAATCAAGTGACGTGGAAAAAGTGCAATCGTCATTCACTTTTTGGGGCGCATTCGCTATGTCCGCCGCCGCCGCATCCACCCTCTCCGCGTTGGGCTTAGGAGGGTCGCGCGCGCGCTCTCGCGTGTCGCTTTGCGCGCGCGACAGCCCTTCCACGCGTCCTCACCCGCGCGTTTCACGCAGCAAGTGCCCCCCCGTCCGCGCCGCCGCCGACGTCGAAGTGCCACCCACCGACGGTCTCGGGGAACCCGGGGGCCCCACGCAGGTCCCGCGCGCGTTTGGCGTGCAGGACGGCGAGTGGAACGAGCTTGACGCCAAATTAGTGGAGGAGTCACAGAGTGACGCGCGTTTAACGTACGAGCGGAGCATTTTACCCACCGCGGATGAGCTGCTTCAATCGCTCGCTCCACCGAAATTCCACTTGATGGGATTGACGAAGGACGAGTTGAAGCGATTCGCGACGGAAAACGGGCTCCCCACGTTCCGGGGCAAGCAAATCGCGGACCACTTGTACGGCCCCAAGCCGGTGCGTACAGTCGACGACCTCACGACGTTACCGAAAGCAGTGCGAGAAACGTTGAAGGAGAAAAACGTGGAAATAGGACGAAGCGAGGTGCACCACATTGCCGCCGCCACGGATGGGACGTGCAAATTACTTCTGAAACTCGCGGACGACCGGGTTGTGGAAACAGTCGGTATTCCCGCTACCGAAAACGGCAAGAACAGGTTAACTGCGTGCGTTTCATCGCAAGTCGGGTGCCCTATGCGATGCACGTTCTGCGCCACCGGGAAGGGGGGTTTTGCACGCAACCTGGCGCCGCACGAAATTGTCGACCAAGTCGTTTCACTCGAGGAACATTTCGGAACGAGGGTGACGAACGTGGTGTTCATGGGCATGGGCGAGCCGCTTTTGAACGTGCCGAACGTGCTAAGGGCGCACGACGCGCTGAACCGCGAGGTGGGCATAGGAGCTAGACATATCACTATTTCAACAGTGGGGGTCAGAGGGTCTTTGGAAAAGTTAGCCGCCGCGCAGCTCCAAAGCACGCTGGCGGTGAGTCTGCACGCCCCTGATCAAGAGTTGCGGCAGAGTATAATCCCATCCGCAAAGGCATATCCCTTGAATGACTTATTAGATGATTGCGAGCAGTACTTCGTGGCGACTGGAAGGCGTGTGACTTTTGAGTATACCTTGTTAGCGGGGGTGAACGACTCGCCGGAGCAGGCTGAGCAATTAGCGCGGCTGCTTTACACGAAAAAACTAGCCTCGCACGTCAATCTGATCCCGTACAACGCAGTGGACGACGCGGAGCAGTTCAAGCGCCCAACAAGAGCGGCAGTTTTCGAGTTCAGAGACGTGTTAGAGTCCATGAACGTCCCGGCGAGTATTCGGCAGACCAGGGGGTTGGAAGCCGCGGCGGCGTGCGGGCAGCTGCGGAACGCGTTTCAGAAGGATCCGATGGATGCGAGTGGGTGATTGAAATGAAAAACTCTATTTCTCGAAAAATTAAAAGGTCAGCTTCATGTCTCCACGCCTCCTTTCAATTTTGATCGTGTTGCTTTTCAACTCTCTGTTTTCACCCACGTAGCGTCGAACTTCCATCAGGCGAAAAGAAGCCATCAGATGCCATGTGGGGTGCCGAAGTATGACAAAACTCGAAAACACGAAAAAGTAACCTCCAAGAAACTTCCGAAATGTGACCAAACCTTCGAAACCTCGGACGTCCCGAACGCTGGTGCCACAACGGCTTGCCGCGTGTTGTGTCTTCGGAGTCTTCGCAGACTGCGCGTGCCACGTACGATGCGCGGCGCCTTTCTTCCCGCGGCTCGTGTCGTGGCGGATGAGTCCGCGCCCCTGTTGCACAAGGGCGCATCCAAGAAATCTGGCAAAGCCTTTTTTGCGTCGGGTGTTTTACGCACCGGGGGCGCCGCTTGTGTCGCGTTGGCGTTGATTGCGGTTTGCGGGGTCGCTGTTCGGACCACGAAGGGCGATTTCTTTTCCCTCGGAGCGCCACTGAGTTCGCGCGACGCCAGTCCCTTGGGCATCGGCTGGACCACGGTGTCTGGCGTCGCGGACCCGGTGCTGACCTCCGATCGCGGCGTGCTCGCAGGCGAGTGCGACCCCGACTCGTGCCCGTACGCCACCCCGGGCTCTGGCCACTACTCGTACGTGGACAACTGCCTCGGCGGCGGGTCAGGGTGCATGCCTGACAGCACTACGACGGGCTGCCGCATTTGCACCATCTACGGCGATGCGGGGCAGTTCCCACTGTGGTTCCCGCAGTGCCCGCGGTGCGTTTGCGACGCGTACGGCATCGACGACCCGAATTCCATGTGCGTCCGGGTAAGAGAAGAAGATGCTTTGGCGAGGGAAACGACGGCTTATACGCACCACACCACCCTCACCCCAACCACCTCCGAAGGCGTGGATCCCAGTGACCTGGACGAAACGTCGTTCGACCTGAACGAGTTTGACCACTCTGCAGAGTCGACGCCGCAAACTCCGACGATAGGCGAGTACCGGCCCGTTCCCGCGACCGGCGCGCCTGATGGGGATAACATAATCGTAGTCACAGACACCGGGCTTCCCGTGGAAGTCCACGACGGCACGGACGACCCCGTTGTTACTGAAGACGGCGGCAACGAAGAATCACCCGACACCGATGGAACACCTACTTCCGTGATTCCCACCGCCGCGTCTGTCAACGACACGTCCGCGACGACGGACACAGAAGACACGCGGCTTTACTCCGCGTCGCAGTTCACCGCCGGCGAGATGCTCGAGAAAGTGGAACGCGCGCGCGAGTGGCTGGCGACGCTGAACGCGCAATTCGACGCGGTTACGGGCGACGACGCAAAAGCCTCCGCGAAGCTGGAAATTGAAACCGCGAAAGCTGCTTTAGCGGTGTCCACCGCGGTGCACCAAAACGCAGCCGCGATCGCCACCGCGTTCGAGGAACTGTCCGCTGCGAAGAAACTTGAGCTGTCGTCGACCGCTGCGTTGGAAAACGCGGTGGCGACGCAAGGCTCTGACCCAAACGCGGTTGGCATTGACGCAACTGTCGCGAAGCTCGACGCCGCGCGAAAACGCGTGACGACCGCGCAGGAAAACGTGGACAAACTGAAGTCCGCCAAAAACGCGTTATCAGAGTCATCAACGGACACAGCGCAAGACACCGCGTTTTTCGTGCTGCAGCAAGCTGTGAATACAGCAAAGGAATCGGTTGACGCCGCGGGCGGCGCGGTTGCCTCAGCGGAGGGTACGCCACAAAAAATTGACGCTTTACACAAAATCGTGAATTCGTCAAACGCGACACGCGAGGAAATCGACGCGGCTGGTTTGAAAATCGCGGACCTGAAAACGCAGCTTGTTGCGGAGCGAGCGACGCGCTCTGGTGCTTTGATCGACGCGTTGCGTGCCACGCAATCCCCCGAGTCAAAGGTCTTGGCAAAAGCGATTGAAGAACACGCGGAGGCAGTGGATGGGATCGCCGCGGAAATCGCCGCGCAAGAAGCGTTGATCGCGAAACACGCCAACGCGACGCGCATGGTTGAGGAACTCAAACTCGCGCTCGCGAACGCGAAATCAAACGACCCGGTGGATGACGCGCAGGTCGATGGTTTGAACGACGCGTTATCAAACGCGAATGCGCAGGTCATTGCAACCGCAACCAAGGGCGCCGAGGAAATTATTTCCCAGCTTCGCGAAGACTTGCAAGCCGCGCGCGCCGCGGAGGGAACAATCGTCGATCAAGCGATGAACGCGCTGACCCCCGCGTTGGACGACATGACCTCCGCGCTGGTTACCGTGAAAACGCAACGCCAGGAACAGGAAACCGCTGAGGCGCACAAAGCGTCCCTTGAAGCGCAAATTGAGCGCTCCACCGCGGACGGCAATTCCACCGAACTCGACGAGTTACAACTTAAGCTAAACGAAGCGATTGCGAGGATTCAAGCGCTGGAAGTGTTGTTCGCGTCGATGACCAGCGTTTCGTCCGGCGATACGGAAACCATGGTGTCCGATCCCGGCCCTGAAAACGACCCATCAGAGGAACCCTCTAAAAACGTGAACTACGACGGCGGAAACGTCACCGAGACGGGTAAATTTCTCGATGGAACCGTGAACCAAACCGTTTCCGTGATTGAAATCACGGATCCCAAAACGGGCGAAAAGAGCCAAATCGTTGAGATCACCGCGCCCACCGAAACCACTTGCGCTGATCGCGCCGCATGTGAAGCGCGCGCAAACGAATTAGGATTGCGTTTGGGCGGCGGCGGCTTTGCGTTTGTCGGCGACTTCGGCACGAAAGGGTGCTATACGTACGAATCTGGGACGTTCAAAGGCAGCGCGTATTACGGCACGGGCGGGGCCCCTGATGAAATGGCGACGGACGTGGCATCCCCGAAGGAACGCGTGACGTGCAAAGCGGTTACTGTGACGTCGAAATCGCAAGCGATGTGTACCTTGCAGAGCGATTGCGAGTCTCGCGCTGAACACCTGGGCTTGAAACTCGGCGGAGGTGGGTTCGAGTTTGCTGGTGACTTTTCCACAAAGGGGTGTTACACGTACGAAAGCGGGACATTTGAAGGGCACGCGTATTTCGGAGTTGGCGGGTCCCCTGACGAAATCGCCGCCGACGTGGCGTCCCCGAAGGAACGTGTGACCTGCGAAGTCGTGGTGACTGCTGTGTACGTTGGCGACCAGCCACCGATAACGCACCCTGTACCAGAAGAAGCCCCAGTGTTGGCGCCTGATGAAGAAGGCGACCCACCTGTTCTTCTCCCATCGGAAGAGGAAATTATCACCGACCCCGAGGTCCCCAGCGCTTTGGAACACCAAACCCTGGCTGAGGAGACGGCGCACACAAAAACCGCGGAACTCGCCGCAACGCTGCCCACCCCCCCAAGCGTGATAAACCCCAACGAGAACTACCGCGCGTACTCCTCGGTATGGCAGAACCAAATAAGGGGGGCTGACTGTAACCAAGGAATGTTGGATTCAAACTCAGCGTGGTGCGCGAAGTACAACCTCGCGGGGGAGTTTTACGTCGTCGACGCCGGCGAAGTCGTGGAGCTGGTCGGCGTCGCGACGCAGCGCCGACGAGCTTCGCCGCAGATGGTGACGAAATACACGGTATCCGTGGCGGAAAAACCCAACGGGCCGTGGCGAAAAATTGACGGCGGCCGCACGTTTCAGGGGAACACCGCGATGACTGACGCGAAAGCTGCGCGGCTGTTCAACCAAGGCGCCGTTCACGCCCGGTACATCAAATTCGAAATTGTGGAGTGGAGCGGCGGGCACATGAGCATGCGCGCCGGTTTGATCGGCGTGGAAATCGAGCACGGCGATTACGAGTTCAACCCGAACGACCACTACCGGCTCGCGTCCAGCGACTACGGAGGCAACCCGAAAGGCACAGGGTGCAACATGGGCATGCTAGACTCTGTGAAGGGCTGGTGCGCGCAGCTCAATCGCGCAGGCGAGTGGCACCAAATGGACCTGGGCTATCCGCAAACCGTCTCAGGCGTCGTCACGCAAGCGCGTGTGGGGTCGGAAACTGCGTACTGGACGCAAATGGTCACGGAGTACAAAGTTTCAGTCAAGAATGCGACGGACGAGGAGTTTCAATACGTCGACGAGCAACACGTGTTCCAGGGGAACACCGCGGTTGGGGACGGGCGCGTTCAGCAGCGATTCAAAAACCCAGTCGCCGCGCGGTTCGTCAAGATCGAAGTCGTGGAGTACGTGCACCACGTGACGATGCGGGTTGGGGTTTTGTTAATTCCATCGGAATCCGACCCGACTGATGTGGAGTTGAATCCGAACGACAACTACCGGTTCATGTCGAGCACGTGGGACAACGACAGGCAAGGCGTGCGGTGGAACCGCGGGATGTTGGATTCGCCGCAAGCCTGGATCCCGCAGTACAAAACCCTCGGCGAGTGGTACGGCATAGATGCCGGGAAGGTAGCCACGATCACTGGCGTGGTGCTCCAAAGACGCCAATATGACCATACGTACCAGTACGTCAAGAAGTTCAAAGTCCTGACTTCCACGAAAAAAGATGGACCGTACAAGTACGTGGACGACGGGTACGAATTCACGGGGTGCTCCGCGGAGACGGACGGGAGGGTCGCCGCGCGGTTCGCGCGCCCCGTCACCGACACCAGGTTCGTGAAGATTGAAATCACGGACTTCAACTCATGGCCATCTTTACGCGCAGGTCTACTGGAGCTCCCCTCACCGACCGAATCCAACGAAGTCGAGCTGAACGTCAACGAAAACTACCGATCCGCGTCGTCTGTCTACCAGAACAAAGGCAAGGGCTTGTGGTACAACAACGGGATGCTGGATTCCGCAAGCGCCTGGATCTCGAACTACAACCGCGCGGGGGAGTGGTACTCGATAGACGCTGGAGAGGTTAGGAAAGTTCTCGGCGTTGTCACGCAACCACGCGCGGACGCTTTGTACCAGATGGTCACGGAGTACAAGGTGCAGGTCGCGAACGCAACGGACGGCCCGTGGCAATACGTGGATGACGGGTACGTTTTCGACGGGAACGTCGCGGCGACGAACGGCCGCGTGACGCGTCGGTTCGCGCAGGGCGCCGTTGTGTGCCGTTTCGTGCGCATCGAAGTCGTTAAGTACAACTCGCACATGTCCCTCCGCGCTGGTGTATTAGTGGCCAAAGACACGAGCCCGCCGAAATTTGTGATTCGCAACCCGAACAATAACCACCGAGTTGCGAGCTCCACGCACAAAAACGAAGCGCCCGGCACGGGGCTGAACCAGGGGATGTTGTATTCCACCGCATCTTGGTCCGCGAGTCGAGCCGTCGCGGATGAGTGGTACACCATGGAAGTTGCGGGAAGGGGAGGCAGGGACGCGACGGACGTGTACGGCATCGCCATGCAATCCAGGGCCCCGACCTCACAGCAACGCGTGGAGCTGTTCAAAGTGTCGTACTCCTTGACCGCCGATTTTGCCGAGTCGCATCCCGTGGACAATGGCTTTGTGTTCACTGGCAACGTCGCGTACGGCGACGGCGTAGCGTTAGTGCCATTCAAACAAAGCGTACGCGCGAAGTTCCTCAAAATAGAAATCGTCAAGTACAACGAATACCCGTCCATGAGGGTGGGGTACTTGGAAGCGGTTGGCGATGGCTCGAGCGACGATTCGTCGGGCCAAGAACAGCTCACGGAAATTTTAGACCCGAACGACTCGTACCGGTTCGTAAGTTCAGCGCACGCAGACGTTTTGCCCGGCTTGAACTTTCAAAACTCGGCGTTGACGTCTCCCGTGTCCTGGTCCGCAAAGTACAACGTCGCGGGCGAGTGGCTCACGATCGACGCTGGGGAGCTGACTCAAGTCGCCGGCGTGGTGACGCTTCCCCGGAAGGACTCGGCGCAGAGCGTTACGCGTTACAAAGTGTTAGTCAGCGACAAGAAAGACGGGCTGTACACGTACGTGGACGGCGGGTACGAGTTTGTGGGGAACACGGCGCCGCACGCGAGCGACTCGCAAGTCGCGCGTATGTTCGCCGAACCGGTTTACACCAGGTTCGTCCGGATCGAAGTCGTCGCGTGGATCGGGCACATCTCGATGCGCGCCGGTCTCGTGGTGGTTCCCGAAACCGACCCCGAAACGCACGTCACAATAAACCCCAACGAGAACTACCGCACCTCATCTTCGGTGTACGAAGGCGGAGTGCAAGGCGCGTGGTACAACCGCGGGAGTTTGGACTCGAACTCGGGGTGGGCGGCGAAGTATGCGCGGCTGGGGGAGTGGCACCAGATTGATTTGGGGTCAAACCACGCTCTGAACGTCTCAGGGATCGTGTCTCAAAACAGAAAAGACTCGCCGTGGCAGTTCGTTTCCAAGTACAAAGTGCTCGTTTCCCACGACGCGGACGGGCCTTGGGAATACGTGGACGAACAGTTTGTGTTTGACGGCGCGACGAGCCGGGGGGACGGGCGCGTGGTGCGCAAATTTTCCCAGCCCGTCGCCGCGCGGCACGTCCGCGTGGAAGTCGCCGAGTTCGGCGGCGGCCACCCCGCGGGGCGGTTCGGCGTTTTGATAAAGCCAAACGAAGCAGACGTAGACCCTGGTGACCCCAGCAAGTTGAAACCGAAGTTCGAAACCCTGAACCCGAGCGACCACCACCGGTTCGCGAGCAGCGTGTGGGCCGGCGACGCCGCGGGTACCGGGCACATGCGAGGCATGCTGGGAAGCCAACAAGCCTGGGTGGCGCAACTTCGAGTACCTACGGACGAGTGGTACGTGATTGATTGCGGCGAGGTGCGCACGGTGGGTGGCGTCGTCACGCAAGCCAGGCACGACACCCCGCACCACGGCCAAATGGTGACTTCGTACAAGGTGCAGTTCGGGCATGCCAGGGTCGGGCCTTGGTACGACGTGGACGACGGGAACGTGTTTAAAGGGAACACCGCGATCGGGTACGGCACGCGGCCTTTGAACCAAAACGAAGTGTCCAACGAATTCCAAAACCCAGTCGACGCGCGGTTCATTCGGATACTGCCGCAGACTGTAAACGGGTTCGTCTCCATGCGCGTCGGGTTGCTCGTTGTGCCAAACGGCTCGGTGGTTTCCGCGGTGCACCGAGAGTAACGTTGGAGGGAAGTGAGGGAAAAGCGCGAACTTTTATTAATAAATAATATACTTCTCTCTTCCGCTCTTGTCTCACGAGCTCGGTCAGTCTTGTTCAAGCAATCCAGTTTCTTATCTTTCGTTAAAATTTTCACGCGGTCACTTCCCTCTCGCCGCCATCAATTCCTTCATCCACTTCCAGCTCGTGTTTTTCGGCTCGATCCCCTTCTTCTTCTTGAGCTCCGTCGCCAGTGAGAACGTGTCCAGCGCCACGGGGTGCGTGAGGATGATGATCTTCGCGGCTG
>TARA_B110000977_G_scaffold6487_1_pt1 | contig 42357 bp, 17 predicted proteins | sample TARA_B110000977 | Tara Oceans TARA_B110000977 (sample SAMEA4397798) | marine metagenome | biome: Polar Biome; feature: [SRF] surface water layer (ENVO:00010504); material: water (ENVO:00002006), including particulate matter (ENVO:01000060) such as... | depth 5 m | reverse complement strand
AAATTGGACAAACAGGAATGTGCGGTGGTGGATTTAGTGGAGCGTTTGGTGGAAAACGCTCCCCGGGGCTCGGCGCTCCGAGACGGCTTGGTAAAAAGCCTGTTCCTCAGTTTCGATCCGTGGACGGGAGGAAGTTGTGTTGATGTCAATGAACAATCTTTGAGTCGTAACTCGTCACACACAGGAGTTGGCGCGGCCGCGATGGGCAAAGTGCTCAATGTCGTAAACTCCTTGGCGCACGTCGACGGTGGGTGCGTGCTTTTGAAACACGGCGGGCCGTACCGACTGCTGGACGCGGGAAAGAGACGCGTGCGCGTGCGTTTCACCGGGACCGAGACTAATTACGCATGCGACGAAAACGATGGATGCGGGACCAGGGGGGATATTTTACCGGCAAAAACGCTCCAAAACACCAGCACTGTACCCCTCACACTCCGCTGCGGGGTTGAAAATGCCCCCCGCAGGCCCCAAAGTGTGGAAATATCATTCGGCGTTCGGGTCCCTCGAGGCGATGATTGTGAAAACGTAAGATCCCAACTTCTCGATTTACTCGTGATTCCAATTAGAGCGTTGCTAGTTTCGGGTGAGCAATTAGTCTCAGTGTTGGCGTATCTCGGCGACTGCGACGGCCCTACTCTAGCTGCAAAGGTCTTGACGTGTATGGTGGACGTTTCCGAGTCGCCTGGCGCGCAATCTTTCCATTTCCGAAACCAGTTCCGCGAAGCGGGGGGGATAGAAGTCGCACTCGGGTTGCTGCGAGCCGCGGCGCTGCGGTGCGAAGAAAGTAGCGGTACTTCAAGAGTAAACGACATACACTCTGAGAACGGCGTTGTTGAATTGGTCACATCCTGCTTCTCTGTTTTGCTGTGTTTCGCGCGACGTCGTGAACTCGCCACCGGTGTATCGAGTGGGGGCGTGGACGGTACGCTCGTGGAACGCGCCGCGCGATTCGCGTTCACCGCCGCGCCCAACTTGCTCGCTCCACGGATATTTAAAATATGTCACGTAGCCGCGGTGGATACCGACTGCGACACAATCGGCATTCTTGGCGCCGCGCTGGAGGCGCTTCCACACGCATCGCCGGAAACAAGGCGAAGGGCGTTAACAGACGTGGACCACTCACAACTCACGTTTCTTCCAGAGTGGCCAGCGTGGCTCGTGGAGTGTTTGACGCGCGAGGAGAGTATCGTACGTTCCGACACCGCTCTGGACAAAGAAAAGAATTACGCTCGTGAAACCGCTGGACTTTGCTTTGCCGTTTTAGAAGCGCAATGGCGCGACGCGGTTACTCGCGACGGGGGATGGCGAATCGTGGAAACCGCTATAAGGGCGTTCCACGACACAAGTTCTTTGAGTCATGACTCAGCAATCCAGAGGGACTCGGTGGCTGTTTTGCTCGCCGGACACGCCTCGTACGTTGCCGACGCGATTCGCAACAGCGATAAAAAGAGAGAAAAAGACGATGTCGAATCATCGCATCGCATACAAAGTGAACGACGACGACGCGTAGGGAGTGTAGGGGCCGAGCTGGAATTCAACGGACACGCCACCGACATGTCCTCCCGCGTGTATCAACACGCCGAGGCGCTTGTGCACATCATCGCCGGTGAACTGTCTCGTGATGCTGAGACCTCAGCCGTTTACAATGAAAAAGTATCGCCCAACCGACTCGGTTTGCTTCGCGCTTCGTGTGACCTTCTCGAAGCGCTTTTCGCGGACGACGCCAGGATTACGGCGACGTGTACAGCCACCACAAGAGCCGCACTTTTCATCGCGCTTTGTACTGTGCGAGCGGAAGAGAGCGAAATTGGTGATCGTGATGAAGACGATAATGCACCGTTGACCTCTGCCGCGACGGCGGAGGCGGCGACGAGCAGCGACGGCGCCGGCCCGGGTGGCGTTTCCACAGGCGATTCGTTGAAGTATCAATTCACCGGGAATACTGGATGTGTAGGCAATTGGAGACACTTCCAACACGCGCTCTCCACGACGCACAGGGTAATGTCTCCGTTTTTAAGGTCGGGACGGAACTCGATGCGGGGCGCCGTGCCGTTTTTCGCATTGCACCAGCTTTTCCGTGAAATGCAAAACGAATCGACGGGATCGAAAAGCGCAAGGTTCTTGACCACTTATTTGCTGTGCTTGACTGGGCGGTACCGAGCTCTGTTGGCGGAGGCGTGTGCGGACGGTGATGGGCATGGGTCGCTTGTCTCTGCTGCCGCGGCGTCTGAATTGTTAAGCACCGGGGAATCCACAAAAGCGCTTTTGTTACGCGGCGCAAAGCAGGCAACGCAATCGGTTTTGCAATCGCCGTGGGCAGACATCTTCAACTCGAAAGTTGTTGAGAATGTTGAGTTACAAGTGGACTCTATGGACTCTAATAACATTACTCCGTACTCCGAGTGGTCGGACTCCTCGATCGCAGCTCGGTTAGCCGCGGAACGGTCCTCGCAACAAGCCCGGTGCGATGCCTTTTCTGTGTTCGCGAAAGCATGGCGCGAGTTGGGCCAACCAATCGACGCGTCCGCCGCGTCTGCCGACATATCCGCGGAAACCGAGCTACCGCAGCGCACGAAGTTACAACTAACGTTACTCACGGCTCGGTGGAGGGAGTTGCTCGAGTTGGCTTCGAAACGACGCACAGAGCTCCTTGATGAGGAGAAGAAATAATTTGAAGAAAACGAAACAGCCTGGCGCGTGTTCGTCGAGAAGAGTTTGCTTAAAAGAAATTAGCATAGATTTTAGAAATCAGAAATACTGCGTTGCATTCATTACTTATTATGTACAACCCCCTTACCGCATATCTTCCGTCTTGATCGTGTCGTGCACGGCGAACGCGAACTGCGCGGCGATTTGCGGGTGCGTGACTGACAGAGACGTCATTCCCGGCGACGCCGCGACCGAGGCCCAGTCGTGCCGCGCGCACCGCGTGGCGACTTTCCACAACCCGCTGATGTGCTTCTCCTTCGCCACGCGCGCCGCGCCGGCGGCGATTTCGGAACGCATCTCGGCGAGCAATCGCTGCTCGCAATACGCCGCTAACCCCTTGACTTCATACTTTGTCGCAGCGTCGTGCAACTCCACTAAAGAACTCAACGGCGGGTGCAGCGGGATGCGGTACATCCACCGCAACATCGACACCAGCGTCGCCGTGGAAATCTCCGCCGGGAACACCAACGTGATGCGTTTATGTCCGGTGCCTTTTTCAACCGCGGCTCTGAACGTGAACGTCGCCAAGACACAAATCACGTGAACTAAGTGCAGAAACAACCCAAGAATTTGACCTGCAAACGTCTTCTCAACATGCGAATCCCCCGAACCACCCGCTGCGCGTTCCACCAGGTCTTCCCTTCTACTTAAAGCTGCAGTGAGCGGTCGCTGTTCCATCAACTTTTTCAAACCGGGGCTCGCCGCGGACAACACGTCTGCGTGCGCGTGAAGCTTCACCTTGCCGTTGCCTGACACGAGCTCCACGTCCCCTGGGGTGTGCGATCCTTTCCGTCCGACGTGCAGCGACCCTCCCATTAACCCCCCCTTCTCCCCAACCCCTTTGGCGTTCAACTTACCAAGCAACTTGGCGTTCATCTTGGGAAACCCTTCTTTTTCAAACGCCGCCAGGTCGGGGTCGACAGGTTTATTTTTGTCAACACCTTCTTCTTCAACCACTCCTCCTTCCCGGGCCGCGGCTTGCTCTTCAACAGTGCTCAAGTGCCCGTGTCGGTTGATGTCGAACTCATCCTCTTCCTGCTTTTCCAACGAGAACTCGGGGAACATCAAGTAACTCGTTAAATCCACGGCAATGCACTCGCCCGTATCTTTATCCGGCGCATCGCCGTCCGCTTCAATCATCGCGCGCTCCAGCGCGTGCGGGTCTCGGCTTCCGTGTAACAGTACCAAGGCACCGTCTACGGCAGCGCCACAGTGCCCGAATCTCGGATCGGTGTCACTTTCAGCGTCAAACCTTCCCCACTCCGCCGTCGGAAAGTGGAACGCGTACGTGTCTCCTAGCGCGCCGTCGCGTAACAACACGCGTCCGCCGTGGATGATCCAGTTGTGGCCAAACACGGAGGCGGCGTAATCAACGCGAGGAGAAGGCAATATCCCTGACCTAGGGACTTGCGTCCACCTCAGCTTGTTCTTCGCGCCGAGTTGCAAGCACCACACTAACATTTCGGTGTACGTCTCGGATGGTGACAGGACGTACAGCATGCCGTTCATGGACGTCATCGCACAACCAACCCCCCCCAGCGGCTTCCGCCACCGCGTTTCAATCGCCAGCCACTCCCAGTTCTCGAAATCGAACCCGTACAGGTCGTCGTATGAAATAACATCCTTCCCTGGTTGCACGTCCTTGCCCCCGAACACGAACATCACGTCGTCGGAAACGCAGGCGCAGTGGTTGGTGCGTGGAGCTGGGGGGGCGCCCGTTGCCGCTACTAAATGCCACTCGCATTTGATGAAATCAAACCTCCACAAATCATCAAGGCACCCGAACGCGCCTTGGCCCCCGAAGATGTACAAACTGTCGTTGACGATCACCGCGGAGTGTCCGTATCGGGCGGGGGGGGTTCCAACTGAAGCGTCAGCGGCTTGCGCAGTCAACTCGCTGTTCTGTCCCCTTCCGCTCCACCGCAAGATGGCGGAAACGAACTCGCCGTTCGGAGTCAAGCCCCCGTACGTGTACAGCTCGCCTTCCCACACCGCGCTCGCGGCGCCTACGAGGTAAGAATCCGGCGCGGTTTCCGAGTCGTTGTCCTCATCGCTGTTGTTGAACTCATCGTACGCGTTTACGTGGGTGCGTTGATTCGGGATGCTCCCGTCCCTAGACACGTTGTCCACATTCCCGTACAGCATCTCATCTCGAGTATCTCTTTTCACCTCTCGTGTTTCAAGCTCATCCTTCGCGATAACAGCGATGAGCTCGCCTCTCGCGTGCGACAGCGGCAGCCCCCTGTTCGCCGCGAGCTTCGAAAGCTCAGTCGTGGTTAACCGCTGAAGCGGCACGCCGTCGATCTCCACGTCGTACGTCTTGGAAAGATCATTCAAAGCCTCGGCTTGCGCGAAAACGTCCGTCCGGGGGGCGTCTCGCGCGGACCCGGGGGACTCGCCGTCGCGGCCTCGGCCCATGTGGAGCCAAAACCCGATGCGGTGTCGGAAACGAGCGGAACCCACGTCTACTCGAGTGCGTAGGGCAAATGCGGGGGCACGAGGCTCTGGGGAGGGACGGAGGAGCGCCTCTTCGCAAAATCAAGTGTACACTAAAAACCAAAAAAGCTCGACTGCGTGTGGTAACACCCTGGAATCTCCGCATAATCTTGCAACTAACCTGTCATACGCAAATCGCGCTTCGAGGAGAATTCTCTTGTGATTTCTGCAAGACAACCCCCTCGGCGGACGTCACAACCGCGCGCGGCCACGGGCTGGGCGGTAAACGTAGGTTCATACGCGTCAGGAACCTCCTTTCGTGATGGCCACCACGACTTTGTACGGCGGCGCGCCGCTGCCTGCGCTGGCGCCCGCGGTGGACCGTCTTGAGGCATCTCGAGGCAAACAAGGCGGGTGGCATCAGCAACAACGCACCACTCGGCGCACCGCGCTTGGCGTTGCGCTAGGGTTCGTCTGCGCTGGTCTCGCTGTTTTGGCGTTGGTGTCAAGCCCCACGTACGGCATTGCGAGAGACGCAAGAGACGGAGAGGCAGACGGAGCGGTTTCTACACGCGCGGAAGACAACACCGTGTCCAAGGAGAAATCATTCGCGTCAACCAGAACAAACTACCGACTTGGCATGGAACGCGACGATCACTCTGAAGGCGACGACGAGCAGAAGCTTCTGCAGAAGTTCGGCGACTTGTTACCCGATGACGAGCGGGATCGGCTAATGGAGGTTATCGATAGCTCAAGGATCATGCCTGAACAAGTTTTCGCGCAAATCAAACTCGACGCGGCGACGATGGCGACCGAAAAGCTTCCCGAAAAACGTCAAAAAGTGTTAAAAAATCTCATGACCGTGTTGCGCAAAGTCATCACCATGGACGAAAGTACTGCTAAATTAGTCTCGTTGTTCACTGAAGAGGAAGTTGATCATTCCACCACGACTGATGCTGGGATGGCGATCATTTTAGTACGAACCATCGATGCGTTTAGACGGTTCCCGCGGTGGAATGACGACGATCGCGCCGCGTTTGAACGCGCGTCGGATGAAGCCTCGATCGCGACGTGGCGGGAGTTCAAGGAGGATCTCTACGCGGAAGTGGGGCTCGGGGCGAGTCCTACTGTAAGGACCTGGAATGCCAAAGAACAGAGTACTTCTGACTCAAGAACTCCTGCTGCGCCTTTGACTGGCATTAAAGCGCATGTTCATGACACTGAACCTGCGCCGTTTTCAAAGCACGCGTCTGCGCCGGGGCTAGCTAAACTCGGGCGAAGCCACAAGAGTAGCAGTCACGAAGAAAAGAGCCCTCATCACGAGTCCTCCCACGAATCAACCCACACCCCCGACAAGGCCTGGGGCTTCGGTCTCCAGTCCGACGCGTCCGTTACCGCGACGTTGCGCAATTCGTTTGACCCCGAATCAGTCGGTTTGCCAAAATCATTCGACGCGAGGGAAGCGTTTCCTAAATGTGCCCAAGTGTTGGGCTCGGTGCGGGACCAAGGCAAGTGCGGCTCGTGCTGGGCAGTCGCAGTAGTCGAGGTGATGAACGACAGGTTGTGCGTGGCTAGTGACGGTGCTGAACAACAAGAGCTATCACCCGAATACCCACTGGCTTGCTTCGACGCCGGCTCCGGGTGCGACGGCGGCGACGTGGTGTCGACGTTTCGGGAAATGGGAAAGCGCGGCGTGCCGTACGGCGGGATGGGGGTATTCAGTGGTAAAGAAAAGGAAACGAAGAGCGCTATTACGTTAGGGAAGCACACGAACACACAGCTGTCATCCTCTTCATGCCTCCCTTATGAGTTTGAACCTTGCGAACACCCTTGTCAGGAGCAGGGCGTGGTGCCGAAAAGTTGCCCGTCCAAATGCGCGGATGGCTCGCCGATGAGTTTAGTGTACCCCAAGTCCGAGGCGTATTTGTGCCCTTCAGGGGACTGGGCGTGTATTGCGACTGAGATTTCGACTTATGGGTCAGTCGCGGTGACGTTTGGATCGGTTCGTGAGGATTTCTATGACTACCAGAGCGGGGTGTACCGGGTATCTGACGTTTCTGACCCTGGATTGGGCCAGCACGCTACGAAATTAATTGGATGGGGATTCGACGAGGAGACCGCCGACCCGTACTGGATCATGATGAACAGCTGGCGGAACTGGGGGGACAAAGGGGCGGGCCGCGTGGGCGTGGGGGAGATGCGCATAGAATCAGGCGTCTCGGCGGTACACATGTAGGTTGTTCCACGAAAGGCTTTGGAACGGCTGTTGTAAAAATAACACATATTGATGATTTAATTTTCACCTTTTGTTCTTGTCCGTTCCAGCTGTCTTGTCACTCGCGTCGGCGGTCCATAAGGTTACGTGTTGTCCGCGCTTTCCAGCATGCGCGTGAACACGCTCGCGAAGGACGCGCGGGATGCTGGTGCCAAAACGAGCACCAGAGATGCGGTGGTGTTGCTGCACCGGCATTTAGCGGACAACGGCTACGTAGACACGGCGGATGTTTTTTCTAGGGAAGCGTCTGGACATCTCGCCGGCGTCAGCGTGGCGGACGAGATAAGCCTGGAGCGCATTTTCCGGGAACACGAGTTGCACCACGTCAAAAAACGCGGCGTGACGCCCCGGCTGTACAAACGGATAGGGGGGCAACACGACTCTAGAGGAGGGCCTCAAGACTCTCGAGTTGGTAAGAATTTGGTGGTGGGTACCAAATCGAGCGCGGTGGTCTCGGGGCACAACTCCAGCCGCACTACGACACAAACCGACCGTCAGAAACCTAAACCGGTTGAAAGGTCTTCCATGGAAACCCTTCGTTCAAGTGCATCGCGAACGAAAGAAAAAGGGTTCGATGAAAGAAAAGACAAAACAAGTCTCGGCGTGGTCGGTACTAATGTGACCAATGCGGAACCATCGTCGCGCGCCGACGTGAACAAGAACGCAAGTAGCTCTTCCAAAACAAATAACGACATCGAATACGATTTCGGGAGCGACGATTTGAACCAGTTAGGGTCTGTCGTACAGCGGGATATCTTGTCCGACAACCCGGATGTTCTTTGGGACGACGTCGCGGGATTAAACGTCGCGAAGAATTTACTCAAAGAAGCCGTCGTCGCGCCGGCTAAATACCCGCAACTATTTACCGGTCTGTTAACCCCGTGGAAAGGAGTGCTGTTACACGGCCCGCCTGGTACGGGTAAAACGCTTTTAGCCAAAGCAGTCGCTACGGAGTGCAATTCCGTGTTTTTTAACATATCAGCCTCGACGGTTGTTTCGAAATACCGCGGCGATAGCGAAAAACTCATTCGCGTTTTGTTTGAGCTCGCGACATTGAAATCCCCGTCAGTCGTGTTCATGGATGAGATCGACGCGCTGATGAGTGAACGGGGTGGGGGAGGTGGAGGCGAACACGAAGCCTCGAGACGCATGAAAACCGAGCTGTTGATTCAGCTGGATGGCCTGGGGAGCCGGGGGGGTGAGCCCGTGAGGACTGAGCATCCGAGGAATGGAAATGAGTGCGATTCTCAAAACAAAAACAGAGTGTTTCTCCTCGCCGCGACGAACACGCCGTGGGCGCTGGACCCGGCGTTGCTGAGACGGATGGAAAAACGAATTCTGGTTCCCCTGCCGGATGTGGAGGCACGTGTGGTTATGTTCCACAAATTGCTAGGAGATCGGCCGAAAGACAGCGGCGTTTGTCTCGAGTCGTTAGCTTGGGAAACTGAATCATATTCGGGGTCGGACATCGCGGTGCTTTGTAAGGAAGTCGCGATGCGGCCGGTGCGCAGGCTGGTGAAACAGTTGGAGAGTAATGACACGAAAAGAACACCTGAACAGCGGGTGGGTCCTATCACTGCTGAGGACGTGTCATCGGCGATGAGTATCACCAAACCGAGCGCTGCGAACCAAAGGGACAAACACGCGGAGTGGAGTTTAAGGTTCGGACAGAGCTGTTGAGGTGATTAGTATTAGACGGGAATGAAATGAAAAGAATCGAAGATCGTGATAGTAACCTCATCAAAGTACGCCTCGTGTCATTTACACCTCTTACGCTACCCAAACTAGTGCGAGTATCCACCACGCACCCACCCCCAACTAATACGCGAACACTCAACTGCATGTAACACATCCTTATACTACGCAAAGAGTCATCGAACGCATAAGTAACCCCTTAGTTCGCCGCGAATCCCTTGCCTGCCTTTGATCCCGCTGCGATCACCTTCAGGGTGTTGAAACGAACCGTCTTTGAGAGAGGCCTGCACTGGCCCACCACAACAGTGTCACCCTCCTTGCACCGGAAGCAGGGAGAAATGTGCGCCGCCAAGTTGGTGTGCCTCTTTTCGTAGCGCTGGTACTTCTTGATGTAATGAAGGTAATCCATGCGGATGATGATGGTGCGCTTCATCTTGGTGGACTTGACAACGCCGGTGAGGATGCGGCCGCGGATTGACACGTTGCCGGTGAACGGGCACTTCTTGTCGATGTACGTGCCTATAAGATTGAAGTGGGAGGGGTGAGGAGGTCAGTATTGGTAGGGGTGGGTACGTAGGTATGCATTTTCGGAGCGCGTCTCCTCGCCAAAAAACCCAATCATGGCTGTGAAAAGCCCTATTCGCCCTGTTCATTTCGAAGTGTACCGCCCCGGTAACGCGCGTCTAGAGATGCCTGCGAGCTAACGCACCTTCCACAGCCTCACGGGGCGTTTTGAAGCCGAGTCCGACATTCTTGTAGTAGCGGGTACCAGCCTTGCCGGGCGCCTTCTTCTTGGTGGAAGCGGCGAATCTGTGAGGGATGGGATGAGAGGATGACGGTGAGTGCCTGGTTTTCGCGAGCGGAGATTTGCAGATGCGCGAACGTCACCGGTCGGAACTATGCTAACTAATCACACGGCGACTAGATACGTACCCGACGTTGACGCCGAACTGCTTTTGGTACGCCTTTTCGGTCTGTTGGGGTAGAGATTGGGAGGGGGGGAGGTCAGGATTGTCGCTACAGGCGGTCTCACGCGCGTCGATGGGGCGCAAATGAGGCGAGCGATCGCTAGGGTTTTTCGCGCACTCCGCCATGGGAAGCCGTGTCGAGTCGCACACGACACGCGATACGCTCCCATGATAACACATCTAAGGGGACCCAAGGCGTACCTGCTCGACCGCCATATTGACTTGCTCTACGTGCGTACAAGCGCGAGAGATAAAGGGCTTGTCGTCGAGCAAATCCGAGTTCATCTCGGCTTTGTTTTTCTCTCCTCGCCACCAGTGATCGACTAGATATCTTATGGATACTAGTCTTAAAACAAAACAATTTCGCTTAGTTTACCGAAAAGCCAGACTCCAAATGCAATCGGGATCTGCTTGCAAGTGGTCGCGCGGTTTTCGACGGCTCTCCTTTCACGAAAGCGCGTCTGGAGCGTCGCTTTTCGCCGAAGCACTTAGAAGACGCTTGCCTGTCGGCTCCTCCATTCACGAACGCACAGTTCCAAACCGACCATGTCAGCCACCGCCGCTTTCTTCGCCGTCCGCGCCCCCGTCCGCGTCTCCGTCGCGCAGGTAAGTCGACTACATGATTAATGAGTCTATGGTTCCCCAAAGCTCATCGATCGGTTATCGCGTGACTTTGTGCCTTCGCGATTGATGACGTCTCCTCTGACCTTGCTCCACACTCATTCCGTTCTATTCTATCTATCCAGCCCAAACGCAGGGCGACGTGCCGCGCCGCCGCGAAGGAGTCCGTCAAGGCTGAAGACTTCAAGTGCCCTCTTGTGTGCGACGCTTTGAAGGAAGCGGATGGCGTCAACCCATTGGAGACGGCCAAAGCCAAGTGCGTGCACCCTGACCGCCCGGTCGCTAAGGCGTGCAAGGACTGCCCGAGGAAGTAGGCGAGTGATGGATGGTCACTGGTGTTGGTATGCTCAATTTCTTCTTTTACACTTCAAGCTATTGTCAAACAACTCCTTTTACGCGTATCGACGAGTACTCAAGTATGTGCATTTGTATCCGTCCGTCACTCGCCTGGTCACTTTATTTTTTCACCTATATGCCTCCACGTAGCACTCCTCAAAACCCTATCATCACCCGCCCCCCGACTCATCTCCTTTCGTGCTTGACGAACCGCACGCCGAGGTAGAAGGTTAGTAAAAACACGGGCAGTGAGCACGCCGCATACAAAAGCGACGTCCACTTATCCCTGCCGTGCAGTTCGAACGAGGCGAGGATGGTGTCGCCCAGCACGGGCTCGCACGGGCGGTTGACTCGCGACGCGGCGTACAGCTCCAGCCCCCTTTGCTGGTCAGGCGTCAACGGCAGGTCGTTCGTGAGACCTGTGATGCCTTGTGACCCGCCCGTTAACACATCGCCTCCGCAGTGGTCGTAGAACTCCTTCCCGCTGAACTCGTTCACCATCAGCGCGCTCCACGTCCATTGGATGAACGAAATCCAGTACAGCCAGATCCACACGGCGTGGATGGAGACGACGCGAATGAAGAACCCGCCGACGAGCATGTTCAGGGTGGTGAAGATGGGGAGGACGACTGCGGGTCCTACTTCACCAGTAATGGAAGCGGCGATCGTGAACCCAATCAGCATCGCGGTGGTGAAGTTCACCACGCACGCTAACGTGAAAAAGAAGAAGGAACCCAGACTCGCGTCGAAGCCGACTGAAAAGTATAAAACGCCGCAGAACGCGAACGCGGCGCAAACGACTGCGGGCAACTCCACCATCACCCGGTGCGCCACGTACGTCCCCGCCCGGTAGTACGCGTCGTTGAACTCCCTGGTGTACACCTCGCGGTCGAACTTCATCTCCTCCACGAAGACTTGCGCCATGAAGCACGGCAGTATGACTGAAATGAACAGGATGCCGATGGAGTTGAAGATGCCGACCAACGTGCGGTCCTGGCCGTAAAAGAAGCTCGACAGCAAACCGGCGAGCAGCACGTACAGGAAGAACCTGGTTGAGATGAACAGGGGGTGCTTCACCCTTGACAAACCCTTGTACCGCAACAAAACGTACAGCTCTCTGAACGAGCCGTTGGCGTACTTGCTGGGGTTCTTTGGGGAAAAGCCCATGGTGGACAGGGAGTTTGAGCTGCTGGATTGCATCAGAGAAGCAGATTGGCTGTCTGCTTCTTTCACGGCATTCTCATTCATTATCGCCAACTCGCTCTTCACGTAGTACCCCTCGAAGTCGTGAGTGCCTCCCACCTGCGTGCTGTGCGAGTTCAGCGTGTCGATCAAGTACTCCGCGGTGTTGTACCCTGGTCTGTATGGGAAGCCCTGTTGCGCGAAAAAGTCAAGAGGTGAACTTCGACCCGGACCGAAGTAAGCGACGGTGCCGTAGTTGAGAAGAATAAGTTTGTCGAAGCATTGGAAAACGCTCGGCGACGGCTGGTGGATTGACACCACAAACGTACACCCAGTTTCATCCCGAAGGTTCGTAAGGTTGTTGATGACTTCGTTGGCCATCGCGCTGTCGAGTCCAGATGTTGGCTCATCTAAAAACATGCACCGAGGCGAACACAGCAAAGCGCACGCGACGGCTGTGCGTTTCATCTCGCCGCCGGAAACGCCGCGGATCAGCCGGTTACCCATGTAAGTGTCAGCGCACCGCGTTAGGTTCAGCTGCTGGATCACATCTTCAACACGTCTTTTCTTCTCGCAAATGTCATCCTTGGAGGTGCAACAGTTGCCACAGTCGTCGTTCAGTCTTGGTAACTTCGCCATCGCGGCGAACATAATCGTCTCGCGCACGGTAGCGCCGCCGAAAAAGCAATCCTGTTGTTGAATATACGCGGTGTGCTTTTTCACGAGCGAGACGGACGGCACGACGCCGTCGAACTTCGCGGTGCCGCTTAGCTTGCCTTCCGTTTTTCTTCTGGATACTATGTCGAGAAGGGTTGTCTTACCAGCACCCGAAGGGCCCATCACCGCGCACAGCTCGCCCGCGTGGATCACGCCGGTGACCTGGATTGGGTTGGATTGGGTTGGTCAATTATTTGGATTTTGGAGAGGTTCACAAAGTTGAAAAGAAGTTATCTCAACGTACGTCCGCTAGCAGTGTTTTGACGTTCCCGTTCTCTTGGCCTTGCTCGGGGTCGCGTGGGGTCGTTGTGGTGGTTTGTGTGGTCGTGCCAGTCCTAGGCTTGATCACCGCGCCGACGGAATCGAGGGAGATCGTGATCCCCGTCCGCGTGTGACCCTTGAGGTCGTTGCCGAACCCGGGGTCCCCACTTTGAGCGGGAAGCACGGACACGGGGTGGTGCTCGTTGGCGGCGGGGCGAACGCCGTTCGTCGCCGCGGCGGGGGGAGGGCACGCGGGGCGGGTCGCCGCGCTCGCGCCCGCGCCCGGAAGCGGCCGGTGCACCATGGGAAGAAGGCTCAAGGGGTTGGGAGGCAAGCGTAGGCACGGGTGCGTGAGAGAGTGACGCACGTCTCGCGTTTGGCGTAGTAGGCACACTACGCGCGAGACTTCAGTTTCAAACGAGTACTCGTCACACGTCGCGTCGAAGCCTCGGTCGACACTCCGAGGCATGTCCCAGAAAAACGAGAGAGTGATAACTTTTCTACCAAAGGAAGGGAAGGACAAGTGGTCGGGTCGTCCAAGGACGAGGCGGGTTTGTGTGAACTAGGTGCGAGAAGGTGCACGTTTGTGGCTCCTGAATTTTTGCCAAAAATTAAGCTGAGCGCAGTCTCTAAAATTCGGCCATGAATAACCCAATAATAACTCAAGACTTCGTCCATATAAAATTTCACCGGGAAACGAATGAGGGTAAAAACCCATACGAATCGGGGTGTTGATGAGATCGACTAGAAAAGTACACCGCTAAACCGCGGGGGCCGTGTAACACTCCTCCACCAGTCCCGAATGATGCTGCTCGTCACACGCACGCGCGCACTAGGCCGCGTTGCACGGATACTTAATCTCCACACACGTTCACGAACGTCGTCGTCTTTGGGGTCGACGCGTTTTTGGTATCGAGAGAACGCGAGAGTCACGTGTAACCGCGCGCCGCTTGTTCTCGGGAGCCACACTTTCGACACTGCGAAAGTTTGTGTGTTGATCGACTCGACACGCGCGTGAGCTTCTTGAGAGCGTCGTAGTTCTGCTTGTGTGAAGCACAAGAGGACGCGTCGTAGTTCACAATGGGTGCTGGACGCATGGGCGACGACGGGTACGTCTTTCAGCCGAAATACATCGCCAACCGATACCCAAACCTCCAAACGTCGTCCCCACTGATCGCGACTTTGCGTCCCGCGCTCGATAGAACTTCACGAACACCCACGCGCGGGTTGGGGCGGCGCACGCGGTGTGCGCACTCAACTCGCGGGTCGTGATTGCGTACTTAATCGCGCTTCTCCAACACGCGGTTGATACCTCGTCCTCACTTGCATCGACTCATTCTGTATCTCTGCCCGTCGCTGACCCTCCCTCCCCACTCGTGACCGACTCCATCTCTGTCCCTCGTTTGTTCGACAAATTATTTTTATCTCCAACAGGAACGTGCCGCTTCTGGCGAAAAAGGACTCCACTGATTACGGCGCCACGTCTGACCACGAGGATGACCCGAACTACTACTTGGGTGTGTTGAAGAGCGAACTGCTGAACACGCCTGAGGAGGGTTTATCGGAAGCCGAGGCGGCTATTCGTCTCAAGCGCTTCGGGCGGAACAAACTGCGCGAAAAAGAAACCAACATCTGGTGGAAGCTTTTTCTGGAATTTGTCCAGCCCATGCCGATGATGATCTGGATGGCGATCGCGATTGAATCGTTAGAGGCGTACCTACACGACTCGAGCGACGGGTGGATCGACGTCGCGGTGTTGGTTGTTTTGCAGCTGCTGAACGTGTTGGTTGGTTTTATTGAAGAACTCAAAGCTGGTGACAGTATCGCCGCTTTGAGGGAATCCTTAAAACCGGAAGCTACAGTGAAGCGCGGTAACAAGGTGTATAACATCGACGCCACTACCTTGGTGCCCGGTGACGTCGTGTGCCTAGGCGCTGGGGGGGCTATTCCCGCGGATTGTATCTTGAGGGAGGGCAAGCCGATTCAAGTGGACCAGGCTGCCTTGACTGGTGAATCCCTCCCGGTCACCATGTTCCCCGGCTCGGACGCGAAGATGGGCTCCACCGTGACGCGCGGCGAAATCGAAGCCACCGTCTCCGCCACCGGCTCGCAGACGTTCTTCGGCAAGACCGCTGATTTAGTGCAAGGCGTTGACGAGTTAGGACACTTCGAAAAGGTGCTGAGGGAGATTATGATTCTCCTGGTCGCCTCGGGCGTCCTGATCTGCGCAATCGTGTTCTTCTACCTTATCACCATCGGGGTTGATTTCTGGGAAGTCCTCGCGTTCAACGTCGTGCTGTTGGTGGCGTCCATTCCGATTGCGCTGCGCGTGGTGTGCACTACTACTCTGGCGTTGGGGTGCCACGAACTCGCCGCGGAGAAGGCCATTGTTGCGCGTCTCTCATCAGTTGAGGAGTTGGCGGGGATGACCATTCTGTGCTCGGACAAAACTGGTACGTTGACCTTGAACAAGATGATGCTTCAGCAGGACCTCCCCACGTTCACCCCCGGTGTCGATCGTGATGAAGTCCTAAAGATGGCCGCCCTCGCTGCGAAGTGGTGGGAGCCCCCGAAGGATGCGCTTGATACTCTAGTCCTGAACGCCACCAAGCACATGGACCTGGACGCGTACGAGCAAACAGATTACATGCCATTCGATCCGAGCATCAAGCGCACGGAATCCACCGTGCGTTTAAAATCAAACAAACAAGGCTTGAAGGTATCAAAAGGCGCCCCGCACGTCATCCTGGAGATGTGCCAGAACAAGGAGAAGATCAGAGCTGATGTTGAAGGTAAGGTGCTTGAGCTCGCGCACCGGGGGATTCGGTCCCTGGCCGTGGCGCGCACCAAGGGGTCTGAAAACGGGGTGTGGGAATTCCTTGGGATCCTGACGTTCCTCGACCCGCCGCGCCCGGACACCAAGCACACCATCGACTGCGCCAACGACTTCGGTGTATCCGTGAAGATGATCACGGGCGACCACAAAGCGATCGCGGTGGAGACCTGTCGTGTGTTAGGGATGGGCACCAACGTGTTAGGCCAAGAGAAGCTGCCGTTGATGAAGGCGGAGGACCTGGAGTGCGCCACTACCTTGGGACGGGACTACGGCGAACTGTGCAGAGGCGCGGACGGGTTCGCGCAGGTGTTCCCCGAGCACAAGTACCTCATCGTCGAGGCGTTGCGTCAACAGGGATTCTTGACTGGGATGACCGGCGATGGGGTGAACGACGCGCCCGCGCTGAAGCGAGCGGACGTGGGCATCGCGGTGCAGGGCGCTACCAACGCGGCGCAGGCAGCGGCGGACATCGTGCTCACCGAGCCCGGGCTCTCCACCATCGTCACCGCCATTGTCACGTCGCGCAAGATTTTCCAGCGCATGAAGAACTTCGTGATTTACCGGATCGCGTGCACCGAACAACTGTTGTTCTTCTTCTTCATGTCCTGCATCTTCTACCACCCGAACGAGTATAACGAGGACTGGCCGTCGTACTTTTACATCCCCGTCATCGCGCTTGTGACGATTACAATTCTCAACGACGGAACGATTATTTCCGTCGCTTATGATAATGTGCACGCGTCGCAGCTGCCGGAGAAGTGGGACCTCAACATTCTGTACATCGTTTCGTCGAGCATCGGGTTGACTGCGCTTGCGTCTTCGCTGGTGCTCCTGTCCTACGCCCTGTCCTCCAGCGACCCTAACAGCCAGTGGGCGCAGATGGGTTTACCCCAACTCACGTACGGCGAGATTCAGTGTTTGATGTACTTGAAGATTTCGTTATCGGACTACTTCTCCGTGTTTAACTCACGGACCAAGGGGTGGCTGTGGACCAGGGCGCCCTCGGTGGTGCTCGTGGGCGCGTTCGTGCTCGCCACCGGGGCCTCCACATGGCTCTCCGTGTACTGGCCGTTTGGGAACGGGATGAAGGGTATTGAGTGGAGCTTAGCAGGTTATTGCTGGCTGTACGTGATGTTTTGGGCAATCGTACAGGACGCCGCGAAAGTCGCGACGTACGCGGTGCTGCAGTCCGCGGGGTGGGTGGAGTCGGTGGACGTGATCGACGAAGAGGCGCTAAAAAAGTCGAGGGACGAAGCTGGGTTTGGGCTGGAAAGTGTGGCGTAAAGGGTTACGCGGCGGAAAAAAATCACGAGACAGAAACAGAGCCTTTCTGGTAGGACGGCGGCGTACGCAAAACTTACGTACCCACCGTCACAATATTGTTATTTTCAATTAATTTGAAGAATACGAGTCATGCTGTTCATCACTTGCGTGTTCGTATCGTATTAATATGCACACGTCTCGCTAGTTCGTCCTTGTTGAGTCATTCCCCGAGTTGATATACTCGTCGATGGTATACTCGTCGTCGTTATACTCGCGCTCCCTCGAGTTTCTTCTCCCTCAGGGCCGATTCTAACCGCTTCAGCAAATCCGGAAAGCTCCCAATCGGGTCCACGATCGGCCGTCGTTCCCTCACGTAACCCACCGCCTGCATCGCGTTGACTTTCATGAAGTACATGACGCACGAGATGCCGGAGGTGCCCGCTCGATGCGCCCCGGCTAAGCAATGCACCATCACGTTTTTACCATCCTTCAACGCCTGTTCCACGAACTGAAACAACGGCTGGTAAAACTCCCTTACACGCTCGTTTTGGTTCATATCAGGTTTCGACCACCAGTGCGCGATCGGGAAGCGCATGTACGTGTAGTTTGGGTCGGTTTCGTGGTAGTTCGTGGTCTCGATGTCTTGGCAGTTGATGATTTCCGTGATTTGGTGCTTTTGCAGAATCTCTTTGTTCGCCGCTGCTCGGACGTTGCCGATGTAGAACGTCCCGCCGCCTGGGACGGTGAAGATGGGGCTGACGTCCTCGTAGAAACCACCGGGGCCGGGCTGGGTTTGAAGGCTGTGGAAGGGGTAGGGTTAGGAGGTTAGGGTTTGGTCAGTACACGGTTCTAACAATGGTCGCTCCGACGGTTCGTTGCCCCGCAATCGCAAATCAGATCTGGGCGTGTCGGTGGGAGGCCTCATCGTCGCCGTCGCCACGAAGGTACGCGCGCAGAGTTGGAACTTGTTGGTGATAACACGAGTTGGAACGTACGCCAATAATTTCACACCCTCCGCGTGGTAGTCCGTCATCGTGCCCGAGGCGCGACGAGGTCTGAGGGAGAAAGGTTCAAAAAGCGCGAGCAAAAAAGTGCATTCTGGCGGGTTTTCGGCTCGCGGTGCCGAGTCAAAATTCGCAAGAGGCCGCGGGGCAGACCGATGGGTGCACAAGTGAACGCGTCAGGACGAGTGGGACGCTGAGGCGCGGAAGTGCGCGCATCGAAGCTGCGAGGGGTGCGGACTCCATACGAGTGGTCGGAGGCGTGCCTGGTATCGTCGCTGGAACGGCACACAGGTCATCGGTCGAGTAGGCATCGAATTCTTAGAATCGTACGGTCGCTCCGAGACGTCCGCGGACTAGCGGAGGAGAATATCCTCCATACCTGCTTGTTTTCGTTTCAGTGACCGTTCCACGCGCTCCCCACGATGGCATCCTTCTTCCGCATGGGCCGCCAGCCCGATACATTCGTGTTGACCGTCGGGTTCGAGGGATATGGAGCTGCTAATGGCATGAATGCCCCAACTCTCGAGACGTACGAAGCCAAAGTAGAATGGGTTGGCGAGGAACCAACACAGGACGTGCTTCAACGGCTACTCGACGCCGAGCGATCCCTTCCCTTCAACACGAGGGGACAGACCGTGCACGTAACGCTTGACATCGATGAGAACAGCGTATCTACAGGCTTCGGGTCCGGAACCAACTCCCCATCCACTGCACAGCCACAAAATCACAAAAGGACGGATTCGGGTTCGATTCTGGGAAACATGTTCGGCATGGGCAGTTCTGGTAACTTGGCGAGCTTTCTGATTGGAGGAGGGGGGGATGACAGTGACACGTCAGATACAGTGAGTATAACCCATCATAATTCAAAGGGGAAGCCCCCAACTCACCAAAACTCCGGCACAGGCAAACAATCGGGACCGGTCTCGTTACGCTGCCAAATCAGCGCCGCGCGCGCGACGCCGATATTTATTAAATTATCCCGGCCGCAATCAAGCGGCGCGGAGACACTTCCCGAAAGTGTCTACGCGTTGTTGCGGAGTGTTAGGCTACAGTATATCGAGTCCTTATCGTTAAAGGAAGGCGTTACGAGGGTGCTCGGGGATTTGAAATCTGAGCTGAAAAGTTTAAGGGAGATTGATCTAAGCGAATCAAACTTAACCGAAGTTCCCGAGAGCGTCTTCGGGTTTGGAAGAATTTTAAAATTAACCCTGGACGACAACAAGCTAGTTGCTTTACCAAGCTTAGCCCGGCTACCCAAGTTAACGCACTTAAGCGTGAACAACAATGCGCTACGCGAGTTACGCTCCGACTTAAAACTCAACAGTAACTTAAAAACCCTATCCCTGGAAGGCAACAAACTTACCAAGCCGGTTATCGACTTTAAAGCTTTAGCGAAGGTAACGTCGCTAAAACTCCTGAACAACCCGATTGAGTTCCTACCTGAAATGCACCACGCCTTGGAGTTACGAGACCTAACCCTGTTCAACGTTAAGATTAAATGTGCTACTACTGGGTACTCTACCCGGTTTAGCGACCTAAAGCAAACCACAGTCGACGTGGACGAAAGCAACGCGAGCACGTTGGCCGGGTTGGTCGGGGTTGGGAGTTCCACGACGAGAAGCGGAGGGCAAGCCACGGGCAAGGTGTTCTCCGAGTTCTTTAACTTGGTGTTCCGGGGAAGCGCGTCCCAGCACCCGTTAATCGCGCGTGCAATTGCGATAATAGCAGAGCAAGACAAGGCGAATTGCGAAGCCATGTCTTCCACGAACGAGGGGGTGCAGCAGCTACTGAGCATGGTGCTTAGTAACGACTTGCGCGTGGTCAAAGACGCCTCGCGAGCGTTGGGTGCGCTCGCGGATGACTCCATTTTAGCAAAGAAGTTGATGGAAGCCAAAGCGTTTACCAGGATACACGCGTTACTGTCCGAGACAGGCAAACCCGCGGCGCAGATCTGCGGCCTTCACATTCTATCAAACTTGAGTTTTGCGTCCGACCAAATCTCAAGACAAGTTTTCGGCGAAACTTTACTCGACAAACTGATTCGCGTCATTAGGGAAGGGACGCCTGAGGTGCAATGTATGGGGCTCGAAGCGCTAGGGAACTTATGTTTTGAGCCCGAAAACAGACGAGTCGTCAGAAGGTACGCACGGGGGCTGTTACAGCAGTACGCGCTTCAAAACCTGGGGGGAGATGAACCGTCAATCGTCAGCGGGAGGGTGGTGTACGGAGCGCCCGTGTCACCGATGAAGGGTAAAAATAAAAATAAAAGTGTTTTTGGAAACGGGTCGTATGGGCAAAGAGTCAGTAGCAGTAATGACGATACCCAACCGCTCCACCCTGAAGTCAAGCGCGCGGCGACTCGAGCTTTAGCAATCCTAGGCGAGAACGAGCTCGTCCGACGCGCGACCGGCCGCCGACCAGTTTCCTCGAAAGGCGTTCGAATCCTATGCATGGACGGCGGAGGCATCCGCGGGATTTCCACGATTCAAATGCTGCGCAGACTGGAACAAGGAACCAGGAAAAAGGTGCACGAGTTGTTCGACTTGATATGCGGAACCTCAACCGGGGGTATCCTCGCCATGGCCGTGGGCGTGCACAACCATAGTTTAGACCGGTGCTCGGAGATTTACAACGATCTTGGGCAACAGATATTTAGCAAGCCGAAGACGGGGGATAAGAATTCCGAGAATAATTCTGGAAATACCAACGTTGACTCAACAACCACCAACAGCTGGAGCGACCGCATCGGTAACCTATACACATCGGCAGGTACTAGTGTACAGCAAGCCATGCGCATGGGGTGGCACTTAAGTAAACACGACGCATCTCTGTTCGAGCATTTAGTCAGACGCGAGTGTAAACTCCCCACTCCAACAGACCCGCTTGGAAAAAAGGAAAACGCATTCATCGACGTCGGCGCGATGGGGGGTCCGAAAGTTTTTGTGGTTTCAACTCTTGTGTCCGTTATTCCAGCGACACCTTTTCTGTTCCGGAACTACCAGTACCCGCCGGATGAGCTGGACGATCTGAGGAGTGATATGGGTAATCAGTCTGAGAAGAATGACTCAACTGCGATTCCGGGCTCATGCAAGCATCGTTTATGGCAAGGTGTCCGCGCATCCTCAGCCGCCCCCTACTACCTCGCCGACTACACCTTCGGCAACGACAAGTTCCAGGACGGCGCGGTGACGTGTAACAACCCCGCGATGCTGGGGGTTATGGAAGCGCGGCGGCTGTGGCCTGATTGCAAAATTGACTGTGTTGTGAGTCTTGGGAGTGGGGTGTACGAGAGACGGCAACGCGATGCGTCGTCGACGTTAGCGGGCGGACGTCTCAACGACTTACAAAAAGTAGTGTTGGAGTCGTGTTGCTCCGTGGACCGGGTGGATGAAAGTTTGAGGACGTTGCTCCCGCTGATTCCAGGCGCGAAATACTTCAGGTTCAACCCTGTGGATCAGAGGTGCGAGATCGAGTTGGACGCTACGGATGTGGTTCAGTTGAAAGGCTTGACCGAAGCCACTGCCAAGTACGTCGTTGCGGAAGACGCCAAGTTTTCTGAAGCGTGTTTGGCGTTGAACGGCGGCGCCATGACTGGTACACATACAGGAAAAAATAGCAGTGTCGAAAGTAACCCTCAAAGCAACGCACAAAGCAACACGTTAGCCAAAGCAGAGATGGGCAGCCGACGGGGGATGTTACTGGTGGAGGCGCCGCGGACGGGTAAAGAGTCGAGCGTTTCGGCAAGCGCGGTGTCCCAATTTTGTTTGATTCGATCGATTCCGTTTCAGCGGCTGGACGTGACGAAGGAGGTTGGTATGAGTGATGGTATGAGTAAACAGTCTGAACAAAAATACTCCTCAAAACAGAAAGACGTATCAGGCATACAATCTATTCTAGGCACGGCATCGAAAAGGTCGGGTCAAATCGGCGTGGTGCACTTTGAGTGCTTTTCTGATTTGGAAGGGTTGGTGTTGAGGTGGGGGTCGGAGATTGTCGCGATTGCTGAACCCAGCGACGCGGCGACCGCGTTCGTGAACGGCGCGACGAGTTCAACAACACCAGCCTCATCCATCCACACCCTGTGCGCATCCACCAACAAAATAGAAGTCAACGGCGTGCTTCACGAGGTGCTCGGTGAGCATGCGCAATCGATTAGCGGCGACGGCGACGGTGAAACTTCACAGAAAATCGGAGCCTACTTATTCAAAAAGTACGTCCCTAAAGAAGTATTGGACGCCGGCGCTTGCGTGCAAAGCCTAGGGGTTTGGAGAGAGAAGATCGTGGTGTCTGTGCAGCGATTGCCCGAAATGGTAATAGAAGCGGTGTTGGACGCGGAGGCGAAGGTGGTCGTGGCGCCGGAAGTGACGGATGATAGGAGTGAGGGAAGTAGTGCGAAGGACTCTTCGAAAGACTCTTCGAAAGATTCTTCGAACGCCTCGAAAGACTCGGACACCGCAACGTTTTTCACCGCGTTTTACCACGCTTTGTACGTCGTCGGGGCGGATGCGGTTGCGGCGTTGGGCGCAGCAGCGTTAGTGCAACCGCGGTGTAAACACTTCAGGTGCTACATGCGCATCGACGGCAAACTGGTGACCCTGAAAGCGGGGGACGACGACTTGCTTCCGGACGAGTAGAGAGGGGTTTAGGAGATTAATATCAATGAAAACAATGTTAGCAGCCTCTTTATTCAGACTAGTCGCCTATGCCGAAGTAGCCGCGGATGGTGAAGGGCTCGGGCTCTTGTTTTATTCCGGGCTCTTGCTTGATCTCCACCTGACCTGCGCGAGCTGACTTGCACGCCGCGCAGTGAGCCTTCCGCTTGCCGTGGGGGCAGGGGTTGCAGTCCGCGCAGTTGTTTTTCAGTCTGCCGCGAGGGCAGGGCTTGCACTTCGCGCAGGCGTACTTATTCCTGCCGTGGGAATACGGGTTACACTCCCTGCACGTGCTTTTCACCTTGCCATGTGAGCACCGTTTTACTCTCATCGTTCGAGCGCCAAGACACTCCGCGCACGCGCTTGTGCGCACTCCGGGACGTCGTGGTCGGTGTCGTAGCTTTTATCGTAGCTTTTTCGTTTTTCGGCCCGACCGAGAAAAATATTCGTGCTCTATGGAGAGCAGTTACGCATTTCTGCATTCGCGTCATATTTGCATGTCTTCAAGACTGTTTACATGTGGGCCAAAAGGAAGTAATGGAAAACTCTTGGTTTTGACGAACCTCGCCTTCGTACTTCAGCCTCGCCCCCCCCGGCATACCAGCCCTTCTACACGCGCGAGAAAGCTCGAGAGTTATCTCTTGAGGACAGCTTTTTAGGACCGCCTCCTAAAACACTACAAACTACATTCACAATGGCTGAGTAAGTACACGTTGCTTGTGCCGCGTCCGCCCGGTGTCCCTAACCCTAAAAAACACGACGGGTTGGGATGAGAGATTTTCCGCCGACATGACGACCGCCGGCATCCGCCGACGAGCTCACCGGCGACGTTTCTTTTGGCATCGAATGGCGCGCATGCCGACCACGACGTGTATATCGATGACACGTGGTAGTCAGATTTCGTTTCAAATTCGTAAACCCTCACCCTACGACCATCCCCTGACCCACCACCGCCCAACTCATCAACCATTTCTCCCCGATCACCCACAGAGAAGAAGCGACGATGGAAGTCGAGGAACCCGTTGAGGAGGTGAGCAACGAGCCCATGGACATGACCACTGCGCTACAGATGGTATTGAAGCACGCCCTCGCTGAGGACGGCCTTCACCGCGGTCTTCGTGAGGCGTGCAAGGCCATCGAGTCCCGCAAGGCGCTCCTGTGCGTCCTCGCACAGGATTGCGACCAAGCCGATTACACCAAGCTGATCCAAGCCCTGTGCAACGAAGTCAACGTGCACCTCATCAGGGTCCCCGAAGCCGTCAAGCTCGGCGAGTGGGCCGGTTTGTGCAAGCTCGACGCCGAAGGCACCGCGCGCAAGGTCGTCAAGTGCTCGTGCGTCGTAATCTCCGACTTCGGCGACGAATCCGAAGGCCTCACCATCCTACAGGAGTACCTCAAGTCGGGCGGCGCCGCGGAAGGCGAGTAAGCGGTGATTTCTTGAGTAATTTCTGAGTTAGCGGCGATTTACGTCGTTAGCTTCTCTTCAGCCAGCGAAGCACCTGCTCCTATGTACACGGTGCGTTCGTATGTGCGCGCGAGTCAGTCAGCCTTGAAATGACAAGTAAAGCGTCTCGCGCAATTTATATCAACGCACCTATGTACTCTATCTACTCCGATCTACTGCACTTTCTGCCCTGAACTATCCCCAAATCACCTCAGCGCGGACTCACCCCTGCCATCCTTCGTGCCTTCCCCCCCCAGCCCTCCGCGAATGGAAACTTTTTCAATCGCAATCGCCGCCGACGCTTTGTCGAAGCTCGTGAGTTTTTCCGACGCGCCGCCGCCGCCTTTTCTCAAATTTCGTTTCTGTCGAACTACATCCCAAACTTCGACTATCCTCTTCTGCTGTAGGTTTGAGAATTTCTCACTCCGTATAGCGTGTACGCCGTTCACGAGCATGTCAATCGCGGTTTGCGCCCAGGTTTTGTTGTACCTCGTACCCGCGCACTCAATCGCGACTATTAACGCTTCTCTGGTGTCATCTTCCATTTTCCACTGTTCCACTTCAGCCGCGAACTCCGCTTTTCTCATCTGCGCCGCAAACGCAGCACGAGCCTCGGCTTCCTCTGCGGAAACACCTTCGGCACCTTCATCAACCTTCTCTTGCTCTCCAATACCTTCATCAACCTTCTTTGTGTCGTAACAGTCAGTCTCGTTCGGCTCGGAACGGAACTCCGGCAGCTCATCAATCAATCCAAAAGTTTTCTTCAACCCCTTGGCAAACGTAAACGCGTCGTCCGTGTGAAGTTCGTTGACCAAATGCGCGTACAGAATGTATACCTGTATCTTCTGCTTCAGCCTGTTGTTGAACACGCCTTCCTGTTCCAACTCAATCGCCGCGTTGAACAGCTGTTTGTACTCGAATCTGTTGTTTGATTCCGTCGATCTCTTCGGATCTGGACGTCCATCATCGCTTTCCATCGAAGCTTTTAGTAATGCGAACACTTCTTTGCCGTGCTTTCGTTTTAAGTTACCGCTCATCATGAGCTCGACAGCCAACGGCGCCGCCCGTTTGAACTTCTTGGGGTTACGCATGTGGTTTGCTAATCGTGTGAGCGCCTCAGAGGGGTCCGCGGGTGTAGGGTTGTTTGTGGTTGGTTGAGGTGCCGTGTCGTGTTGCGACTTACTCGGATCCAACGGCGATGGGTCCGTGTCATGCCCTTCCGCGTGTCGCTTCGGGTCGGGCCCTAACTCGTCCCTCGCAGTTTCCGGCTCTCCGCGCTTCGCAGAAGGAAGCTCGTCGAATAAACCCATCGCGTATGGGCGTCGGGAGCGCGCGGCCAGGCGCACTCCGCTCTGCAGGGCGGTTTTTGCAATGAGATACCCAAGTTTCAATGAAATCAAACCACTTTTCGTCGCGCGGCGCACCGCCGGGACGAAGGTCGGGAGGTGGCGAGCGGCCCGACCTCACGCAACCACAGAATGCCTCGCGTGGAGCGCGTGCGTTCGGAGGACGTGACGGTTGATGAGGACCTAACGTTTCGGGATTTGCAACTCCCCGAGTCGTTGGTGAACGGATTACGCAATTGCGGATTGCATACGCCCTCTCCCGTCCAGCGCGCGGCGATCCCGTTAGGCCGTTTGGGCGCGGATTTGATGGTACAAGCCAAGTCAGGGACAGGTAAAACCATGACGTTCGGGTCGATTCTGTTGGAACGAGTAGTGAGAACTACCCAAACGACACAAGCGCTGGTTGTGGCGCCGACGAGGGAAGTCGCACAGCAAACTCATGATGCCTTGAAACAACTTTCAGCTGCTTGTGATTTAGGCAAAGACCAACTAACACTACACGTGTGTCTGGGCGGCCTACCCGTAGCATTAGACCGATCCGCATTATCAAACAACCCGCACGTCGCCGTGGGCACCCCCGGGCGTTTAAGGCAGCTGTTTGAAGAAGGCTCGTTAGTCTCAACTTACATCCAACAATTCGTAATCGACGAAGCGGATTTGCTTATGACTGGATCCTTCGAGCGCGACGTTTTGTTTCTGTACTCCATGTTGCCCGAAAAGAAGCAGGTCATGGCGTTCAGCGCGACGTTCCCGGAACATATAGTTGAAAGAGTCAACGGCTTTCTCAAAAATCCGCACAAAGTCGAGTTGTGTACCCAAAACACAAACGCGCTGTTTGCGGTGAGGCAGTTTTATTTGCAAGTAGATGGAGCGGATGAAGGAGGTATGTTCCAGACTGGTGGCCATACGAGTAATGATATGCAGCATGTGTCGAATCATCCGCACAACAGCAACGACCCTTCTGTGATTAACTCCTTAAAGGACTCAGCGCTGCTCAATCTGTTCAAGAAGATAACTTTCCACCAGTGCGTTGTGTTTGTGAAAAGGCCGGGCAGGGGGGAGGCGCTGTGCCGACTATTAAAAACAAACGCGACACCAGCCGTTTTCATCTCCGGAACGCTCCAGCAAAAGGAAAGGCAAAAGGTCATGAAAGCTATGCGGGGGTTTGAGGCTAGGGTGTTGGTGAGCACTGATCTGACTGCGAGAGGCATAGACCTAACCAGAGTAAACCTCGTCGTGCATTTAGACGTACCGTCGGACAAAGAAACGTACTCGCACAGGGTGGGCAGAGCCGGGCGGTTCGGAACAAACGGGATCAGCGTCACGGTAGTCACGGGGGATGAGCTACGGAACTTGAGGAGTCTACTCACATGTGCCGTGAGTACTGGCGTGGACGTGGATGTCGTAGAAACTGTAGACAACGTAGACAACGTGGACAGCGTTGCCACCCTTACCCCCGCTGTTCGCCTCGAACCGTTACCCTCGGTTGTTCCTGACGACTGGTATGCTTACGAACTCGACCCTGAGGACGCGGAAAAGGCGGAGGCGCTGAGATTGGAAGGCGAAGCCCTAGTAGCGGCGAAGGAGGAAGAGGATGTCGAGGATGACATAGTATATGAAGAGGATGGATGGTCGGAGCAAGAGGAAGGATTTTTTGAGGACGAGACTTATGAGGAGGAATTCTATGTTGACGAACACGACTCCTCGTGGCGTTCGCGCCGAGAGTGGGCTTCGTGGTGGTGGTGGTTCTGGAAAGACCGGGAGGAGGCTCGTGGAGGGAACGGAAAAGAGCCCTGGGCCGTGCCGCCCTTGCACCAAACGTTCGGGCGCGCACAGCCTAATGGCGGGTATCGCCAATAGCAATAGATCTTTATAGCAATATATTTTTTCTGTATCCTCTTCAAGGCGACTTTCCCGAGGTTGTCGAGTCGAGTCACTCTACGCGACGCGCGCGCATGCAGGGTCCGCATCCATGGCAGGTCCGTATCACGCACTACGCACCACTCTTGCGTTGGTCTTCGTCGGTCTCGTTGTCGCGCGCATCGAGCCCCCGTCACCTCCTGAGTCGACCGTCCTTGAGTCGGAGGCTTCGGGAAAACCTTGGTCGTTCGCGCACCAAGCCGCGCACGCGGTGCTATGCGCAGCGACGGGAGAAGGGCTGACAGCTGGGTGTGACGGGATACCTTCAAGTAGCTCGTCGAAGGATGCCACTACGAACGGCACCACCACGTACACCACCACACCACCCGCGTTCATATATGACCAGCTCTTGACCGCGAACTTGGTGCTAAGCACCACGTCGCTCGTTCGCAGAGGCAACGTGCTGAGCAGAGCGGGTATTGTCAACGAGCTAAACATCACGGATGAGAACGAGAACGAAAAACGCTCGGGATCTCCAATTCTCGTGCCAAACGCCAACGCCACGCGGGTTATCGTTCAAGCCGCGTCTGGGATAGGACAACTGCAAGGCATTTCCAGTGCGTTCCTGGCTTTCACGCCGGAATGGGCCGCGGCGAGAGCTGCTTTTGCAAACGTCAGCGCCGCGGAAGGCGCCAATATTGCGGAACAGAGTGATGAATCAAGTGCAGGTGTGCTTAGTGGCAGGAAACGAAGACGAGCACTGCTGATGAAAAACACGGAACACGGCGCGTCGGAAACTTCTCGGCGCCGTTTGCTTGCCACGGAATCCGCGCGCAATTTTGACACGCTCGAGAAAACGCACTTGAAGAACCCATTGACTGAATTAGTGGCTACCGCTACCCCTACTGCTATGCAGTACGTGACAAGTATCTTAGAACGAGTCAAGTCCGGCAGTTTGAACGAAACGAATGTGGGTGATGAGGTGTTTGTGTTAAGAAAAGGAGGAGCCGACATAAAAAGCGTTGTGACGTCTGATTTTCTCACCGCCTTCACGTCAGGCATCGACGACGAGGGTTTTGACGTTTTGTACGATTCGCTGAGGAACAGAAATACAGAAATGTATGCGTCGAATCAAACAGAGAGTAATGACTCAGAAGAACAGAAACGCAACGCCCGAGTTGCGGACATCTTACGGCAACTGCGCGACATAGAACCCAAACTGGACTTTGAAATTTCTCTAATCGTTCGCCCCATCGTAACGACTTTGTTTTGGGGCTACGCATCGAGAACGTGGAACCACAAAGCCATTCGTCTCGCGCCGGAAGAAATCACGCCGTACACGTACTCAGACCCCTTGCAATTAGTAGCAGCAGACTTGTACCCGGAAGTCGCGAACGCGTACGTCGAGAGTCTTCGATTGAAAAATATAACAGACGCTGACATTTTGCAAAAACTTTTATCAGCCGTCAACGTGCGGTTCGTTGTCACGGTAGCGGTAATCACGCGGCAGCAAATAAGCATAGGGGGGGGGGATATTCTGAGGAATGTATTTACCCTGACGTTGTGAGGCTGGTTAGGGTGTGTATTTTGTGACATATGTATAGCGTTTGCAACGTCCGTGCGAGTGCAGCTTTTTTGCAGATGTGCGCTTTTTTATCACGAATTTTGGCGCGAGTTGCTTTTTCTTCTGGAAACACTGCGCCCCTTCGCGACATCGAAAACCTGGTGTCGTACCAGGCGATGCGGAATAGGCAAGCGCGCGTGGAGTCTCTGGGAAGGAGAGCGCTTCCGCGCGCGCCGTAGGTGCTATCATACCGAGGCGAGACAGACGGTGATACGTGTGGAGGGACGCGGTGGAGGTGCGCGGAGGCGTAGGGTATTGGAATAGGGTAGGGATCCTTCGATTGCGCCCAGATTCGCGAAGCAACAACTCGCGCGATGGACCCTTCCGTGTCCCCCCTGCGCCACCAAACGCAGCACTTACGTCCGTTCGACGTGTCTCCCCACTCCGGAGGCGGGTCTCCGCTGGGACGGTCACCACGAACATCCGAGGATGGGGATTACCGGGAACGCGAACGCGCGTCGCCCGTGGAGCTGACGCAGTCACGGGAGAACTCAGTGCACGGCCCTTCGGGAACGTTAGGAGGCGCGATGCACGCCATGTCACCTGACGTGCAGCTCGCGCTGTACCCATTGTTCTTCGTGGAGGACAGACACGACGCGAGTGACGTTTGTAGAAGCGGGGATAGTGGTGGCAGTGGTTCCAATCCAAATGCCTCCGATGACAACAAAAACCAAAACATTCAGCAAGTAAGCCGCTGGCGCATGAAGGACAGGATGAAGACCATGTCCGTGGCGCTTGTGATGTGCTTGAATATCGGTGTAGACCCACCCGATGTCCTAAAAATAGCCCCGTGCGCCCGGTTGGAGTGCTGGATAAACCCGTTACTAATGCAACCCGCGAAGGCGCTAGAGGCTATTGGTAAGGCGCTACAGCAACAGTACGAGCGGTGGCAACCGCGGGCTAAGTACAAATTACAACTAGACCCTACTGTGGAGGACGTGAAGAAGCTGTGTTTGAGTTGCAGACGAAACGCTAAACACGAACGCGTGTTGCTCCATTACAACGGCCACGGCGTCCCGCGACCGACCGTGAACGGCGAAATCTGGGTCTTCAACAAGTCATACACGCAATACATCCCATTGAGCGTGTTTGATTTACAACAATGGACCGGGAACCCCGCGATTTACGTGTTTGACTGCGGAGGGGCTGGTGTTGTGGTTGATGCGTTTCTGCAGCTGGCGCAGAGCGGAGGGCTGGGACGAGGAGGGTTTGGGGCGAGTGGCGTTGGCACGACTAACGCTACTAAGACTAACGCTACCACCCCCGGGGTTACTCCCACTACTACCAACGTAGGGCACGGCGCGGCGCCGAACGTTTCTGGAGGGCACGTCCCTGGCACGCACCAGGCGTACCAGCCTGTTACAGGTGGAGCGCAACACGGTACAGTAGGTACTGACACTGCTACGAACCAAGGTACTCTAAATACGCCAGTAGGAGTAGGTACAGTAGGTACTGGTACCCCTCATGTGGCGTCGCCCGTCGCGGCGGTGGCGTCATCCATTCCGTCCGGTTCTCCCACGCCCACGATGGGTGGTGCTATGCCGCTAGGTGCTGGTATGAGCGAAGTGATTCTCCTAGCAGCCTGTGGCGCGGACGAAACCCTGCCCCAATCCGCAGAGCTCCCCGCGGATGTGTTCTCCGCATGTCTCACCACGCCCATAAAAATCGCGCTCCAGTGGTTTTGCTCGCGATCGATTTTGAAACATGACGGCGTTGACGCGGGTTTAATCGACCAAATTCCCGGACAGCAGAACAATCGCAAGACTCCACTCGGGGAATTGAACTGGATCTTCACCGCGGTGACGGACACCATCGCGTGGAACGCGTTACCCCGGCCGCTGTTTCAAAGGTTGTTCCGGCAGGACCTGTTAGTCGCGAGTCTGTTTCGAAATTTCCTACTCGCTGAGCGTGTCATGCGGGCATCGAACTGCACCCCAGTATCCTGCCCAGCGATGCCCCCCACGTACCAGCACCCGATGTGGCACGCCTGGGACGCGGCGGTCGAGACTTGTTTGTTACAAATGCCCGGTTTAATCACCGGCGAAGAAAACAACAGTCAAACTGAGTTCACGCCGTCGCCGTTCTTCACGGAACAACTCACCGCGTTTGAAGTGTGGCTGGAACGCGGAAGCTCAAAAAAGCCGCCGCCAGAGCAATTACCCATAGTGTTGCAAGTGTTGCTGAGTCAATCACATAGATTGCGAGCCTTGGTGCTGTTAGGCAGGTTTCTTGACATGGGCCAATGGGCGGTTGATTTAGCATTATCCGTGGGTATCTTCCCCTACGTTTTAAAACTGCTTCAAACCACTGCCCCAGATCTGCGGCAGATTTTGGTTTTCATTTGGACCAAAATTCTAGCGCTGGACGCGAGTTGCCAGGCTGACTTAGTGAAAGACGGGGGACACGCGTACTTCGCGCGGTTCCTGGATACGCCGAACACACCGAATGAAGAACGGGCGATGGCTGCTTTTGTATTAACCGCGGTGTGTGACAACCACAAGAAGGGACAGCAAGCGTGCGCGAGTTCCGGCGTGTTGCGAATTTGTCTTCAGCACCTGCCTAACGCCGCTGGTCCTACCGGTTCTCCATTACTAGTCAGGTGGCTATGCCTATGCATGGGCAAACTGTGGGAAAACGTGTTGGACTCGACGAAAGAGGCGTTCGCAATAGGGGCGTCTGATGCGGTGGCGAGTTTACTGCAACACCCCACCCCCGATGCCCGCGCCGCTGCGGTGTTCGCGTTGGGCGCGCTGGTGTACGTTCCAGAGGAAGGGACTGGGGATGAAGCTGATACCAGTCGTTCCGCTGACACTGCTTCAGACCGACACGACGACTTTCCCGAGTTCAAGTTCGGGAACGAGGAGCGTTTAGCGGCGGAGAGGGCGGTTGCGTGTCAGATTTTGCCCGGCGTCACGGACGCGAGCCCGGTTGTACGCGCGGAGACCGCCACGGCATTAGGGAGACTCGCGTGCGCACACTCCAAGTCGTTCGTAGCCGCCGCGGAGTGGTACGCGAAAGTGCATTCGAGTAGCAAAACGAGTTCCTCGAAAACACCACGGGAGAGCCAGGAGTCGCAGTCGTCCAGGGACTTTGGCAAGAGGGAAGGGAGCATGCGGGCGCTTGACGAGCGCGAGGAGGAGACCGGCGATGAAGTACGTTCTGGACAGGTACATTCCTCTGCTTCCACTGCAACTACTGTTCCCAACACAACACACCGGTCCCCTCCAACTTCACCCACTCGCCACCGCGGGCACAACATGGGCGCGTTCGGCAGTTCCACGAGTCTAGCGTCAGCGGGTTCGACTGGGTCACTCGGGGGTCTAGCGGGGAGTCAGGGGCGGAACGCGGGTGTGTACGCGGCATCGGAAGCCGGGCCGTTTGAACCAGCGTTCGGATCGGGGCCGGAGTACCGAGACCCGCGTGTGGCGGTTGACCTTCCAGGAGGGGATGGAGTGGGTGACGCTTCAGTTCCTGGAGATCCGGAAGTACCGAGTTATGGGTCTCAAATCTCACAGCAACCTGAAACCTCACCCCAGCAGAACGTCACCTACGCGAGCGCCGACGCCGCGCGCGTGGGTGGGGGTTTGTACTGGCATTTGCTGCAGCGCTTAGCCGAGTTGTCTATGGACCCGAGTCCAAGAGTGGCGGTTACCGCGCAGAGGTCTTTGTTAGCTACTGGTTTGGATCCTAGCCACCCGTTATTGAAACCTGTAGTCGGCAGAGAAGCGTTGAGGTCGGCCATGGGCAAACAGTCTGGCGGAGCAGAGGGCGAGGACGACGGTTTGGACACCGTGGGCGGCTTGGGAAACGTTTCCGGCCGCAGGTTTCGAAATAGCTCACCGAGAGAACCCACCGGTGAGTCCCCGTTCGGCGCGAAAGGGCGCTCATCTAGTTGGCACCAGAAGCTCTCCGCCGCGGCGGCGCGGCTGTTAGGTTCCCCTGGGCGAAAGTCCAGCCAAAACAGAGGCGAAAGCGTTTCAGGGGGAGTCGACGCGGTGAATTCGTTAAACTCTCAAAGCTCTGAAACGCAACAATTGCGTCGCAGCAACAGCGCGTTGCGAATCATGTCCCCACTGGCGTCCAACCAAAAGGCCATCAAGCGGGTTGCGACGGCGCACGCGCCGTTAAGGGAAGGAGGCGAAATGGGGCGTTTGCATCACCAAGGGTTTGATAATGGGTCCAACCAGTCCTCGCCCCGAGCGGGCGCGAGCGCTGAAAGTAATTTCTTTTCAACAGCACCCTTTTCTATGGATTCCAGTGAGCGCCGCAAACGCGCGATGCCCGTGTCTCTGGCGTTTTCACGCGCGCGCGAGCACTTCGGCAGGTCACTGTTAGAACCCCCCGCAGGCGCACATGGGTACGAACAAGGCTACGACGACGACGAGGAGGATTTCGGGGTAGGAAGTAATCCTCCTACCCACCGCAGACTGGACCCAGAGAAGCGGTTCGCGCGACGACGGGTTTTCGAAAACCGATCGCGCCAAGCGGGACGCGCGATAAAAGAGCAACTGAAACTCCCCGATTATATTGGCGGCTTTGATTCGTTCCGGAATGGAGCGGTGCCTAGTTGTGTGCTTTTGCACCCACTCACGCCAACCCTGGTCGCAACAGACTTAAAAGGCCAAGTGAACGTGTGGGACTACAACACGAACCGAAAACTGCATTGCTTCGACGCCGGACTTCCCGCCAAAAAAATAACGCACGCCGGGTTGATCAACGACTTGGACGACGCCGTGTTGTGGACCTCCGGTGTGGACGGCTCGGTTCGAGTTTGGCGTGACTTTATGTGTCCCGGGAGGGAATCGTTAGTCGCCGCGGTCCGGGCGTTGCCGCTGCCGTCGATTGGAGCGACCACTTTAGACACGACTGGCGGAAGTGCATCGCAAGCCGGTAGCTCATCAAATCAGTCCATTGGGTTCAATAAACCTCCAACTGGTCTACAACAAGTACCCACATACTCGGGTAAAGGTAAAGAAACGTACTCGTACCCTTCCCACGAGACTCAAACGCGTCACAATCATTTCTTCCACAAGCACAAACCGCGAACCCCCGCCGCGGTTGTTTGGCAGCAACAAAGCGGGTGTTTGTACGCCTCTGGGGATACGTTCCCTGTGCCGTTGTTACGAGTGTGGGACATGACCCGCGAACTTTGTCTGGAGTCGCTGCAAACGCAATCCCCAGGGACGTGTCTCACGGCGGAGGGCGCGTTGCTCATGGCGGGTGCGCTGGACGGTGCCGTGATGAGCTTCGATTTGAGGACACCCGCTAGGTTGCTATCAGTAGTGCAGACGCATGCTTCGAGCGTGGTGTCTATTTTACTTCAACCCGGCAACGTCGGCAACCTCGTCGTCACCGGCGGCACGGACGGCGAGATGAAGTTTTGCGACTTGCGGAATTCGGGAAAGCCGTTTCACACCGCTGATGCGTTCGCGGTGAGGAGTGGGGCGATGAGCGGGTCGACCAACGGTGGTGGATCTTCTTCGAGTACCTTACCTACTGCTCGTGGGTCTTCAAGCACCTCTGGTGTCTCCCCGTCGACGCGCACTGGTCCTCATGCAAGTACAAACTTAAACCCTTCCTTCGACAGGACGTTGACTTCTTTAGTGGCGCACGACAGCGCCCGAGTCATCGCGTCCGCCTCAACGGAATGCGTCGTGAAGCTCTGGGACTTGGAAGGAAACCCCACTGCGTTTGTGAAACAGCGGAAAACAATAGGTGTGCCGCGGTGCTTGGCGTTTCACCCGAACCAGATTATGCTTGGGGTTGGGAGTAGCGATGGGGTCGCGAGCGTTTATAGCGGGGAAATGAGACGCGACGGGTTGTTTCATTGAGAGGTTTGGTGTTGAAGGGAATCGAAGTACGAAATTAGAAGTAGAAGTACGATTATCCAATAATGAAATAATTCGACAGTATTACACCCCACTCGAACTAGACTGTTTCATAAAACGCCGCCTCTTGTTCATTCACGTCACCCCCTAGCGCGCGGTACATTCGGGAAAGGCCTCGTGTCGCTGCTTCGATTTCGTTTGAATGACCATTCGTTCTCTCGTCATTCGTAATCTTACCAACCTTCGATGGACTCTTCGACGGCGATAGCGCCTCCGCCAACGCGGAGACATCCATGGACGAGGTGCGTTGTGGTGCACCTGTCGACAACGCCGCTCCCGCAGACGTGTCCCCCCCAACCGCGAGTTCGTCATACGACGAGTTTTCTTGAGCCTTCCCTTGTACTCCAAACGGGTCCTCCGGAAGCGCGTTGTTTGACGTTTCGTCTCGCGCTTTCTGAACCGCCAACTTTGAGGTTTGCAAAACTTTGCGTAACACGTTTCGCTTTTTGAGTAACGTGCCACGCACGGATGAGGCGTCTTGAGGGGTACCAAACGAAACGACGCGCAACAGAGTTGCGACGAGACGAGCGGCCAGACGTGGGGCGTGGCGCACGGCGTCGGGGTCGAGGAAATCGTTCGACGAAATATTTCCGGCTAGAGACGCTTGGGCGTTTTTATGAGATCCATTCGATCGCGCGGGGGACCCATCCGATTTACTCATCCCTATATCCCCCCCCTCATCAGAATTAAACCCCGCTTCCACCGCCCCAACAATCACACTCACCACATCCGCGTACGCGTTCCCGAACGCGTCCCGGTTCGGAGGCGCCGCTAACGTCGCCGCGCAGTGCGTTCGTAACTTGACGTTTGGCGAATCCCGGACCAACATCAAACACATGCGAATAATAAGCGGACTCCAGGTTCCGCTTTCGCACCCGCTGGTTTCGTTTGAAAACAGCGAGTGGATCGCGATACACGCGTTCCACTGCGTTTTCGCGTTGCCCGTGGTTAAACAGCTCATCAGGGCATGGGTTACGGAGGGTAACCAGGTACAGGCTGATTGCGATCCTTCATTTTCAGAAAAATTAGCAACCGCGATTATGTGGCCAAGCGCTCTTGCGGCGTTTGCGCGCACCTTGTCGCCCTCCCTGGTCGCCGCGTCCACGCACGCGGCGGCTAATTCTCTCAATGTTTTCGAATCAATAACGTGAACCCCTTGCCAGAGCGCGCAGCACAAGTTGGCGATCGCCCAGGATGCGGGCAACCGCACGGACTTTGACCCGTCCTTCATCGCGGAAATCAACAACGACGCGTCGGACGTGGTGGAAATTTTTGACACTTTATTCTCCCCGAAATCCGGTAAGGGAAGCGCGGCGAGCGCGCCCAATGCGCGACACGCCGCCGCCCTGACCGCCGCGGAGTCATCGTTCCTGATGAGATGTCTTGGAGTGGAGCGTAATATATTTCTATGCTCATCACTCAACCCAGCCAGAGCGGAACTCGTAACACCCCCGAGCGCACCGATGCCAGAAGCGCGTACGAGAGCGTTTGCATGACGCGTCATGGCCGGGAAGTGCGAAGACGCGACTTGCGTCCACAGAACAACCAGCGCGTCGACGGACAACACGAACGAGTTTGTTTTCTCTGAATTTTTAGTCCCACTGCCAGATGGCTTGTCGTTATCACCTGCCGATGCCGCTGCCGCCGCGGCTGCAGCAGCCCCACCCCCGGCCGCGTGTAGCAAGTACTCGGACAGAAATCGAGCAGACGCGTGTGCGGCGCGGTCGGCGGATTCGGATTTTTCGGTTTTTGAGGTTGATTCTTGTTTTTGGTCACCCGCAATTGCCCCAGGAAGCGCTCGTTGTATGTTTACATCGTCCCAAACTGATGCGACTGCGTCGACGTACACTGACGCCGCGTGTCGAAGCGCACCGAAGGCTTCGCAACGCACCGCGATTCCATTTGAAGGGTCGTAGGCGAGGTGCGCCAGCCCGGGGAGCAAGGAGGTTAAATCTCCAGTAGGGCGCACATTTTTCGAAAGAACGCTCGCGTTCGCTTCCTTCGCCCCCAACGCAATCGACACGTGTCGAGGCGCACCCTTCGCCCCCAGCGTCGCGCCGAGCACGGAAAGCAATGCTACTGTTGCGGAAACGACATCGCCCTCATCTGCCACGGACGAATGTTCCGAAACTTCCAAAAGCCGCTTCCACGCCGCTGAAAGTGTTTCCGGAAGAAGGTCGTGCGGAAGTTTCTGAAACGGCGCGGTGTCGGTGAAAACGGAAAGCGCCTTGCATACGGAGGGTAGTGCGGTGATGTGCGGCTCTGTTTGCACCGCTCGTACCAGGGCATGATGCGTAGCACATGCGATATCTCCCAACGTGGAAGATAAGCTTGCAAAATTAACCCTTCGCTTTGGTAATCCCGTTTTTTTGTCCAAGAGAACCTCCGCGGCTACCAAGTATTGCCGTGAAACAGCCGACTCGAACAAAGCCGCGATCGTTTGCGCCGCCGCGGCTCGCACCCTGGGCGATGGGTCGTTCAACAAAACCTTCGCCAGCGTGTTTTGCGGCGAGCGTGGTAATGTTTGCGCGGTTGAAGTGGGAAGTAACAGGGGCCAGTGCTGGTGCACCGAGCGCGGATCCGCTTTGGCCAGCGCCGCGATCGCCGCCGCCGCGTTTAAACGAACTTTTAACGACCCGAATTTGTCGCCGACTCGGATTGAGGTGAATGTATTATCGGTATCCGACGTTTCCGAATCCGACGGGTACTGCGACCGCTGGTGAGGGGGTACGTACCCACCCTTTGACGGCGACAACGGAGGAGCGTTGTTTTCGGTCGCAACGGTTTCGTTATCCGCCCCGCTTCCCCCGTTTCCCAACCCATAACTCAAGAACCGCTTCGCGTGACTTAAAACTGAACTAAGCGTGGGTTCGGGGAAAAAGCCCCCGTCCATGGAGGCGCACAGGTGTAAACACCGCCATAAAGAAGCGTACACTCGACTCGCGTTCGCGTTTTCGGTTGCTTTATTTTTATTGTATGTTTTATCGGCTTCCAGAAGGATTACTAATACCTCGCCGACGGCGTGGAACGTGTCTGTGCTTAAAACATCCGCTTTTGCGTTGCGCACCAAAGCGCCCAGCGCACCCAGAGCATGTTTCGTCGTATTGTCAGTCGTCATCGCGCTATTTGATTCCTCTCCCGCGCTCCTACTAGTCTTTGAACTCAGTAAAGTTAACGCGGACGACACGAGCTGTTCCAACTCGGATGATAAAAATAATTCCCCGCCTTCTTGCGCCAGGGCTTGTATGACTTTATAGGCTTCGGAGTCTTTTTCTTCTCCAGTCAATCGCGTGATATAGTATGCGCCCAAGACGTTGACGACTTCGGCATCGAGGGCGACGAGGTCACTGGCGATGAGGTCTGAAACGAGCGCGTCCACGCCGGTGACGAAACGTTTCAGCTCGGAGTCATCTTCGGAAGATTTCTCAACCGACTTAACAAACCTGTTCACCGCTCTGACCAGAGTCAATACATCCGACGCAACTTCGGTTTTATCCACACCGTCTGTGTTGGGTATGCCTTTGGTTTTTACGTTGCTGAAGAAGGTCTTCACCGCTTCGTGAAGGGATTCAAATTTGTTTTCGCCCTTCGCCGCGAAATCCTTGACCGGCTTCAACGCGTCTACCCATTTTACGGAATCTCGTCGCGCAGTGAACGCGTGTGCTGTTCCTCGCCGTTGCGAGTGGTTCTCGCTTCTGCGAGGGCGAGCGGGGGAGACAGTTGGTGCTTGTGTAGACGCATCGCCGCGCCAGCCCCCCATCGGTGCCGAGGCAGAACAGGTACAGCCGGTGTGAGGACTCCCTAGGGTGAGATCTCAGAGTGCCGTTTACAAGATGTCTCCTCGTTCTTCGTCGCGCTTTGTTTCTCTTCGATGCGACTCTCTCACGAGATCACACCGTGAAGAATTCGCCTCGGGTGGCTCGAGCGATTCCCTTAAAGGCTGCGCCTCCTTCCCGGCGGGATCCACGTCCGCTTTCTCCGCCTCTGCGCAAGCGGGTGTGCCAAGATCTGGCTCATCAAAACTCGTTTGGCACCGAAAACGGACGAAAAGCAACAACGGCGCTTAACTTTTTCCAGTTGGAGGGCGCGCGAGGCGAGGCGTGCGCGGCGACGGCGCCTCCATCTGTGTGAATGGCGGCGAGGCTGTTCCCGCCGAACCCTGGCGATGATGCAAGTACTTCCCGCGAAAACGAAAACGCAACACACCTCACGGCACTGACTCATTTAGCGTGTCGTGCGGAAACACTGATTGCGAATCTGCTCCACGCGAGTGACTTGGCGGACGACACGTTCGGCTTGCGCCTTCACCCCGAGCGCGCCGATGTGCTGTTCGACTTCGGGTATCTGAAGGATGTTGACGGGTTTGAGGAGGATATCAGCACGTCACCGTCGCTGTCACGCACCGACAGGACGTGTCGCCAATCGTGTCAAAGCAATGTTGCCAAAGTTTTTTCCCACTTCGCAAACGTGGTTCGCTTCCGAGACGACTTCGTCGATTTTACAAACGCGTTCGACGACGACGCGCGAAGAGCACAGACTGTTTACCCATACGGGACGGATACAGAGTACCGCGGTGATTCATCCGACGAGGATGACTCCGACGCCAACGCGTTGGACTTCACACGTGAGTTTACGGTTCACACTTTGCCCCTGTTTTCGGCGGCAGATGACGCGCGCGTAGACGTAAAACTCGACTCGAAAACCAAGCTCCAAAAACAATCAAACGACCCCGCGATCGATTCCCTTTTACTCGAAACGTGCTCAAGCTTCGCGTACATGTTACTCATCGTGCACGAGCGGTTCGATTGGCGATTCCGGGAAAGGGTTTGTATAGCGCATCTTAGGTGGAGTAGTCAATCCAAATTAAAAGTCGATACCTTCGACGAGGTGGTTGATTTGTGTCGGGGAGAATCTGAGAATTTGGAATCGCGCGCTTCGTCTAAATACCCAGCGCACGTCTTCGCCAAGTTCCAATTGCCCAAAAGGGTCGTGCAATATGTGGTGAACAGGTACCGACGTGTTGAGAGTGTTGGGATGTTGAGTAACGACCCAAGGAATAACACGGAGCAGGTTTGGTTTCGAGATGACGAAGAGGAATATTCTGAAGACGATTACGACTCGCACGTGGATTCAATTTCAACCTGGCGCGCGCGACAAATGTGCTTAGTGCTGCTCTTCGCACCCGACGTGCTTTCTAATGACTTTAGTGCGATGCGGGATGTCGTGGACACGCACTTCCCAGAGACCTTCGTGATAAGCGTAGGTGCGGGGCATGTCGTTGACTTGTCCACGGCGTGGTCCGAGTTTCACGCGGCGCGGCGCGCGCTTGGGAACGCGAAGGGATGGGTCGAGAGCGCAGAGGAGGAGTCGGGTGGGACGATTGACGGTTTGGAAAACTCGAGTGGAACGCTCAACAACAGGTCATCGTTCTTCACGAGCAACTCGCGACAAATATCAGCCGCGAGGTTAGTGAAACGCCGCGCATTTCGGCTCACGGAACTCTCAACGCGTGTGCGTGACCGACTTTTCGAAATTGACGAGAAAAACGACGGAGACGAAGAATCAAACGCGTCGCGCGTCGCGTGCGCTTTCGAACAGCACCTGGCCCTGGTGACACACACGAACGCCAACATTCAATGGCTCCTAACGCACGCGCACGCGGTTGATTCACAATTCAGAAATATTTTTTCTACGCACGCGCCAGACCCCTCCTTCGTGATGGATACTTTGTTAGCCGTTTCAAAATTCGAACTCGTTTTGGAGCGGAGCGTAAAACTCGCGGAGCGAACGAAACAGGGAAGGTGGAGTCGAGCTATCCGAAATGCGGTGTTCAGTGTGAAGGCGCTTTCTGGGTGTATTGAGGACGAAGAAGAGACATATGGAGTGGATGAAGTGAACAAACAGTCATCGAAAGATACACACGACGCGGCGACGCCTTCTGCGACGCCGATAACAACGCCTGTCGCCACGCCGACCAAGTTAAACCTTTCAACGCCAAAAACCCCAAAGCACACCACGCAACGCGCTCGGTACGACCGAATAAAGGGTCGTATGGAGGCCTTGAGCGATACTGTAGAACTGAAAAATGCAACACATCAAGCCAGGGAAGTTCTCTCCATCGCGCGCTCGCTGGAACGCGCCGAGGAGTCCGAGGCGGACAAGATGAGACGAGGCGAGACTGCTGACGACGCCGCGGTTGCCTCGACGCGTCGCAACGCGCGCGCGCACGCCACTTCGTTATTCGAGTGTTTGCAAACCATGCACCACTGTGTTTCGCTGGATTCCAAATCCGTTACCAGGCTTACGCGAGTCACGGACATGTCATACGCCTCCGGGCTGTTACAGGAACACGTTCCTACGCTGAAAAGCAAACTCATAACCGACCCGGGAAGGTTCACGGATCTATTCGCCGCGTTTCTGGAGAAGTGCAACAGCGCGGTGGAAACGAAACTAGTAAGGTTTGATGGTATTGGCGTTGATTGTGACGAGGATGACGATTTCCGTGATGTCGACTGTATGCACGATACTCGTATGCGCAAACAGTCTAATTGCAAACAGTCGAAACAGTCCCTCTCCAACTGGCGCGCCGTGTCAGCGTATTACTCGGACGAAGTGATTTCGTTCGCGGCATCTGTGTTCGACGCGTGCGCGGAACGAACGTTTGCCATTCTGGACGAAATCGTGAAGGACGACGAGCCTGAATACTCATACGACGACGAATATGTTTTCGACGAGAATCTAGAATCCGAGAACGACCGTTTACAACTCGTGGAGGCCTTACACGAAGTCAGTACCCTAGTGGAAGGCGTGCTTTCGTTGCCGCCGGTGCGAATCGGGGTTCAAATTTTAAACTCAGTTGATGTGTTGAAAACGGGCTTGCGAAAGCAGTTGCGGCACAAAATCGCCGGCTGCTTCGACGAAACCTTGCGCTTCACAGTGCTTGAAACCTCGGTGTTCGGAGGGGTCACGGAACGGCCGTGTACGTCCACCGAGTTCTATGAGCAATTAGTCAAGCTTCAACAAAAAACAAAAAAACTCGACTCTGTGTTTCGTCGCGCCGTGAGGTATTTCTCAAACGTTGATTTAGGAATAAACGCCGTGGACGAGGAAACGAACGAAGTGCTGAGTTACTTTGTGTACACCGAGAGGGACGTGTTCTTTGTCCGACACGGGGGGGGTGACAGGCTGGGGTATGAATCAAGCGATGCTATTAGTGACAAACTCGCGCAGCTTTTGTTTT
>TARA_B110000977_G_scaffold170679_1_pt1 | contig 42573 bp, 27 predicted proteins | sample TARA_B110000977 | Tara Oceans TARA_B110000977 (sample SAMEA4397798) | marine metagenome | biome: Polar Biome; feature: [SRF] surface water layer (ENVO:00010504); material: water (ENVO:00002006), including particulate matter (ENVO:01000060) such as... | depth 5 m | reverse complement strand
CGGCCCTAAAATCTGGTATCTGCACATCCCGAAGACGGCCACGCCGTCCATGCTTGAGGTTGCGTACGGGGTGTGCCCTGACATGCCGAGAGTAGACATTACCACCCCGGAGTGCGAGTTTGGGCCCGAGAGGTGCGTGTTTGGCACCTCGTACATGTCCACCTGCACGAAGAAATTCCTACACATGAGTCCCGCCCACCACGTCCTGACGAATAGTGACCCGCATTGGTCGGAGCGTGTCATGGTGGGCATGTTCCGCGACCCGACGCGCCGCGTGGCATCCGGGTTCGTGCACGCGTTCCACGACTGCCCTACGATGCAGTCTAAATACGACTGCGACGAGCACTCCCCGGATTTGTGCCCGGGCGTGAACCACATCACCGAGGAGAAGGTCCGGGAGTACTTTGTGTGTGTCAAGGAGTGCCAGGGCCGCATGGTGACAGGTTATTTATGTGTGAACAGAGCCTCACAGAGCTCGCCGGTTGACATCGACCTGGCGAAGCGACGCATCGAGGAAAACTTTGTGTACGTAGGGATCACCGAGCGGTTCCACGACTCCGTGGTGGACTTCCACAAGCTCGTGGGCGATCCGCACCAGGTCCACAAGTCTGCATTCGTGCATTCGAACACAAATCGCGGCGGAAAACGGGGGGATGAGGTCGAAAAGGAGGTTGCCGAGATCATAACGCGCCTCGGGCTCGTCGATGCGGTGGACGAGGCGGTGTATGCCGCGGCACTGCGTAAAAACGACGAATTTCACGCGCAGTTGGCGGGTGCGAGTTTGGGATAACGATGGTGAGAGCGTGGAGGGGACAACGAGTGAAAATCACACGATGATTGAGCGCGGCAGGACAACTTAGCAACAGCGGTGGGGCATGCGGGGGTGCGTGATGAAAAGGAGAAATTTGCCCTTTCAATTGTCTTTCAAAATAGCGCACTTTCAAGCTTAATTTCTGAGATTTGCGGTCAAGAAACCCTGTCAAATCGCCGATCGGCTCGGCACGTCCGAGAACGACGATGTCCACCGTGGCAGACAGAGGCGACGATTCGAGCATTGCGACGCGCGCACTTGCCCGACACATCATGGCAGATGTGTCGCGCGGTGCCTCTCACTCCGCGTCCGCTGCGATGGCCGGTCCGTCTCCCTTCGGCGAATGCCTTCCTGACGTCCCCCCCCCGTTAGTGCCTCCCCTGGGTGTGTTTTCCCGGATGGCCACGCTCGGTGTCGTGGCTGGATTTTCCAAGTTCGTGGTGTCCGTGATGAACACGGCGACGACGAGTGGGTACGACGTGTTGCTTCACCACATGACGCACCGTGTGCGCCCCACAGGCTTGGTCACGGTGTCGAACCACTCGTCAACGTTCGACGACCCAGGCGTGTTGTCGTTTCTCATCCCGTGGACGTACTTCGCGACGGAACCGAGCCACGGCGGGATCCGGTGGACGATGTGTACGAGCGAGATTTGCGCTGCCTCGCCGGCGGTGCACGCGTTTTTCACCGCGGGCAAGACCGTGCCGATCAACCGCGGGGGGGGGCTACACCAAGCCACGCTTGTGACGATGGCGCATCGAATCGCGAAAGGGGACTGGGTACACATTTTTCCCGAAGGCAAAGTCAACCCTGACGCGAAAGAACTAGGGCGGCTGAAGTGGGGACTGGGAAAGATACTGTGCGACGTGGACGCCGACGGCGCCCCCCCCCCCGTGGTGATTCCGTTCTGGCACTCGGGGATGGACCAGGTGAAGAAGTACGGTCGCTGGGGGTTCAGCGCGTTTAACAAAGTGCACGTCACCGTGGGTGAGCCGATCGATTTCACGGATTTGACAGCGCGGTGTAAAAAGTGTGACTCGGCGAAAAGAAAAGAAAAACTCTACGCGTCGATGATGCGGCGAACAGAAACCGCCATGCGCCGTACGCGCGAGAAAAACAACGCCGAACGCAAAGAAGCGTGATTTAGGAAGCATAGGAGAAGTAGTCTTAGCCACGATACGTGAAATACTGATAAAATTCACGGACGCTCTTTTTGTTGTTTGAGTTCGACGCGTCGTCGTTCGAGAGCGCGCAGCTTCGCGGCGACGGCTTCGTCTTTTTTTTTCCAAAACGACACGGCGTTTTCGATCCGCACGTTTCGCTCCAGCCGTTTCAGCTCATTCAGTGAGTTTGCGTTCAGAAGCGACAAGCGCCACGCCGCGTCCCCCGCGTACCCACCCAACGCGTCTTTCACATCCGCCAGGGCGCTAAGTCCGGAAGTCCGGGAAACATCCACCAGCGCTTTGTTAAGCGTCTCCGCGATGAACGGCGAACGGCTCTCAATTTGTTCGCGAAACGTGCCCGAAACTTGATACGCGTGCGTCGCGCCGAGCGTGGGGCCTATGGTCCACAGCGAGCCCATCGCGATTCCCCGACCCATCCAGCCCCCCACCCCATACGCCAGCCCTAGGGAGAACCCGCCCGCACCTGGGATGCCGAATTTTGCGATTTTAGCGAGCTCGTCCATCTGTTTGGTGACGAAATCTGAAGCGTGCGAAGAGGTCGATCCATCTCCTACGTTCATCTGTTCTTCGTACACCTCCGTCACATCGCGCTCCACCTTGACCCAATCGACGTCGACGTAGCCCTTGTACTGCGCTCCCTGCATGACGAGAAATGCGACGCCGGCGGTGGCGAGGCCCGCGGTGCCCGCGACGCGCAGCGCCACGCCCGCGCAGTAACCACACACGGCGCCGAACCCGAGCTGCGTGCCGAACGGCCCGGCATTTTGCAAAATCTCATCCGAAGAGGGCAATACGCCGAGCGTAAGGGCCTGTGAAGTATCCTGTCCGACACCGCGTCCGACACCGCGCCGTGCACCGTCACCCGACGGCGCAAATGACCCCCACGCCATCACACACGTTGGAGCGCTCCCGAGTCTGCGAGAACCGTAAATTGAACAATCTGTGAGTACTTTATTCGAGTCGAAACAAAAACGGACAGGAGCAATTTCCATCAGTACGAGTACGTTGTATTTCAACTCTACTAAACTACCTCCACGCGTTGCTCACCCTCGCGTCCGGCCCGTCCAGCCACGTGTGCACCCAGTGGTGAATCGTGAACGCCCCATTTTCGGCTACCGAAGTTTTTCCAGGGTTAACCCACCCGTCTCTCGCCAGCTCGCAACACACAAGTTTAATGCCCGGTGGGTCTCGCGGGGACCCGATTGTGATGTGATCGATGTGGGGATGCGCCGCGTCCCCAGACTGAATACCCATAACCCCAGTTCCTTCCTGTTGCACTTTAAGCACAAGCACGGGGCACTCTTCACTTACTTTCTCACTGGACCACCCATTATATCCGTAACCCTGTTTAACGCAGTTTTCTTTCGCCAGTTCTAGCTGGCTTTTGTCAATCGCCGGGTACAGCGCTTGCGGCGGATCCACAATCCCGCACCCGCCGGTGTCGGCGTCGAAGCCCGCTCTCTCCAGCACTCTGGTCAACATGATGGGCCCCGTTATCGACGGAGGGTTCCACTTGGTGACCGGGCTGTTTTCGACCCTGAATCGAATCTCAGATAGAACCGTGCTCCAAAACTCCACACCCGGCGCACTCGCCATGACCGCGTTGCACGCTCGTCGGTGTTTTTCAGTCTCCTCGGTGGGCAACAAAAACGCGTGCGCGTACGGTTCCTGGCCGACTAAACATCGATTGTTGCTACCTATTAACTCATCAATAGGCCGTAAGCTTTCTACGTCTAGATCCACATACACGCCGCCTACCGTGTACAGCACCATGTACCGGAACATATCCGCTCTGTTGACTGGGTTGGGGAACTTATCGTACTGCTTCAAATCGTTTGGGTAATTCTGTTTCACGAAATCGCGCATAGTGCGATCCGTCCACCACGCGACACGCCAGGACGGGTGGTGGGTTTTCCACGTCGCGAGGTACGCAGTAGCCCAAGCAGGGAGGTTATGGTCTTTCCAGCTGACGTGCATCACCTTCGGGATCGAGTGGTGATTGCTGCGGTTGGAATCATCGTGAGGGTAATTGCTCATACCCTCGTTACCGTCGCCAAACGCATCTGGGTACCCGGGGATGTCTTCGTGTAAAAAGGCAATCAGCTCCTCCTCGGAGTTCGTTTCGATGGAAGCCGCTTCCAAGGGGTCGGGTGATTCCGGGTGCGTGGGGAGTGCACGTGTCCGTGTGTGGGGTATATCCGAGGGCATATCCTTACTGGCATCCACGGGTAAACTCGCACGCCCTGCCCCTACCCCACCCGCGGCCCCGTCAAACGCACGCGAAGTCTCCACGACTTTCATCGATCCGTCCGAGGTGCCCACCTTTGGGAGTTGCCAGTAGTTGCGTCCGACGAACAGCAACAGCAACGCGCCGAGCACCAGCGCGCGCCCGACCCGTCCACGAGACGCGACACGACGCATTGCATCGCCGAATACCAAGAATCGTGGGTCTCCCGTGTGGAGTGTTGTGTGGGGTCATCCCTCGGAACGGCACTGATGTCATCAACGTTTTGTCACTCGCGCGATTTTCGGCTCTTGGGCCATCAATTACCAAATCCGCCCCCGCTCGTCAGTCCGCCCCGCTCCCTCCCCCCCCAAAGTGAGACATGTCGCACACGTTCACGCACCGGCTGAACGCGCTGTTGACGTTCGCGGTTTCGGTGCTGGCGGGAATGTGCGCGCTGGCGAGCTTGACGGATGAGTTCCACGTATCATCCCCGGTGGTTGACGTGCAGGTTTTGGAGATCGAGCGGTTCACGCGTGTGGACCGGAACGACGAGGCGTACCTTGTTTTCTCCATTGACGCGGATTTGCGGTCGTGCTTCTCGTGGAACACGAAACAGCTGTTCGTCTCGGTGCAGGCGGAGTACGAGGATTTCGATGAAACGAAAGGGACCACCAGCACGAACGTGGTTTCCATCTGGGACCGGGTCGTGGAGACGAAGCAGTCGGCGGTGCTGAAGGTGCCGCGCGCGCGGAACAAGTACAAACTGAAAGACCGAGGACACCACCTGCGGGGCCTTGACATGAACATCACCATGCAGTGGAACAAAATGCCAATCGCGGGGAAGGTGCGCAGCGAGAAGCGGGTGTTTCCGGGTGTGACGTTCCCGGCTGAATACATAGCGGCGGATCCAAACGACGCGCGAAACGGAAACAGACAAAGGCCGCAGCGAGGGCCGGACCGTAACGCCATGCCCCACTCCGCGCCGGGCACGAAACCGCAACGGTCGAGTGATACACACGCACGAGGGGAATTGTGATGATGAGATATTCATTATAATTGTTGCTTTGTTTGTCACTATCTACTAGATTAACTACTCTCACTACTCCCATCGCTGCCGTCAATCTTTGCTTAGCGCGCGTTTTAGTTCGTCCGTCCCGGTCACTAAACTCGCCCCCGTTCCCGGTCCGTGCTTTTTACCACCCGAGAACTTCTGGCGCCACGCTGCGACGACGCTGTCCGTGTGGCCGGACCCGCAGTACACGTGCCACACCACGTCGAACGGCGCGACGATTTCGCGGTGAGACGCTTCGTCGCTTTTTGTCTTTTGTATTTTGTTGTTGAGCACCTGTTTTGTCTCGACATCATCTCCATTGTTTACGCCATCCCCATTTTGCACACCCTGCTCCCCCTGCTCTCCACTCTCGTCACCGTGCACAAACAAGCACACATCTCCTTTTGGGCACGTCCCGTCCCTTAAAAAGTGCCGGCACTTTGTATTCTTCGCGTTGGCCAAGCGCCCGCCGCTGGCCGCGACGAAAGCGTACCGCCGTTTCGGGACGACGAAAAACATCTGCGGAAACCTTTTTGCCAACGGAGCAAACCACGTTTTTCGGTGCACGTACTCAGGGGCCAGGATTGCAAAAGCCTTGGCTTCAGACTGCTTCAACATGTACTCGACCAAACACTTACAGTGGTCGCCGCTGAACGGGGGGTTCGTGATGAGAATGTCGTGCGGCGGTATTGAAGAGGCGTTTGGGTTTTCTATTTTTTTGGAAGTATTATTTCTTTTGTTTCCATCTGTGATGACTCCACCAAGCCTTGCACCCTCCCCCGGTGATGAGGTTTCGCACGTTTCATTGTTTACCTTGAGCAATCCATAAAAGTCGACGTCCTGGTTCACCGCGCCGTGGAACCCCAGGCTTCGCAAACGCATCTCCGCCGCGCCTTGGCAGAAGTACGGGTCCCACAGCTTTAGATTGGTTTTGGCAATTTTGTTTCGTTGCGCGATCTTTTGGAGCACCGGCGCGATGTGCACGAACGCCTCGAGCGGGGTCTCGCAGTTGTCCGCGGGGTCGTGGCGCAGGTCGAGACATGCCTCCTTCAAATCGGACGGGGCTTCCCGCGGCCGTTTCATAGGAACAAGTAGGCGGGAGGCGCGCGACTGTCAGTCTGTCAGTCTGTCGGCGGTGAAAAAAAGCGGCGGTTATTGGCGCAAAGCAGTTTTCAGATTCAACTGCATTCTAGGGGATCTCATCTCTCCCTCTACCTCCCCGGCTCTCCCCTGACCTCACTCCCTCACAGCTCCCCCTGTTCCGTCAAGGTCTTTTCCAGGAACCCGTCTTTCGTGACACGCTGGTTTTCGAACCTACCGAACACCAGCGTGGCGAGTTCATCCACCGTAGGCACCGCACCGGTTTCGTCTTGCCACACCACCGTACCCTCGCCATCCGCCGTCGCGAACGCCCATACAGAGGGGACCCCCACATCTAGCACCCCAAGGTCCTGCGCCAGCTCCATCCCGTCCTCCGTGTCGATGTTGACCTGCCCAACCTTGACTTTTGTGCCGTGCTTCGCGTGGAAACCCTGCCACACCGGGGCGAACAACTGGCACGTCCCGCACATCGGGCTCATTATTTCCACGACCCAAAGCTCATCCGCGTCTAACGTCCTTTGGAAGTTGCCTAAATGCAGGGGCTCACCGGAACCGAGGCACGCGGTTGGAAGCACCACGAGCGTCAAGAACGTCAACACGAAACGCGACGTGAAACGAGACATCACAGGACGTACGTAGGGTTGGTGTGCGTCGAGATGAATGGGTCACCATTTTAAACTGTTTCTTAAAAAAGTTCCGACAACAGAATACATCCAGAATTGGTCGGAAAAACCCTGCGCCCCTGACCACAGTGCCTCCGCGCGGACATGGGTTCGCGCGGCGACCTGGACGGCGGCCCACTGTGTCGCGCGTTTTTCGTGGTCGGCGTCGCCGTGGACGCCACTGGAGCGCCAGCGCCGAAGCTGTTACTGCGACGAACCTTTGGCGGTAATTCTGACGCGGATGAGTTGTTGGTGAAGGTTTCGTTTGAGAAGCACTTCTGCTTCCCCGAGTACGTTCATGGGTCGCTGACGAGCCTGGTGCCTGAGACGCACTTAAAGCCTTCGAGTTATTCGTTCGTGTTAACGGAAGGGGACGGGTCACGCACCACCGGGGTGTGCCGCAGGTTCCTGCCACCAGGAGACGGCGCGCGGGTCCCGATCGTGACGTGTTTGTTGTCAAGAAAACCGTGGCTCCGATTTTTTGCAGAGGTCCTCGAGCCGCTGGACGCGCAAGTGTTTCTATGCGCGAAGCCTGGGTTGTTGGATGTGTCTGGTTCGAGACCTGAATCACAGAACCCTTTACTCCATGAGAACACGCACCTGTATGCGTATATACACGCGTTATGCACCGCACAAAACATAATGCCACGACAGGAGTTGAGATTACCAATCAATTGGCACCCGATTGATTCCAATCACTTGCCGAGAAGCGTAGCGTTCAACGCCCCGGACTCGGGTACATCCACGTCCAAGACGCAAGCCACCGCCAACCGAGGCGTGAAGTTCACACACATTTTGCGTGGAAAGTTCACGGATTGTGCACCAGCCGTTGCGTTGTTCACCGCGCTGCTGTTCGAACGCAGAGTCGTTGTTTCGGGGAGCGACATGAGTTCCGTGTCAGGGGCGGTGCAAGCCGCCGCGGCGACGCTTACGCCGTTCAAGTGGCACCACATTTTCCTACCCATCCTGCCGCAACCGTTCCTGGAGTACCTCACCGCGCCGATGCCCTTCCTGTGCGGCGTGCACGCATCCTTCGTTCCGTTCATAAAATCCCTGCCAACGGAAGAGCTGTTCCACCTGAACCTGGATACCGGTGAGTACACTTACTTTGAACAGGACTTGGATGCCTTGCCTTCGAAACCTCGACGCGCGCTTGAATTAAAACTGCAAGCGCAGTTGGAGCAGGGTAGAATAGACGATGCTGCTGTTGCACATGCGTTTCGAGTGTTTTTATCAACAACAATCGCGTCGTACCGGAAACACGTGATTCCAGAGACCAGCGAACGCCGGGTGCCTCAAAACGCCATCGTCACCAACGGGTTGTGGCTGGACCAGGATTCGTTTTTTTCATCCGCGGCGACGCGGAGGACTCGGCTGTTGCTTGGTGCCTTGAAATCCACGCGACTTTTCGAGATTTTCCTGCGAGAGATGTTAACAAAAATTGCAAACGACCCGAAACAACACGGCATGATCGGCGCGCGGCTGGGGCACTCCACCGCGGGCAAGGACTTGCGAGGCCGGGGAACGCCGATCAAACGGGGGTTGATGGGCGACGACGGCGGAGGTAGAGGTGGCTCGAGTAATTCCAACGGTTCGTCGAGCGTTTTCGAATTCGCAAACTCCAGCGTCACGGCGGAGGCGGCGTTGTTGGCGTACGCCGCGGAGGACTTCGAACACGAGCTTTCCAACGACGCCGCGTTCACGGCAATGTACCGGGCTGGCAGCGCCTCAGCGGTGGCGGGAGCGGCACAAGCCGCGGCGGCGACGACGAGAGCGGCGTCTTCGGCGGCGACGGCGGCGAAGTGGGGCGCGAGGACGGGCGCCAAGATGTTTGACGCGTTCGTCGGTTCGGCGCGGAAGAAAACGGAACGGGCGCTGAGCACATCAGGGCACGTATCCTCATCGTACCTCTCCTCGCGGCAGCAGTACGACACGTTCACGGTTCACGACGACGACTCGCCCATAGGGAACCACGGAAATCGTTCCGATAAGTTCGTGGGCGTGGACCGGTTTCGAAACGAAAAAGGGCGCTTCGAAACGTTTGGAAATGAACGTCCAACCGAAACTCATAAAGGGGTCAACACGAAGAAGCCGCCCAGTGTTCCGACAAACACCGCGACTGCTGCTGCGTCTGCGCAGGATCAACGAGCGACCCCACAAAGGGCAGCGACCGCTCCGCACGGTCTGTTCATCGACGTACACGCGCGCGCGTCGGTTTCTGCAACGCCGTCGCCGACGGCGCTCGAAGGCGGGTCTCCCGTTTCGAATTCGCCGAGTGTGTCGCGGACGTCTTCCGGGTCCATGGCCGCGGCTGTCGCGGCGGCGACGGCGCGAATGAGCTCACTGTCGCCTACTGGTATAGGGTCGCCGCATGGAGGGGTGTCATCTCCACACGGGACGGTGATATCTCCACATGGTACTGTGATATCTCCAAACGGTTCGGTGTCCTCTCCACGCGCAAACACGAGTTCGTTCCCCCCAACAGGGACGAGTTCGTCGCCGACGTTTGGCGCGAACCGCATTTCGGGTTTCTCGCCGCCCTCGTCCTCCGGAAACGGCTCGCCGAAGGTTGGGCGCAACACCACGCCCGACCCGTTCACGGCTGCTGTTTTGCAAAACACGCCGCCCTTGTTACAAGCGGTGCCCACGAACAGAAGAAAGCCGTCGCGCACGGACTGGGTGGACTTCGACACGGAACTGGGCCCGAGTGCTCCGCCAGTTGCGTCTCCCGCGTCGGTTCAGTCCGCGATATCACCCACCGCGACCCTGGTGGACCCGTTCGCCGGCATCACGGTGAATACTGCAGCGCAGGCTGCGCGCCTAGTGCAGCAGCATCGTTCGGTAACTGCGCCACAAACGCAACCAATATCGCCTCCCGCGGACCCGGGAGACGCTTTGGCCGCCGCGCTCGGCCTCGGGTCGCCGACAAGCGCGCCGACGGGAAACCTGATGGATTTCTAGCTAGATAGAGGACTACGGATGTAGATACAATTGTAAAAAGCAAAGCTGCATAGCATTAAACGACTAAAGTTGACGTTTCCGCACCCTAAAACCCATCACACCTTCCCATCGTACTTGTGTGACCTTTTGTGTTCCTCTATCAAATTAGAAAGAGTGACTCTTCGCGCGCCGCCGCCGGCGCTTCCAAACGCGGCGTGCATCTGCCCCAACTCGCGGTCGCCGACGCCGTCCAGAAGCGCGAACACCCCTGGTTTCAGGGCTTCCATCGCGACCTGTCCTATGCCTACATCTCCGCCACTTGTAACAGTCACGGCGTCGGACAGGAGGTGCGCGCAGTACCTGCCGAACCCGGAACGGACAGCCTCTTCGTACACCGCGACCAGCGAACTGGCGCATCGCTTGCACGCGGAGTCTATCACGGAAATTTCGGACTCCAATTGATTCGTTTCTTTCAACACCCGTACCCTGCGCGTGTGCCACTGCCTGAGCACATCAAGCAGCGAAACACACGCGTGCACTATAATCGCGGTGGATCGCTTAAGCTCTTGCTTTCGAAACCGAAGACACGCGGTTAACACTGAGCACAGCGGGACGAACACGAAAATGCTCGCGTCGCGCATTTGCGAAATTTGGCAATTCGCAATCACACCGACCAACGTGGACGGCATCTGTCCTATCCGCGCCACGCACCGGCTACTCAACCCAATTCCCTTCTTCGAGACTAACAAGTTGGTTAGGATAATTGATGCGTGCGTGATGCCCACCGCGTGTCGATACGACTCACCATCCGTGTGTTTCCCGTGCGACGTGTTATTGAACGCGTCTCCGACACTTTCCATCGATTCGCACGCGTTTCTCGCCGGCGCTACAATCGCGTTTAGCAAAATTTCGGCGTTCGCGTTGAGCGCAGATTTGCTCGCGCTGTTGTTACCTTTGCACAAAAACTCGAGCAACCAAATTGGCATCGCCATCGCGTTTGCGATTAAGGGCATCGCGGCCAATGAAGATGTCGAACCAAACTCTTCTGGGTAACTACGATTAGGGTAATTACTCATACACGTCTCATAACTCATACGCCGGTAAAACCCATCCACGTCCCGCAGTGTGCCAACCGCAGCTCGGTACCCCGCACCTAACAAACGCTTCCCGGCGCCTTTGAGCAAAGTTACTAAAAAAAAATCCAAAGCGAGTTTTAGTTTTTGCGAAGGCGCGGGTAACATGCTTGCGTCGGTACTCGATTCATCACTCATGCGCCTAGCTGCCGCGTCGTACGCCCCCGCGACTGTTGCTAAAAGCGCGGCGTGCGCGTCTGGCTCTAGGGAAGGCCCGGTCGCGTCAAGCAAAGAGACGCAACGCGCGCCGGCAGTCGCGGCAGCGACGAGCACGGACTCGGACGCGAGTTTAAGGGAAGGGTCAGAGAGTTTTGACAAAGAAGTGACCATAGTGTCCCTCGAGGACACCGCCAGTACGTCCACAGCGACCATAACGCAGATACGAACAGCTGTCTCGTCAACCGGGTCTGCGTCTAACACAGCGCCGTCGCAGTGCCTGGCGCACAGGTCGGCGACGTGCGATGAGGCACCAGACGCGGCGAGCGCACTTGCGGCTGTCTCTGCTGTGAACCGGTTCAAGTTCAAAGAAACACCAACTGCATCCCGGAACGCATTCGCACTGTGCAACAAAGCCACGGCATCGCCCACCGCGATCCTCAGGGGTTTCGTTTCAATTCTAAATTTCGAAGCGACGGCGCCTACGATTGCGTCCTTGGTTCGCTCGAATTTCGACTCGTCCGTTTGCGTTGGGACTTTGTTTGTCGCCGCAACGAGCACAGCCTCGGCTAAAGACGCGGCACGCGCGCTTAGACGTGACAGTTGAACCCCAGTCGATGAAGTTATCTCCGCTTTTCTTTTCTTGTTAACCACGCGCGGTACCATTCCTTTTGATTTGCTGTTTTTCGATTCGGTCCCGTTGGCAATCGCCTCGGAAGATGTTCGCTGCGCAGCAACTGCTTTCGTTTCGGCAACCATCCGCCGCACCGCCGGTTCCACCACCGCCACCACGTTTCGCACCGCGTCCTCGTCTGTACTTTGTGAGAGCGCAGCGTGCGTGAGTGATGCGACCGCTATAGTGCTCGTGGTGAACAGAGATTCGTCGGTTTCGGTATCGTCACAATCAATAACGTTCTCGCCTACGCTCGCCTCGAGTAGCGCAGGAAGGAATTTGGTGATTTCACGCGCGGCAGAGGCATCGCGCTCAGCTACTCTCGCGGCGAAACTGCGCGACACAGAACACACACCGGTCGATGAATGCCCATTTGTTTGGAAAGACACGCAGTCTGCGACCGCCAACACGTACACCAGTGCACACGGGTCAAGCACCCGAGCTGCTACGCAGGGTGGAATTTGCGTTAAACGAGCGAGAGCGGAGTGCAACGAAGACTCGTTTGCTTTTCTTTTTTTGTCCGCCTTTTTCATCTTTTCATCTTTTTCATCGCCGACGTCTTGCCAAAACTTCGCGACTGAAGACTTACCGGAAGCATCTCTATCGCCATCCAGCCGCTTCGCCGTGTCGTTAATCACAAGTTCACAACGCGTTACGGATTTATTAGCCTTTCCTTTGGAGTCGAGTTTTGACAATACGTCGCGTGCTGCGGCCAACACGTCGAACGCCGCGGTGTTGACGCGCGCGGCGAGAATTTCCGGTTCGTCGAGACTCGGAGCGTTTGGGTAGGTCGTTTCCTTCATCACCGCGTCTCGCGTCCGCGTCCACTTTGCAAGCCCCTCAGCACTCGCAAACGGCGTCCACACGTCTTCACAGGACCGCAGCACTTCTTCCACTGTAGAAAACGATTCGTTATTTAACACCTCGTCGTTTGTCAAAACTAACACAAGCGATTTCGCTTCCTCGACAGCCGCGGCGTCGCCCTCACCAGCAGGCGGCGGAAGCGCCGCCGGCGCCAGTTGCGCGAGGCGGTGCACGCACGCCCCTGCGATGCCAACGCCAGTTTTGTGCGAGCCAACCGAGTCATTCGAGAGCTGTAGCACCCACGCGGCGACCTGTGCGAGCGAAAGAGATGGATTTTTTGAATCGTCGTCATCCACGTCCAGGTACGGCACGCGCGCTCGGCCGTGCAGGTCGTCACCGTCGTGGCACACCTCGAGCATCGCGGCGACTGCCGCGTACGCCACGAGCGCGGCGCCCACTCGTACGGCGTCGATTTTATCATGTTCAGTAACGTCAAACCCGTCGAGTGAGAAATCGGAACCATTTGAAACGTCCCGTTTCCGTTTATTTTTCGACTCTTTGGACGATTTTTCCTTCTTTCCAGAGGAATCACCTCCTCCTCTAGCCTCAACCGAGACGCACCACTTGCGCATCACTTCTACGAGATCCTTGGCGAACCCAGTAAGCGCATCGTTCGCCGCCGAGGGAAGAGCCGCGCCAGGTGGCGCGGGAAGCGAAGATATCAACGTCGCGATGAATCCGCACATCGACGCGACGCGCTCAACAGCACTGTGCTCTAAACCATTTTCGGTTCCTCGCGACAGTTTGTATTTTTTGAACTTCTTCGTGCCGTTCGCGAAGGAAAACGCCGCGTTTGTCGCTTCTCTTGCCGCCAAAACCACGTCCTTGATCTGACCAGGCGGGACTCTGTGGCCCGCTTCCTGAGCAGCGGCGAGTACGATTTCAGTAGAGAACACAGCGCCGCCTCGTTTTCCTTTTCCTTTCTCTTGTCCGACAGAAGCAGCGTTCAACTCCGCCGCCGCCGCCCCCGCCGCAGTCAGAAACTCGGGAAGCCGGCGCGTATCGGCGTGCGCTTTTACGACCTCCGCTATTGTTTCCGACACCACATCGTTCGATTCACTCGCCTGCCAAACCTTCGCAATCGCGTTGCTCAAGTAAGGCTCCACGAGACGCACGTCAAGTTCCACTAGCGAACGCAACGCTTTGGCGGCGGACTCGGGGGATACGGATTCGTTTGCAAAAATAGCGCTCGCGTATCGTTCCAAGCGATCCCTCGGCGGTTTGGAGTTTTTTTTCGGAGCTGGTCCTCCGCCCTCAGCGGTTTGCGAGTACAGCCCAGCTTTGTTCATTTCTTTGACCAAATCAGACGCGACAGAGGTGATGTGTCTAGTACCAGTGGTAATACCTGTGGTCCGTAAACTCTCTGCTTCTGAAATCGGAGCGAACAAAGAATCCCACAACAAGCGACACGGCCCTAAAAGTTTGGCGGTGCTCGCGATACTCGACCCGCCGCTCGAAGACGCGACGCCTCCGCGCGTTTGCGTGGAGCGCGTCGTTTCCTGGACGAACGACTTGAAAACCCACGGGGCGAGGGTACCGCAGTCGACGCCTTCACAAGCCGCCTTCAAGATACGCCTTGCCACTACCCTAACCAATTCAGGGGGTGTTTTCGGTGTACGCGTATCCTCGTCGTCAGAGTTGTCCTCAGCGTCCTCGGCTTTTTTACTACCCTTAGTCTTACCCTTGGCTTTACTTTTACCCTTGTTAATCTCCCCAAACGCAGTCGGCACGGTATCCAAATAAGCCGGATGCAGGAACACGGACTGAAGAAAATCAAGCGCGTCTGTGTGTGGTGTCGACGAGTTAACTGACGAGTTAATCGACCCAACCTCCGCTGCCGCTCGCTCCAGCAAAGTATCCAACGTGTCATCGTCAATCGCCGGCGGGAGTTTACGCGGGTTTTGAGTTATAGAACGGCTCATCAACCGGACAAAATAATTAAAATGAACAGTGACGCGTGCACCATGTGTGCTTGTTTTAACAGCCAGCAAGCACTGCTCCGGGGTGGGTTTGAATTTCGATCCTAAAGTATGCTCGAACAAGCCCAAGGTTTCCGTCGCGAGATTTAAAGTTTTCTCATTGCGCGAAGTTTGCGAAAACGCCACGCACGCGGCTCTTAGCACGTGCGTCGCAGCCGTGGCGTTGGGCTTGTAATTCGTCGAATTTTGGGAGTCCATAAATCGCAACGAGGTCACAAGCACACTCCACAGCACACCGTCGCAGCACACAATCTCTGCGTCTGGTGCCTCTACGCCCACAGCTCGCGGCGGTCGCACTGATGCATTATTATTTTTCTTTTGTTTCTTCGCAGGGGACCCGAAAGCGCCGCCGCCGCCGCCCGACTTCGTGTCCCTTTGGTTCGACCCTGTGCCTTTAAGATTCTGTTTCGAGTCTACGATATCCGCGGATACACCAGCCCACGCCAACGTCGCAAGCGACCACTCCGTGAGAACAGCCGCTGTGGCGGTACCGTGCGTCGTGACTCCATCGATGCCGGCGCCGGCGCGCTTCGCCCCATCAGATGACCCGACAAGATCCGCCAGCAACGTCCGTGCCGTGGTCTTCTTGTCCGCGAAATTCGTCGTGGTGCTGTATAACCGGGCGCGCGCCTCCCGCGCTTCACGCGCATCCCGCGTCGAAGACTGCATGGTTGGCGCGGAGGCCTCGCACGCGGTGCACTGCGTAAAGCGCGCTGAGGGTTGGAGGCATTTAGCATTGAATATCGGCACTGCCCTGTTTTCGCAATTAGAGTGAAATTTGTGTTTTACAGATTGTAACCGCGTTTCTCTAACTACTTGCTATGCTAATTACTTTGACCCACAACGCTCTCTAACACACTTCTTCACCCTTTCTCTTTTCGTAACTGTTCCGCCTGGGTGTCACTCATCGCAAGACCCGAAAACCTTTTGAACTCCACGACCCGGAACGAAGCGTCGTCGGATGGATTTGACGGATTGAGTGAATCATCATCTATTCCGTCCGACGCACAGCTGTCATCCAAACGCCCGTACCCAGCTGCGAGCTCTGACTTTTGCACGTACCGGATTTGGAATCCTTTTTCGATTAACAGTCTCTCCAACCTGTCCACGCTTTCAGGTCTGTGTTCGCGACACGACGCGAACACCGCTGTACATCCGACACCGACCAACCAGTCGACGCTTTGCGCTAGATTATCAATCACCGTAACGTTCTCGGTGTACGCCAAATCGGCGCCGAGGAGAACCGTTGGTTTTCTGAATTTCGGATGCAGTTCCGCAACGTCTTGTGCAACGCCCCAGCGCACAGGGGCTACGGCAAGTTGCACGGTTGGTGGGATGGCAGGTTGTTGTGTTTTAGTCCGTTGCATGTTTCGCACCGCATTATGCTTCAGAAAGTCACACAGACCGGGCAGGTCAGTTAGCGCCACCGCGGTTGGAAATCCCGTGCTCGCCAACGCTAATCCCGCGACTCCAGTGCCCGCGCCGAGCTCGAGCACGACAGTGCTCCCGGTGTGTGATTCGTTGGCTTTGCTATCTGTGCTGTCCGTAGAGTCGTTCGTCAAAATCCGCTCGTCGCCGTCATCCTTCCCTTTTTCCCTTTTCGGTGGCCCGACATCCCCTGTCAGCCGGTGCCACACCTGTGGTTGCGATACGTATGCGCCAAGAAGCACGCCCGCGTCCCACACCGTGAACCCGGTGGCAGGTATCGGGTCCTTCGCGTCGTCATCGCTGTCTTGATTTGAGGATGAGGCGGTGGGGTTGGCCCTCTCGCCTTGTCGCTTCGGTCGGCCACGCCCCGCACCACCGACGCGCTTTTCCGCCGCGCTCGCGGAAGGCGCCTGCGCGATGCGAAGCGGGGGGGCACCCACACGCGCGCCAGGCACAGCCCACACGAAGTCATCCTCGAACTTCGAGCGGTAATCAAGCGCCGCGCGGCGCCATGACTCGTCGCCCATCACGGCGCGCAGCACGCTGATGAGAGCCACAGAGAGCCACTGGTTTTATTCTCGAACGATATTTCGAATCCCGCGCTCCAAACGTCGGCACAACGCCTCTCGCGCGCGTGTTCGGCGCGAGTCGGCATTTGCGCGCGTTGTGCCCCCGTACATGTTCGGTGGAATGAAGCGGACGTACTCGAGGTCGGACGAGGAAACGCTTTCCATGCCGCAACCAGCCGCGAAGCCCCTGCACGAACGCGCGAACGAACGTTTCGGGTTGGGCATCGGCCATCATCGGCGATCGAGTTCAGTTGGCCCGTTTGGAGGTTTGATGGCGTACCAGGCCCCTAGGCGGTTCATGATGTGGGGCGCACTTGTGTGTATCGCGTGTGTCCTTGGTCTGATGGCACGTGCCGCGTTGTTCGGAGGCGTGGCGTACATCACGACTACGGACGGATCGTCGAACGGCGGAGACGTGCTTTGCGACGGTTTGCCGCCATTCGTGGTGGTGGTAGACGCGGGCAGCACGGGGTGTCGCGCGCACGCGTTTAAGGTAACACCAGGCACTGTCGCCCCTGCCTTCACGTTAGAACCCGCGGGCGCACGCGTCAAACTGGAGACGCCTTTAGCGAGTTTGGCGGGCAAATCAGAGGGCGAAGTCAGTGATGCGATTGTGCCCATGCTTGAGGAAATCGCGGCGCGCGTACCGGCTAAAGACGTACCGAACACGCCGGTGTACGTCTGGGCCACCGCGGGCGCGCGGGCGTTGAGTGAGACGCAACAGCAAACACTGTGGTCCACCGTAACAAACGTGGTTCGCACGCAAACGCAGTTCAAACTTCCCAACACAGCAGATTCGTTCCAGTCATCGGAAGAAAACCACTTCAGAACAATCGCGGGTGAAGAAGAGGGTTTTTTCGCGTGGCTCGCCGCGAACTACGTTTCGGGAGTTGACGTCACGGCGGTTGGCACGAGCGACGCACCTCGTTCCGAGGAAACCGTCGGCGCACTAGACGTGGGCGGGGGGTCAGCGCAAATCGTGTCCCTGCTTGCGCAAGGGAACGGAGGTCAAAGTGGGAATGAAAACTCAATCGGATCCAGTTCCCTGGACGAGCTCGCGAAGAACGTCTACGTCAAGAGCTACTTAGGTGTGGGCGCGGCGCACGCGGAACGACGCGCACGAACCGAAGCCGCGGCAGACGCACTAAAAAAATACAAAAAAGAAACAACCTTCCCGTGCGGGTTCAAAGGGGAAGTTGAGGAAGTTGACGGGGTCACTATGACCGGAACCGGCGAGTACGACGCGTGTGTTGAGTTGATTCAAAGATTGACGGCGACTAAAATGAAAGAAGACGGGGTAAAGTCTGTAGCGACAAGCGAATACAACCTACGCGCACCAGATTCCGCACTCCTCCCAATAAACAAAAAGTTCCTTGGCATGAGCCTTCTGTTCCACGCCACGCACTTCCTGCACGTCGCGTTTCCGGGGTCGCTGGATTCGTTTCCGGAGCCGTCGTTGGCGGAAATTGGAGACGCTGGGCGCAAAGCGTGTGCTACTGAGTGGGAAAGAATCCAAAGAGACGTGGACGGGGTTGACGAGAACACCCCAACCGATAGACTGCCAGGGCGGTGTTTCGACACCGCGCTCATCCAGGCTTTGCTGGGTACGGAAACTGGGTTTGGGTTTGGGGACGACGAGCAAAGAATTTCATTCGTCGACGACGTGGACGGGAAAGGTGTGGAGTGGACCATGGGCGCGGCGCTTTCCCTTGCGCACAGAGCGGCACAGCACTCTGTTGGGGTGGAGACGACGCTAGCGTGTGCCGCTTCATCTTCTGGAGGCTCGTCTACGTACAAAAAGAAAGTCGCGGTGGGTATCGGCGCAAAGTCGAGGACCGGGCGGACGATTCGACGGTGGGTTGGTTTTCTGTGCGCCGCGGGGGCGTTGATCGCGCTCGTTGCCGCGCTCGCCGGAGCGGTGGAGGCGGACAAGATGTGGCGGCTCACGAAACCGGCTGAGCGGATAATGGGGCCGGGGGGGATTGCGATGCGGAAGCGGGGGAGTCTTTCGAATTTTTAGGTGGGTGGGTATTGCTATCTATCTTATTATCGATGAAGAGTTTCGTTTTTTGTGATACGGCACTTTTCTCGCACTAGACGAGCCGTCCCTAAAAGCTAATACTCCGCTTTCGCACGTCTTGGCGGGCGGAGCGCAGACACACGCGTACGCGTAGGTGAACGCATGGGGGGACAAAACAAGCGATGCTCGCACAGCAAGCGGAACGACAAGTGCTCGGTGTATAACCCGTGTCCTCACGGCAAGGTTAAATACGACTCCGCGGACTGCAAGCCCTGCCCTCACAGCAACCTGAAAAAGAACTGCGCGGTGTGCACCCCCTGCCCTCACGGCAAGGTGAAATACTAATGCGCGGCATGCCAAGCGGCACGCGCAGATCCTCCGAGTTCGAAGCGGATCAAGCGCGAGCTGGCGAGTTCACTCCAGATCGAGCAAGAACCCGAAATCAAGCAAGAGCCCGAGCCGTTCACGATCCGCGGCTACTTCGGTTTCGACGACGAGTGATTAAAATTGTGTGCTACGAACATTCTTCGACTAAAAAAGGTCCAACAGCCGCAGCTAGAAATCCTCAAACACCTTGGATGCGTCCGCTATTTGCTCTTGTGATTCTCGCTGCCTGCTTTGCGTGTCCCTTTGTAAATCCCGCTCCAGGTGGTTAATCCGCATGCGCCGTTGCTTTTGGAAATTCTCGGAGAGCGCCAGCGGTTTTGTTTTCAGGGTTCCGTTTTGTAACGCGTCCCAGTCAAGCTTACTTTCTTTGAACCAAGGGTGCTCCTTGACGTCTTCAGCGCGGCGTCTTAAGTTCCCTAGTCGCTTGATACTCCTCCTCTCCAAGAAACTCCGAATCAATTCCACCGCGTTTTGGCTCACGTACACGGGAAAACTAACCTGCCAGCTCCGGTCCACTATTCGTTTCATAACCGTAAGCGGGTCTTCGGGCTGGCCGTTGACCATCTGCGAGAACGGCTGCTGGCCTGTTAATAAAACATAGGTCATGACCCCAAGGCCCCACCAATCCACTGACGTGCCATATCCCCGGGCTAACACTACTTCAGGCGCGACGTACCCGGGCGTTCCGCAAAAAGTGTACGTGTGCTGTCCCTTTTTGAGTTTCTTCGCAAACCCGAAGTCACCCAATTTGGCGCTCCCATCCGCCGCAAGTAACACGTTTTCGGGCTTCAAATCACGGTATACCACGTCATGATCGTGCAGGTACTCAAATGCAAGGGTTATAGCGGCAACGTAATGCCTGGCGATGTCCTCACCCATACCTCTCAACATTTTTACCTTTGGCGCGAACATTTTACTCGGGTCTCGCACTGATTTCACTGCCGCCACGGCGGCCAAGGCGTCCATCAAGTCACACCCGTCCACGAAATCTAACAGGAAGTACAAGTACCGCTCATCCTTGAACGACGCGTGCTGCTTCATGCAGAAACTGTGGTCGATGTCCCGGGTCACGGATCGCTCGCAGAAAATGTGCTCCGGCGTGGACATCACGGACGTTTTTCGCATGCGCTTCAGCGCGAAGGACGTTATCGTGTTTTTGCCAGGAAATTTGCCATCACCTAGCACTAGATCCACGCGGCGAACGGTACCACTAGCACCGCCTCCCAATAGCCTGCCCTCGCGCAGCGTTATTTCAGGTACTTGTGTTTCCTCTTCGGTGTCGTCGCCGAGCATTTCCCTAAACGTGGCTTCGGAACACGAACCGAACGCAGTTGTCGCGTTAACGTCTCCATCGTCAATCACATCCAAACTGCGTCTCCGGTTCCCTACCGCTTCCTCGATCCTGAACGTCGCCCTGCGCAACGCGCTTTCGCCGTTCAGAATACGCATGCGCAGCAGCACCGTTTCGGAGGATTTTGCATTTTTCATGGCGTGTTTTAGTTTTTCGTTCTGCACTAAATACAGGTCGTCGACGCACAGGGTTAGACACACCAACGGTTCACCGCCAGCCACGGTAACGGTGGCGGTACGAACCCTCGGTTTTGGATTGGCTTGTTCTCCTTCCCATTGAATCGCACTCTCACCGAAAAAGTCTCCTCTGAACAGTCGGTTGACTGTTTTTCCGTTTTGTTTGACATCCACCCTCGCGTGTATGCCGTCAACGGAAGTGCCCACCCGCGTGGTGTCGTCCACAGTCACTGCCGCTTCGCCATCCACGATGATGAAAAACACGTCGTCGACGGGGGCAGAATCAGTATCGGTATCACCTTTCAACACATCACTCGCAGTATCAACCACGGTGTCGCCTTGTTTCAGAAGCACGGATCCGGGGTCAAACACTCGCCGCCGCAACGCACTCGCCAGAAAAGTCTTTTCCCCCGCCGTCATCGCCGCCAGCGCGGGCACCGAGTTCAAAAACACCTTACGGAACTTCAAGCCGCTTTGCGTTTCGTGCTGTTCGGTTTTCTGGGTAGCCGTGCGCCTGGCAAGTTGGCGGAACACGTCTCGCGATAACACCCAGACCACACCGTCCGAAGAAGCAGTGACAGTAGCGGTCCGGGGCGATTCAAACATCAGCGCGATTTCCCCGAAAATCTCACCCGTCGTTTTTTTGTTCACCATGACGTCCACCCCGTCCCGGTTGCACTTCACGTCAAAGGTGCCGCTTTGCACGAGAAACAAGTCGTCGCCCATGTCACCCTCTGTGATTAACACGTGACCTTTTGGAGTCGATAGATGAGTCATGGACCTAGCTACCCCGTCCCGCACGTCATCTTCTAATTCTCTAAATATGACGGTGTTCAACAACGCGTTTTTTATGAACGCGACTTCGGACTCATCCCCGACCTTGCCTTTGGGGTCTCCGGAAGGGTCGTTGGGGTTCAAGCCGCCTTCCCGTGACCGTGACCGGTGGCCGGTCAAACGCTCGGTTTTGCCCAGCGCGCGCAGACCCAACGGCGACGCCACTGGAAGCTCGCTGGAACCCTCATCCACGAGCGCGGAATCCCCCGGCGCCACCACGACCCCGATTCCTAGTTTCGAGGGAGACACAGGCTCCCCTCGAGACGACCCCGACACCAATTCCCCCCCCTCATCCGGTACCGCGTACTTCGACCCACCCGAGTCGGGCTTGGAGGACAGGCACCCCATGGTGCCTGCTCTACGTGCGTCTACGCGCGCGCGACCTTTGAGGGTTTGGATTGAACAAGACGTCTTTCGAGTTCGTTCAATATTTGAGGCGGTCGTCTCGGATGAGTGTTTCCGTGTTGACAGAGCGGAGAGCGCGCGGTGGCGACGTGTACCGCGATGCGTCCCTCGGGTGACCCGTCGTCCCAGCCGGCGGTATCGACGAGTTCCTCGAAAGATGTCCCCACCCAAAACCCACCGGACGTGAGTATCCTGCGCGTCTCCCAGATCGACGCCGGGCGTTTGGATGGCGAGCTCACGTCTTTGCTCCGGGAGCAGTTTCTCCGAATCTTCACAAGAGTGCGCCCGGGCGCGGTGGCCGCCGCGGCTCCAGAGCTCAACCTCGGTCTCGATCTGCTCGTGTTCTACCACACCGTGTGGTCGCACAAACCAACCCCAGGGATGGCGTTGATGAACCTGCGGTACCGGGACGAAAGGAAACATCTTTTGACCGGTAATGGAAAATCGGGAATGGAGGGCTCCAGTCTTTCGGTTAATCAAAGACTGTTCGCGCTCTTGGCGTTCGTCGGCACCCGGTACGCCTGGGCAAAAGCAACACGAATGACAAGCATGAACCGTTGGACAGACCACCCCGAATCAACCTGGAGACACAGAGCATGGAGGGTAATGAACGCTCTTGAGTTGACGCATAGCGCGTTGAGTCTGGTGAATTTACTGGCGTTTCTGAAGCATGGAAAATACCGGTCGCCGTGGGAACGGTTGGCGAGGGCTAGGTTGGTGTACGCTGCGCCAAACGAATCACGGGTCGTGTCCTTCGAGTACCTCAACCGACAGCTCGTGTGGCAGGAGCTTTCGGAAATCGCACTCTTCGTGCTGCCCATCATAGGGGGGCACGCGCAGAGGTGGAGGGATTGGAGCCAGGGCGGAAGCGTTGGACCGACTTTGGGAGACGCAACAAACGCGCTTGGCGACGGACGTACGAATGACAGTACCGCTCCAAACGCATCCGGTAATTCATCGCAACCTACTCCTCACTACGTCTCTTTGGACACTCCGTGCGTGGCGTGCGCCTCGGTGCCTTGCGTCAATCCGTTCAAGTTAGAGCCGTGCAGACACGTGCACTGTTACTATTGTGCGAGGTCACGACAAAAAAGAGACGGGGAATTCAACTTTCGGTGCGCCGAGTGCGGCGCGAAAGCGAGCGGGATGCGGAGGGTAGCCGTGAAAGCAGAGTAGTAGGGGTAAACACCCTGGGCAATAGGAGAACCATAGATAGCACACTAGCAAGAAAGGTCAAAGTTCGTTTGTTTGCATATGAATTTTTGTGTGTTACAACGTGATCCCAATTAGAATCCTTTTAGCATTTGTCCTTTGACCTACAATCCTTCTCCTTTTTTTCACCCTCTCCTTAACCCACGATCATCTTCGTTTCGTCCATGAACTTGTACTCCGGAACCTCCAGGTTATACGGCGCGGGCCCCTTCCTGATCCGCCCGGAGGCGTCGTAGTGCGAGCCGTGGCACGGGCAGAACCAGCCGTTGTAGTCGCCCGCGTTTGAAATGGGGACGCATCCGAGATGCGTGCAGACGCCGACCACTACGAGCCATTCCGGGTTCGCGGCTCTGTCCGCGTCCGCTTGCGGGTCTCTCAACTCACCCGCATCAACAGCAACCTCTTTCTCAATCTCAGCAGGCGTCCTGCGGCGAATAAAAACAGGTTTGCCTCTCCATTTCACAGTCACGGTTTGGCCGACTTCGATCTTCGACAAATCCACTTCCAACGACGCGAGCGCTAAAACGTCCGCCGACGCCGACATCGAGAGTAAAAACTTCAGCACCACCAGTCTTAAAGCGCTCGCATAAATCACCCGACCGCCGGTCAAGATGAAGTACGTGAATGCCCTCTTTGACGGGTCACCAGGTTTGTCGATGGAGTGGTTGCTGTCGTCGTATCTGTGGGATTGAAACGTGAAATGTTGAAGAAATGTCAGTCTCGTTCCAGCGTGCGCTCGGCACTTGCGTTTCAATCAGAGATATTTTTAAGGGGGCTTCACCGATCGACCGATCGCGTACCTGATATCCGCGGTCGGGGTCTTCAACGCGGCGGTGATCGCGCCGCTGTTCGCACTCGTCGTGGCGACGTCGGTGGCATACCCTGTTGGCGATGGGGGGGTGGTCAGGTCGGGTCACGAGTGTTGGGTTGCGAAAACAATCACATCATCCGATTTGGCCCGCGACACTGTGTCATGGCGCAAAAAAAAGCCCTAGGGGCGCGGAAGACAGGTTCTGGCGCTCTATGCGAGGCATTCAGGGCATCTAAACTCCCTTCGGAGATGTCTTCAACACCCAGCCAAGCCGTCTGCGGTGTTTCCGGGTCGATTTCGTGTGTGTGTGTCTCGTGCACAGCGGTAAACGACAGTTCATTACGCACCTCTCCACGCAGCAGCAACGGCGAGGCGCGAGTGCGTGATGCGATCGGTTTTGTCTTCCCCGTTCGACGCGACGGTCGAAAAGTACGACGGCGTGTTAACGGTGGCGACACAGCCCGCTCGTGCGGCCTGCGCGCGCGTCGCAACGCCCGTGAGCGTCGAGAGCGACCGGCGGAGCATCGTCACGTGCGCGGTGATACCCGGAGTGATTGATGTTAGGTGGGAACGGGAAACAGAAACAGCATGCACACGACAGCATGCGGAGATTCTGCTGCACACGGTCTCCGCCAGTGTGAGATTTTCATGTCAAAAAAGAGGTTTTTCCAGAAAAAGTGGCCCCACACCTGCCCGAGGTCGTGCGCCTCTCAAGGATAACATATGCAATTACGCTGAAAACCTAATGGGAGCACATAGACCCCCTGAGTGTGGCCCCATTTCAATGTCAAAGTCGTAGTATGTTATCCTGGAGAGGCGCACGACTTTGGGAAAGTGTCGTTGTGTGGGGCCACTTTTTCTGAAAAAAATTAGCCTTTTTTTCGACCCGAAAATCACGCGTTGGCCGAGACCGTTTGCAATGAGGCATCAATCAAATCACTTTTCAGGGCACCGGTCAAGGGCCGAATAGCTGCTTGCAGAATTGATCGACAATGGTTTCAACGTTCAAAGAGATTCTACCGTCACGACTCACTCCTAACGTCCATCCCTCTCCCCCAACAAACCAAGCTCACCCAAACACCCCCCCCAGCTTACACAGCACGGCTAGGGCGGAGATGCCCAATATGATGTTGAGAAACAAGTTCGAGGGCATGGGTTTCGAGGGCGTGCCGCCGACGCCGACGTACTCGTTTAACATCTTGGCTTTCATCGCATCGCTGACTTCGCCTGGCTTGCGCTCGCGGGGGGCTTCGGGTTCGGGGACCTCAGGTTCGGGCTCGGGCTCATCTTGCGACCCCGCGAGAATGGCGTCCAACGCGCTTACCGTCTTGTCCGCGTCTGATTCGGATGCCTTGCACTGGGTGGCTCTGCGTCCTTGTTTGGCAATCACACGAGCTTCACCACGGGCCTTCATGGCAACGGCGCGGGACACGCGGCGGGGGGCGTTTCCTTTGCGTGCGGCAGTCGCCACGACGACCGGGGTTCGGGCGAGTATTGCGGGGCTCATGGACACAGCGAACATGTGTGTTGAACACACGCGGTGCGCAGGGAAGTGGGGACAGGCGTCTCACCCTTTACTTCCACGTCATCCCCAGATTTACGCCAGCTGGCCAGCTCAGCGGGGAAAAACGAGATTTATTAGACCATCAACCCTTGAGTCATACAAGGGACAAACTCGACTCGCAGGGACAGAGTCTTGACTTTTTGTTGCTTCGACGTTCACGAATGTCTTCACATAGTCGCGCACGCGCGTGCCTCGGGGCGCGCGATGATGCACGATGCGGACCTTCCGTACGAGAACGCCACGCATGGTTTTGACGGCATCGACATGGAAGGCGCGAACCGCCGGGCGACGCGGAGAATCTCGGTGACGAACGCGGTGCTGGGAGGGTACGTGTGGGAACATCGGATCGACTTCAATCGGGCGATGTTTAACGTCAGATGCACACTCGACGTTTCCACGTCACATCCGCAACATCGGGCGCGTTGTGCACGTCGCCTGCTCGTAACCCCAACCCATAAACCCTGAACACGTAAACACCGTACGTGACACAACAAAACGCCTCACCCGAAGACTGACCATGTCGTGCGTCCCCTCTCATCAATCTCATCATTCTCATTAATAATACAGTCTCGTCGCCGTTCTCGCGACCGCTTTGTTCGCCGTCTCGGGCGTGCTCGCAAATACCCATAAGCCGTCTCCTTCCACCAGCACACCTCTTCCACCAAAGCGCTTGATTTTCTTCATCTCCGACGGCATGGGGGCGGCACATTTAACGATGGCCAGGGACAGCGGCGTGTGTGGAGATTTAGAATTGGACAATCACTTCGTCGGCGCGTCGCGGACGAAGTCGTTGAATTCGCTCGTCACGGATTCAGCTGCGGGCGCCACCGCGTACGCCACCGGGTTGAGGACTTGGAACCACGTCGTAGCGGAGGTACCGGTGGAGGAGAGGAATATGGAACATATGCATACAGGAGAGGGTATGGGAAATATGAATCATTCTTCTAAGGGCAAACAGTCTCATTTGAAACCCGTTGGAACTATATTGGAAGGCGCTCAGTTGGCTGGCATGCGCACTGGCATCGTCACCACCACGCGCGTGACGCACGCCACGCCCGCGTCGTTCTCCTCGCATGTCGCGGACAGGGAGGACGAGAACGAGATTGCACGTGAGCAGGTTATTTCGCTGGAGCTGAACGTGCTGCTGGGAGGGGGCTTGAGCCGGTTTGTGAACAGCTCAGTTGTTGGAAGCACTAGGGACGACACTTTGGATCTTTTAATGATTGCGGGGAACAGGGGGTATGAAATTGCATTTGACGCGAATGAGTTACAGGAGCGAGTGGAGACCTTGACTACTACCGGTACTACGAGTTCTCCTTCCACCCCAAACCCTCACCCGTTCGTGCACACCAAGAACGGCCCTAGGTTGTTGGGGCTGTTCTCTGACTCGCACTTGCCGTATGAAATTGACGTGCATGGAGGATTGAAGGCATTTAACAATTCGCAAACTCCTCATAACGATACCTCCCATGAAACCCCTTCCTTGGCGCAGATGCTGGACGCGGCGTTGAAAACTTTAGACGCCAAGTGGAGCGATACTGATACTATAAACGACAACGGCTTCATCCTGGTAGTGGAAGCTGGCAGGATCGACCACGCGTCGCACGCCAACGACGCCTCCGCAGTGCTGGGCGAGGTGTGCGCGTACGACCGTGCATTTCAACGGGCGATTGAGTACGCATTGGAAAGAGACGATACGCTAGTCGTCGCGACCTCCGACCACGACACGGGCGGGTTATCCGTCGGGTGTTGCGATGAGTATGGAATGCACGTTGACCGGGTTGTCGAGGTGACTCAAAGTGCGGAGTTTGTGGCGTCCCAAATAGTGAGCAGGATTTTCAGTGAGATTGGAAGCGACGCGGAGGCTTTGAATTCCTCAAGCGCTGTTGCGAGTATCACTGCCATCGTCGTTGATAGCTTGACCAACGCAAACAGGGATCCAAACGATGAGACATCTAAAATCTCTTCTGAAGACATTTCAACATTAGTTACGTCAGCAATCAACGCCTCCCTAACAGGCGAGTCCGCAACACATTCATATGAGGGCTATGAACTTCAAAACAAACTTGGCGAGGTGATGAATGCGCCGAATTTAATCGGTTGGACGTCGCATGCGCACACGGGCGTGGACGTCCCGGTTTTCGCGTTCGGAGCGCAGTCTCATTCATTTCATGGGTCGCACGCGAACTTCCAAATTGGCCGAGCCATGATCGACCTGATGGACGTGGACCCGGAACACGGCTACATGGTGTTTCGAGACAGGCTTGGGCTTGTGAATCCGTCCTTCGACGAGCCCGACAGGTAAAGATTTGTATTTTATATGTATCTTGACAAGAAACTCAAACTCGTGTTGTCAATCTGTCGTCGTCTTGGAACAGCCAACCACTGCGTCACGCGCGTCGTGGGTGCGGTGCGCGCCGGGTATGTCCGGTGCTAAACGCGCGCGGACGATGGATGCGTCGAGGGGTGGTTCCCCACCGAATCGCATCACGCAGCCCCTCGGAGGTGATGAGACATACTCCATGAGGGACTTGTTCCAGCAATGGGGGCTTCCCGCAAAGTTTCACCAAGGGATGTCCCCGGGATGGCGGTGCAAACTCGTGCCCATAGCGAGTGACACTGTAACGCAGCGAACGTTAACCTGCGAGGGTGTGCCGTTCCTGGTGCCTACAGAACACGCGCAAGGCGTGTTCGACGCGATGAACAGTGGGAATGGCGGGACTTCTGTGAAGAGTGAAACGATCGGCGGCGGTGAGGATCCTGGCGATGACAATGTCAAAACGGAACGAAGCTCAGGCTCACCCTCAACCTCTACTCATGACTGCGTTTCCTGGGCGTGCGACTCCGAATGGAGCACATTCGTTCGCCCGAAAGTCGCGATGGTGGGCGGGTGGGGCGCGCCAGGGAGCCATTTGCTATCAGAGCGCTACATGCGGATGGTGGATTCGTTCGCAGACGTTGTTGACGGTGACGAGCCGTTGAACCTTCAGATGTTCCACCGTGAGGATGGGGGTGGGGTACCGGTGCTTCCCACACACCTGAACTGGCCGTTGCCTGAGTTCTTCGACACGAATGCATCGGAAGAGGTGAAGAAGGCGCTGGAAGAGGTGGAGGCGCGGAAGATTAAGACGGAGATACAAACGGATCCATCCATAAAAACAGAAGCCTCCGCTCTTCCCGCGCAAGGCGCTTCTCGCCGCGTGGGCGGGGTCGGTGTCCCGTTGGACATGGCCACGCGACTGTCAGCAGCAGGCGCCTTAACGTGGTGGCACCTGGACGACTGCGGCGAGTTCGTGTTCCAAGTCGGCTTGCCCATCGATGAAAATTTGCCGAAACGTAGAAACGCGAAACGCGAACCGCCCCCGATTCTGTTAGGCCCGAACGGCAAACCAGTGGTGAAGCTGTTCATATTCGTCGAAAAGGAAGACTACGAGTGGATCGCGCAGGATGGAGTTATGAACAGCACCATGAAACAATCAGCGCTCGATTTATTCGACACGCCGGAGCATTACGTGCCTTCTGAGGAAGAGTTGAGGGAGCCGTTCAGTACAGAACCACTTTCGATGGAAACAAAATCAAAAAGAAAAGAAAAAGAAAGTGATAGGTCTTCACTTTCATCCAACAAATCGTCTCGATTACCTGTGTTCTGGGTCGCCCCTCTGGAAGCGGGTGGCCCGCCTTTGCTCTCACCCCCGAACGTGATTCACTGCGTGTTGACGACAAGGGACTGCGTGATGGTCGAGGAGCGGAAGCTTTCGTTGCTGTTTATGGATGAAGTCGAATACTTCCGCCGACGCGCGGCAAAATGGTGCGAACCACCGGTGCAGTACCGCTTCGTTCGCGAGGACTTGCTTGATGCTGACCGGTGCAGGGCGGGGGCGGTGTTGCCGTTGCTGAAAACGTTTCGAGACGCGCGCGTTGCGCTTGAGGAAGGTATAGAAGAAACTGGAGAAATGAGCGACCGTGATGAGATGGAACGTCAAGCCATGATCCTAGCGCGCGCGATGCATTCCTTACACATTTTGCTCTCCCAACCAAACACGTACGTCATGGATGCCACGACACGAGTAGCTATCGATGCGGAATTCGCAAAATACAAACCGTTCGAAGTGGTACTGCTCAACCTCTATTTACTACCTGACCAGATAATCGGCGGGCGTAGGGAAAAAGCCGTTTCGCTTTTTGAGCGCATGGCGCTGGAAGGCGTCGGCAATGCACACCGAATGGGCCTTGACGTAGGTAAACCTCCAGTATGCGCGATGGTGCACGAAAAAGGAAGGCCTCGATGGGGACCAGCCCGCGGGTCGGTCGAGGAAACCTCGGCGGACAGGAAAGCCATGCGGAACGCGATTAAAAACAGGAAGCTAGACGAGCTTCTGAGAAAGTACAGAGGGTAGTCACGAAGAGGTATTAGCAATAAGAAGAATAAATAAATGACTAAATGAATACTATCCTAAACCCTCACCTTTCCCTCGCTGGCGACCCCGGCAAGCTCGCCAGCCCAGTCGCTTCCAGCAACCGCTTCCTGTTGAACTCCGTGGTTTCCTCCTCCAGCACGAAGAAAGAATTGAGCGCCTTTCCTATAATTTCGTTTTCGCCGATCATTCCTGCGTGGCACGCGTTTTTAACGAAAACGTACTGCGCCCTAGGAGCGGCTTGCCTCATGTCAAGCGCAGTTTGCTTGTTGACCGTGACATCCTTTCCTCCAGTCACGATCAACGTCGGAATTTCTCGCCGGTCAAGCAATTGAAGCACGTCAATCGCGCTGTGTCGTTGACCCGAGGTGAGCATCTTCAAATACGACCCGGAATGGACGCGCTTTAAATGAGAATAGAACGGCTTGAATTCTTTGTACGACACGCGGAGGATTCCGAAGGATTGAGGGACAACATGCGCGTACCAGCTGAAGAAATATGTCACCGTGAATACTAGGCTCCAAAAAGTCGCGAATACGGTGGGGAACAGGTCCATCAGCGTCGCCGCGCAATCCGCTAAAAACTTTATTCCGAATAAAACCGGAGTCATGGAATGCCGTGTCGTCCCCAACACCAGCGCCACGCCCTTGACGTACTGCGCGTGCGTCCTGGTCCACTCCAGCGCGACTTGACACCCCATGGAGTACGCCACTAGGGTTATTTTACCGGTATCCGCCAACCCACGTGCGTCGACGTCGGATAAGACCAGCTCCAAGTCGTCCGCCAGCGAGTGGATTGAAATTGTGTTTTTCCAATCACCCGCATCGCTTGAAACGCCATGGCCCGGGAAATCCCACCGCAACACGCTTCGGTTTTCCCGAATTAAACATCCACTTTTCAGTAAATTGTTCCACTGGAAATGACAGTTGGAAAGACCGTTGCACAGTACTGTTATTGGGGCCTTTGGGGTGCTTAGCGTGGGCACAGGGCGAATCAAACTCCACGCCAGCCACGCGCCGCCCGAGTTTTTAACGCGGCCGCCTATTTCTTCGTGTGCAATTTCAGAAACTTGCGCATTAGGGCCACGAACGACTTGGTTTCGTGGCCGAGGTCGGAGGGGTGTACGTGGCACGTCAGCTCGCGTGCCTATCTCTTGGCCTCGCGCGGCACCTACCGGCAACTTATCCAGTGCCTCGGCGAGTGTCGCATCACGCACAGCTGTTTCCTTCTCATCGTGAACAAGTTGTTTCTTCGCGCCTCCCCTGTTCCTGTTGCTTCTCCTCGGCTTCAGTTTGGACGGCGATGCTTCGGGGGAAGACGGGTGCGTGGAGGGTACTCTTCGCATTTCCGTTGGTACGGGCAAAGGTTTGGGTTTCGCGGGTGAAGGGGATGGGCCGCCCGCTTCAGCCGGGGCTGGGTTCCGAATAGCGCGGCCCATTGGGCACGGTCCCGACGCTTCGAGGAGTGATGAACGAGAACGCAAAAATTGAATTTCAGTCCACTTGGCGTCTTGAGCTCTTGCGAGATCTGGGATGTCCCCCTTCAACACATGAGTAATTGACGGTCTGTGGCCTGTGACTAGTTCCGATGGACGATCGCCAGGTGGACTTTTCTGGAGCCATTCGTGCGCAATCGAAGCCGCCAACCAACCTTTTTGGCACACGAAGTCATCACGGAACGTCGCCCCCGACCTCCCTTTGCTCTGCCCAAACCTCGGGGCGCGGGCATCTGCCGCGGGCGCCAACGCGGGCGTCCAGGACGCGATGCCCGTCTACCCCGCCACCACGCCGGGGGGCTCAAACACGAAGAGTAGAGTAGAGTCTGTAGCAGTATCACGACGGCCGATGAGTCAAAACATGTCGTCGTCGACTTCTTCGACCGAGCCATCCTTCGCCGGTGTCGTCGCGGCGAAGAGGCAGGTGAAGAAACTAGTGACGAAGAAGAAAAGCGGGACGAGTAAAACAAAAGCAGATTCCTCTCCTGAAAGACGCACCGACCCCGCGGATGACCCTTCCACGCCGCATTCGCCGCTGTACGGCCTGCGATCGCGACACGGATCGAGACAAAGTTTGTACACCGAGTCTCCGGAAAAAGGATCCCCGACGCATCACGCGTCGCCATCAACGGACTGGAAAACGTTGTCGGACTCGATCATCAACCCTGAAAAAAATAAGAGTCATATGAATGCAGAATCAATCGCTACTGTGGACTCTATGCGTACAGCACTGCGCAACGCTTCGGAACGATTAAAGGAACAAGACGCGCGGGTATCGGAAAGTTTATCCGTCGCCGTGATGGTCAAAGTCGAGCGCGACGCGATTGTCGCGGAGCGAGACGAGCTCGCGCAACTTAATAAAACGCTTCGGGAAAGGATTGTGAGCGCAGATGCTGACGTAGCCAGCACTAGATTAAACATCACTACTGCCCGAAACGAACTTAGAGACGCGTTAGCCCAAGCAGCGAAGGCCAAGATGGACTCGAAGCTGGTAGCGGACCGACACCGTTTGAAAGATTCAGACGCGAGCGATTCGCAGAAAAGTGAAATTGAAAAGGCGAGACGCGACGCTGACGCCGTGAAGTTTGAAGCGCGGAACGACGTTATTCGCGCGAATGAAGATGCGTCCGCTCTAGTTGAAGATGCAAACCATCGCGCTAATGAGGCTATTCAACAATTCAAGAAGGAATCCGAAACGGCGCGAGTTGAGTTGCAAAGAGCACGGGACGACGCCGGGATAGCGGTGGCGGACGCGATTCGACGCGGAGAAGAAAAATTAAAAATTGCTAAGCGCGACGCCGAGGCGTTTCAAAACGAAGCACGGCGAAACAAATCGGAAGTGGAAACCGTAAAAGCTGAATTAGCGGAAGCGGGGCGTATGCACGACCGATTGACACGACTCATTACCGAAGCCACGATGTCGAAAGAATCAGCAGTCGCGTCGAGTTGTCGAGACGCTCAAGACGCGAGGGATGCTCAAAGTATCGCGGAAGAAAATTTAGAAAAAGTCACGTCAAAGTTGCGACAAGTTGAAAATGCTTTTCAGCAATTGAAAGCGGAGAATGAGGTGCTTTTGACTGTTAAACAGGGTTCTGAAAGCGAGTTGAAGGCAACCCTTGATACAGCTCAAAGACAAAGGGACGTGGCTATTGAAACCAGGGACGCGCTTGAACGCGCGTTGGTCTCAGAAAGAGATCAAAGTCGGAAGGAAGTTTTTTCGCTCAACGAAATCATTTCAAATCTCAGAAACGAAGTCGCGGAGCACAAACGGAAAGCGAAAGATACTTCTGAGTTGGTAGCATCAGTGGAGCGGAAGCTACATGCAATCGAAAGCGAAGGCCCTGCTAGGGAAGCTGTGAAGGTTGCAAAAGCGGAGACTGAATCGATAAAAAGAGAAAACGACGCGTTGAGGGAAAAACTAGACGCGACGAGGGATGATGCTTTCAAAGCGACAGAACGCGACATCGCGGAACGGCGATTGTTACAGGATCAATTGATGGAAGCGAGGGATACGGCTGGGGTAAGCAACATAACACACCTGGAAACGCAAGAAGAGCTGAAGCGTTGGCAATGCGCGTTACACGAGCGCGACGTCGTGATTGACTCGTTGCGCTTGGCAATGAAAGATAGTGAAGTGAAGTTGGAGTCGTCTCGGATCGAAGCGCTCGAGGCTCGTCGATTAGGGGTCACCGCGGAGGCGAACGCACGCGTTGCGATTGAAAATTTCGGACGCCACAAATTGATCGCCAACAACACCTCATCACACCCAGTCGGGTATTCCGTGAGTTACCCGCCCTCGCCGGTCCGGAGCCGGGACCAAAGCACGCCGGTCGCGAGTCCCGCAAAGATAAAAAGTAACTCGAGTCCTTTGAGTCGCGGCGGGTCACCCTCGCGTGACCTGCCCGTGAGGTTCGACCAGGACCGGATCGTGCAGGGTAGTGGTGATGGGAGGGTTGAAGCTTTCGTCAAGACGCAGCCTAGGGGGGGGTGGTAGTGAGGGATATTATGAATGAAAGAACGTACGTAGAGAAATTGATTTGACTCTGTTTTTGGCATTACGCCGGTTCGTTTTTTTCCATCACATTGAGATTTTCTAGTCGATCTCTTTGTCCATATTTTAGACCACGTGTTCTTGAGTTATCCAGAGATTGATTCTCCACCAATCACAATTTTTGGCCAGGGTGGCAATCTTAGCAACTCGATGCGCGCGCCTAACCCCTCAATTCCGTCTCGCACCTTACGCAGACACCTACTCGATCGGAATGGCCACCACCGCCACGGTCGGCTCCTACGCCACCGCGTTCGCGTGCGCGGCGCTCCCCAAGCGTCGCACGGTCCGCGCCACCAGGGTCTCCACCATCACGCGCGCGTCCGATAAAAAGGATGAGCCCTTTGATGCGCGCGCGTTCCGACGTGAGCTCTCCAAAAGCCCCAAGTACAACCGCTCATTCAAGAAGGACGAGGAGTCCGCTGAGGCGATGGAGACTGCGGGGATCGGCATGGTCAGCAAGGGCGGCTTAGTGGCGCAGATGCGCGTGGAGAACTTCACGCACGTGAAGGGCGACGTGACTCTGAAGTTAGCGGATGCGTATGGCTTCTGCTGGGGCGTGGAGCGTGCTGTTCAGATGGCGTACGAAGCGCGTAAGCAGTACCCAGATGAACAAATCCACATCACGAACGAGATCATTCACAACCCCACGGTTAACAAACGGTTGGAGGACATGGGGGTTAAGTTCATCCAGGAGACGCCCGAGGGGAAGGATTTTTCCGATGTGAAAGATGGCGAGGTTGTGATTCTTCCCGCGTTCGGCGCGTCTGTGTTTGAAATGAAACTCCTGGCGGAGAAGGGCGTGAGCATCGTGGACACTACCTGCCCCTGGGTTTCGAAAGTATGGAACGCGGTTGACAGCCACAAGCGCAAGGAGTTCACCTCCATCATTCACGGCAAGTGGGCTCATGAGGAGACAGTGGCTACCACGTCATTCGCCGGCATCTACTTAGTCGTCAAGGACCTCGCCGAAGCCGAATACGTGTGCGACTACATCCTGAACGGCGGCGACAAGAAGGAGTTCATGGCGAAGTTCGAAAACGCATACAGCAAGGGGTTCGACCCAGATGTTGACCTTGAGGGGCTGGGCATCGCGAACCAGACCACGATGTTAAAAGGCGAGACGGAGCAGATTGGCAAGCTTCTTGAAAAAACCATGATGGAGAAATACGGCGTCACAGAGTTGAACGACCATTACAAAAACGCGGGCGACACGATCTGCGACGCCACGCAAGAGCGACAGGACGCGATGTACAAGCTCGTGGAGGACAAGCCTGATGTGATGCTCGTGATTGGGGGTTTCAACTCGTCTAACACGCAGCACCTTCAAGAAATTTCTGAGGACGCCGGAGTCACGAGCTACTGGGTCGACACCCCCGACCGCGTCGATCCGAACAACGTAATCACCTGGAGGACCGCGCACGGCGAGCTCGTGACCACGGAGAACTGGCTGCCGGAGGGCGCGGTCACGATCGGCGTGACCTCGGGTGCCTCGACGCCGGACAAGGTTGTTGAAGATGTCATCGACTTGATCTTCGCCACGAAGGAGGGGATGAAATCCGCTATCGCAGCATAATGTTTTGGAGAGGTAACACAGAGTGTAATAAACAGGCGAGCAAGAGAGACCTTATTTTTGTTATGAAAGATCGATGATAAGCCATGAGAGTTTGTGACTGTGAGACTGCTGTGCTCTTCGGCGAGTGATCTTGACGCCCTTGAGTCCAGTACTGCACCCTATACTTCCCGGCTCTCTCGAAACTTTCTTCTTGAAGTGTTGAACTCCAAAATGAAAATTGGGCCGCGGTGTTTCTCTTTCAATCTTTTTTGCGAAGCGTCGTCACGAACGCCGAGTGGTTCTCACTGTTGGGCACGCGTGGTACCCGCACCGAGCGCTCGGGCGTCGGTCGTGGTCACGCCTCATGACTGAGCGTGGAGTGATGCTCGCCGTTTGGAGACCCGCCTCGGGGGCGTCGGCGGTGGGCACACGGTGCGCTGAGAATCGTTCGTCACCGTCAGCCTGCTCTTTTAGGTTTAACGCACGTCGCGCGCGCGGTCGGGTCGTGCTGCGGTACGCGCTGGCGAGCTCACCGACGCACTCGCTGCCCGCACACTTCCATGCGAACGGGTTGAGACGAAGAGCACGCGTGATCACTACCGCGTTGGCGCGTGGAACCACCGTAGGAGGCGCGACACCGTGGCACTCGTTGCGAAAAAAAGCTGTCGTCGTCCCCGACCCGAAGACGGGCCAAACGTCGCGCGGCGAATGGACCACCGCACGAGCAACGAGCACTGCCATGGTCGCTTTAACGCACGACCCCTCTGAGAAACGAAAATGGATGCAAGCCTTGCTCACGGCGGGCCCACTCGCGCCCGGGTGCGTTCACAGTCGCTTTTACTTTTACACGTGGCCCGCCAAATGGAAAATGACATTTCGCCCCGACCATCGGACGACCATCGACCTCCTCCTAACGACCGCACCGCTTTGCTTTGTCCCGATCACAACCGCTGACCATTCCAAATCCACGACCACTCTTCTCGATTCGTAAACCCTAACAGCCTCACGCTGTCGGAAAGGGCGCACGCCGCGGGCGTGGTGCTGACGGTACGTCCTCATCTTCCAATCTGGCTTTCCCGCCCGAACGCCCTTTTCAAGTTCAAGGGCGCAGATGCGTTTCGTTTTTTCCACAATGAATTTTTTTTTCGGCATGCTCAACTTCAGCCTGCTGACTTACCCCACCTCACCCCCTCAAACACAAGACGTGTACGCTCATCCTGACCTGCGCCACGATCGTGTCCTGGACGCTGGGTGCTGAGTCCGTGGCGAGCGTTTTGGGGTCGGTAACCCTGCGCGCGCACGCGTTGCTAATCGCCGAGACGTGTGTGCGGTCGTTCGCGCCGTTGCCCAAACGCAATCAATACAATGGAGCTGCCGTCTCCGCGTTCCCTGATGTGCGCCGAGGTAGCAGACGTGCTAAACGCGATGTCTCTGCATTCCTGGTCCTCGATATGATGCTCACCTGCCTCGTCGCGATGCAAACCGCCAGTTTGTGCGGGTACATCAAGTTCACTGATCCGAGATTAGCAACTACTTTATCCTTCGCGTGGCCTGCCGCGATTGTGAACTGGATCGGGCGCCTTGCGTCCGAAACGAGTTGGCGGGTGTTCGACGACGTCGCGGTGGCGGTGGCAAGGAAGGAAACCACCGCGATGCGCAGGGCAACACGAGCACGACGATTAGGTGGAAGCCCCGCGCCGAAAGGCGGGCCGCCCCCGCCCGACGCGAGACGCTGGCGCCGCGTTCGCTTCATGTGGGCGTTGCAAGTGGAGCAGTGGAGGGAAGCCGCTACATGTGGCAGCGCGAGGTTGTTCCGTAGAGTAATCGCGTTGTGCTGTGTCGTCGACTGGCTCGTCTTGGCGGGGACGTGGTCAGCCTTAGGAGTCGTGGGTGGTACATTAGGAGGAATGTACCCAACGGCGGCTTTACTGCCGCTCGCCACGTGTCTCGCGCTGGACGCCGCGCGCGTCGCCGCGCAGCTCACGCACGCGCGGTTGCTCGTCGCGGCTAGGGTGTCATCCGCGCCGCACGGCACGACTTCCGAAGCAAGTGGAGGGACTGCCGACGGTAAGCCATTAACGTCACCCAAAGCATCCACATTGAATCTCTTTCCACCTAAAGCGCTCCCCGTTGGGATGACGTCGCGATTAACTCGGTTCACGTACGCCCTAAACGTGTGGAACATGGCGCTTACTATTGTTGCGGGGGTGTTGGTCGGAAACTTGGGTGTTACATCTGTACATATCCCTGCATCGTTCATCGCGGTCACACGGGTCGTCGCGTGCGCGCGGTTCGCGCGGCTAGTTTCGGAAACAGCGTACCTCACCTCGGCACTGTTAGCGGTGGTGGACCGCCCTTTGGTCGTGGACAACACGCACGCCCCGGACATTTCCGATCCCGTCACGTCGTTACGTCTTGACCTTCACGACCTCGGCGTGGATGGGGACTTAGCTGGGGCTGTGGCGGAAAGGCTCGCTGCTGCACGCGCACTTGCTACTCGTTTAAGGCATGGCTTCTCCAAGGACGGTACGTTTCAAAACGTGTTCCCTGGCACGTTTGGGTCGAGCGATAAAGCCGAACAAACCCGTTGTGCGTTTGACACTTCGACGCCGGCGATGACCCTCCCCGAGTTCACCGAGGCGATTTCGCCTGGTTTACGGGGATATGTAGTAGGTGTTAATGCGGAACACGCCTCGGCAAAGGTGTTCAGCGAGATGGTCGTCATGTCGGACGGAACCGACCCCGACGCGGTTGGGCTGTCAGACATCCAGCGCTGGCTCGCTGCGCAGCCGTCGCTTAGGGGGAGCTCGGGAAAGCCGCTTCCTTTGACCTCTGCTCCCGGTGACGACAGTAGTGACACCAACAGCCTGAGCGACGTGGAGAAGGAAATTCGGTGGCGGCGGTCCGTGCAGCGTGTGTTGTTAAGGTTAGTCAGGCGAGCCGAGTACGGCCGCGGACGGAGGCAAAGGGAAGGAGTGAATGAATCAACGGGAGATGGAACTGTATCCGAAAACGCGTCCATCGAGGTTAACGCCACCTCCGACGACCCATCAACAAGCACGCCATTCATCCCCCCCCCTCCCAAACAAAGGGGCTTACGTTTGCTTTCCCTGGAAGGCGGCGGAATTAAGGGTTTGGCGTTGATATGGCAGTTAAGAGCCCTGGAACGCGCCGCTGGACGTCCCATTCACGAGCTTTTCGACTTGATCGGCGGAGTGAGTACGGGTGGAATCATTGCGTTAGGATTAGCGCGAGGCGTCTCTTTAGGCGAGTTAGAAAAGATGTACCACGACATCGGACGGGATGTGTTTGGATCGCAAAGCACTGTGCGACGACTTCTGAAAGGCAACGCCGCGGATAACACCGCTATAAGAGATCTTCTAGTCGAATATCTCGGCGACCTCCCAATGCTGGACGCGGAGAATCAGTTGGTCAAGTGCTTCGTCGTGGCGACGCAGCAAACGGAGCGGTTGGAGGTTCGTTTAGTACGCACATACCGCCACCCGAACAAAGGCCGTGATCAGAACGAAGGTTGGAGACAGTGGGAGGCGGGGATGGCGACGAGTAGCGCGCCTACTGTGTTTCCGCCGTTCGTTCGTGAAAACAGAGGGGTCGTTGTTGTTGGTGACGGGGGTGAGGGTGGTGAGGGAAAGAAAGAAGGTTATGAAACAAGAAAGGAAACAACGCCCGACAAGACAGCTCCCCGCCAGGTGTTCATCGACGGCGCTTTGTCCGGGTACAACAACCCTAGTTCTTTGGTCCTGAACGAGGGCCTTGACTTAGCGGAACCCGGACAACAAATTGACGTGTTACTATCCCTAGGGTGCGGCGAGGTCGCGGGCGCTGGGGGAAACGAATCCGAAAATGGAGACAGAGGGTTGGTGTTTTGGCTCGGACAAGTCGTCAACTTAGCCTTCGACGTCGAGTTACAAGAAGCGCACGTCGCGAGTCTTATTCAAAGGTTTTCGCCGCAAACGATGCACGTGAGGTTAAACCCTCCTACGGGCGGTGTCTCGTTAACAGAACACAGACCAGAAATCTTACAGCGAATGGAACAGGACACGCGCCAATACCTCGCCGAGAACAGAGTCGTGTTCGCCGACGTCGCCGCTGCACTAGTCGAACAACGGGGCTTCACCAAAGTCGACCTGGCGCCGTCCACGCCGTGGGACCACCCGGGGTACTTTGCAGGTGATATAGGGGTAATAGACGACGCATCCGTGCTGCTCAACGCGTCGAGTGACGGCAGTGGAGGCGTTGGGTATGGAAGCGCAATGGGTACAAACGTCGACAAAGCGTACTCCGCTTTCCAGGACTTTGCGAAAAAAAACAGTCCACGCGAACACATGAACGTAAACCGTAAACAGCCCAACGGCGCGAGCGTTACGGTGCGAAGAGGCCCTGGTGACTGGACCAGGCTTGGCCCCCGAGCAAAGGGAGGCAAAAAGCTCAACGCCGCCACTCCAATGTCCGCCCCCGTAGCGCCCCTTGACCGGTTCCCTTCCTTCCCGGGACCCGGCACTGCGCGATCTGCGGAGGCGGCGAAGGAACGCGCAGAAGCCGCGAAGGCGTTCGCTTGCAAACAAAACGAACGGAAAGGGTGGCGGAGGTTTTTCTGGGGCAGGAACACGGACCCCGCGCCCGCGTCCGCTAATGAAGATTTAGGGGAGGTGGAAGAGGTGCAGCCGGAGAAGGGGCAAGTCGCGCTCGGGGAGGTGCCGGATGTGGACTTGAAGAAAGACGATTCCGAGAACGAAATGGAATCCTCTGAATCGCAATCATCAGTTGTCGCGGTGGTGGATGCGGCGAACAGGGCGGCGTCTGCTGTCGGCGAGCAACTACGAGTCCAGTCCGTTTCCGTCAAATCCTGGCTGGACGAAGGCGCGGAGTTCGTGTCGGGGTGGGACGACGAGGCGAAGAAAAACGGATCCGAAGACCAAGTTCGCGAAAAAAACGAAGACGAGAAAACGCCAAACAAGACGCGATGAACGTATTTAACTTATAGTCTATTTATTATTACTATGATTCATCCGCGTCTTCACTCGTCTCTACTGTCGGTGATGCGATCGGCCAATGCGTCGGCGGCACGATCGTCGCCGTCGGCACGTCATTCATCGGCCTTTTCCACCGCGTCTCGCCGGTGCTCGCGTCCCAGTAATACTTTTTCTTCGTCGAAGCATCGGTCAACTCTTTCCACGGCGCAGGCAGTGATGGGCCGTTGGGAAGCACTTCGCCCGGGACGATTCGTAACCCCGTGCCTTGCAACGCCGTTGGTTCGTGCCACTGACTTTCCCCAGAGTGTTTGTCGAAGAAGTACCGCGTGCCATCCGGCGCAATCGACGCCCCCCAAACTTTGTCAGCCTCCAAAAGTTTGGCTCTGATGGACGCAACATCAACACCGGGTGTACCAGACGTCGTACCCTCCGTAGCCTGCTCCGCGATCCGCCGCGCCTTCTCCGCAAGAGCGGCGAAGTCGGGCATCGCATCCTCGGCCATTTTACAAGGAGGGGCGATGCGCGGGGAGGTGTGTTTGATGAACTTCTTGGAATCGAATGAGAAGTATTTTTTGCGTCGCGATTTTCGCCAGCGTCTCGCCGATCTCATCATCACGATCGTGGATAACCTCCGTGCGCTTCGCTGCTGCGCGCATTGTCCGACGCGCACGACTTCCGGTTCGTGACGTGCATTGCATCGTTGTGGGGAGAAGCGATGCTCCGTCACGCGGTGGCCTCCGCGATGCGTCGCTTGGCCGCGCCAAGCGGATCGTGGGTTAGGGCGTTCGCTGGGCACGACGCCCGTTGGCGCGCCGCTTTCGGGTCTGATGCGGACGAGGGGGAGGGCAAGGCAGAGGGCGATGCGTCGAGCTCAGAGACGGCTTTGGATGACTCTCCACAAGAGTCTGGTGAAACTGCTGTTGCTACCGATGCTGCGGCGGCAGGCGATCTCGACACCCCATCCACGTCCGAGGACACCGCTGGTGATGAGAACGGATCAGATGCGAACGCACCTTCCGGCCTTCGATTCACGGGCGATAAGTTCGAGTCCATAGAGCTCACCGCACACGACGCTACGACCGGCAGCGAGATTAGAATGACGGCGGTTCGCCCGTTAATCGAAGCGAACGAGCAGATGATGGAAAAAGACGGCTGGCTGTACGACATGACGGAACAAGGCCACACGATTCACAACAACCCTAATATTCGCAACGCGCATCTCAGTGACAGGACGAAGACGAAGATGTACATGATGCATCTGAAGGATCCGGTGACCTGGGACGTGAGCCGCCTAGCAGAACAATACAAGATTCGGCAGCAACGTGTCATGGCTATTCTAGCTTTGAAAAAGATCCAGCAGCAGCACTTGAACGACACTAAAAAAACGACGTACCCGCATCTGGAAGCGGCGTGGGAGGAGATTCACGGGAGCGAAGATCGCGGGACCGGCGAAAAACACGTGCGCATAGTTCCCGAGCTTCCCCGGTTCCAGGTCGTGAGTGCGGGTACCACGCCCGAGGAACTGGATAAAATTCTCCCGAAGTACCAAAGCCCCGAAGCCAAAGCGGAGAAGGAAGAAGTTATATTAGTCAAGAGGTTCAAGGACAACCTTTCTTACAACATGAAAGAAACCGCTCCTTCTTTGAACAGAACGGGACGCATCCGCCGGCCGCACAAACGGCCGGTCGGCGGGTGGGGGCTGATGGTCGTGCCGATGGTGGAGTCGAACTCGAAAAAGACGCACGCGCGGGCGAAACGCGAGGGGTGGAGAGTCGAGGCGGACGAGCCGTACGTGGCTTACCCGGACGGTACGCGACGCAAAGTCAACGACGACGAGAAGGTTATGTTCCAGCGGAGGAAATCTAGACCTTTCAGGAAAATAGTGTGAATTCTTTTACCTCGTTGTTTATCAATCTATTAGTCTATTACTATACTTCCCTACGCATTAATCGGAAACGGCGCGTGTATAAACTCGTGCAGGGTCTTGGCTTGCCTTTGGTCTCCGAGAATGGTTGTGAGATCCTCCTT
>TARA_B110000977_G_scaffold22645_1_pt1:2500-43285 | contig 43285 bp, 42 predicted proteins | sample TARA_B110000977 | Tara Oceans TARA_B110000977 (sample SAMEA4397798) | marine metagenome | biome: Polar Biome; feature: [SRF] surface water layer (ENVO:00010504); material: water (ENVO:00002006), including particulate matter (ENVO:01000060) such as... | depth 5 m | reverse complement strand
CTTGAAGCGATTCAAATGGCTTGGTTAGAAGAGCGCGAGTAGAGCATACCCGACTCATTGTCAGTGTTTTGGGCGATAGTCGGCGTTATTTTTTTGTCATTATTGATTAGATACGTACTAAATCACCCATAGGTATCTGTCGATCTTTTGCTTTATTCCCATTTAAGGCCCAATCAGGGCCTAATTAAGGCTTAAAAACGGTAAATTCGTGAATAGACTGCGTTCACAGCGCTGTTGATTACGAGTAAACTCCGCGGACAGCTTTTTTATACATTATAATTCTACTCTCTAGGAGATTTTCAGATGGCGCTCGAACGTACAATATCTATTATTAAGCCTGATGCCGTTGCAAAAAATGTGATTGGTCAGATCTATACTCGCTTTGAGAATGCCGGCCTCAAGATCATTGCTGCAAAAATGGTGCACCTAAGTACAGAAAAAGCAGAAGAATTCTACGCGGTACATAGTGAGCGTCCTTTCTTTCCAAACCTTGTTTCATTCATGACTTCAGGCCCTGTTTTTGTGCAAGTGCTAGAAGGTGAAGAGGCAGTCATGAAGAACCGCGATATTATGGGTGCAACTAATCCATCTGAAGCTGCTGCTGGCACTATCCGTGCAGATTTTGCAGCCAGTATTGATGAAAATGCCGTGCATGGTTCTGATGCAGCAGAGACAGCAGCTGAGGAAATTAAATTCTTTTTCAGTGAGGAAGAAGTTTGTCCTCGGACTCGCTAAATAAAACTGACGCTCTCAATCTAGCAGGCTTAGATCGGGAGCAGTTAGAAACTTACTTCAGCGATTGTGGTGAAAAGAGTTTCCGTGCACAACAGCTTCTTAAATGGGTTTATCAACGTGGTGTAACCAATGTTGATGAAATGACTGATTTGAGTAAGTCGTTGCGCACGCTATTAAAAGAGAAAGCACAGATTAGCTTTCCACAGATCAGTAGTGAATCCGTATCTGACGATGGCACCATCAAATGGTTGCTAGAAGTTGGTGCAGATAACGGTATAGAAGTCGTCTATATCCCGGAAAAAAATCGGGCAACCTTATGTATTTCATCACAGGTGGGATGTGCCTTAGATTGCACATTCTGTGCGACTGCACGTCAGGGTTTTAATCGTAATCTCACGGCGGCTGAAATTATCGGTCAAGTCTGGGTTGCTCAGAACCGATTAAATCAGCTGTATGATGGCGAAAGAAGGATTACTAACGTCGTTTTCATGGGTATGGGTGAACCCCTGCTCAATTTTGATAGTGTGGTCTCAACTATCAATATTCTCTTAGATGATTTTGCCTATGGCTTAAGTAAGCGACGAGTTACGGTTAGTACATCGGGTGTGGTTCCTAAAATTGATCGTTTATCTGATGAGGTTGATGTGAGTTTGGCAGTTTCATTGCATGCGCCAACGGACGAGACACGCAACGAATTAGTACCGCTCAATCAGAAGTATCCGATTGAAGTGTTACTCGCCTCCTGCCAACGTTACCTAGATCAAAAAAATCGCAAAGAGTGCATTACATTTGAATATGTCATGCTTGACGGCATTAACGATAGCGTTAAAGATGCACAAAAGCTGGCAAAGTTATTAAAACCACTGCGCTCTAAAGTGAATTTAATCCCATTTAATAGCTTTGAGGGTTCAGGTTATAAGCGCTCACCGCAACATGTGATCGACCAGTTTAGTCAGATCTTGATGCGAGCAGGCTTAGTTGTCATTACCAGACGCCCCCGAGGTGAAGATATCGCTGCAGCCTGCGGTCAGCTTGCAGGCCAGGTGCGCGATAAAGCGCATCGGCAAAATCATTATGTTCGATTATTCGAACGCTCCAAACTGAGCCGACGTATCGACATTAATTTAGTAAAAACATAGTCCGACATTTTCGTTGCGAGTATTATTAGGTTATGAGCAGTGAAGAATCCCCACAACTAGAAAAACTTTCCTTCGGTAATCAGCTGAAAGAAGCGCGTCAGCGCAGAAGTTTTAGCGACATTGATCTCGCTAAAAAAACGCACCTTGGACTGGCTTTGATTCAAGCTTTAGAACGTGAAGAAGCGAGTATTGTTCAAAGAGCAAGCTATGTGCGTGGCTATATTCGCAGCTGTGCCAAAGTCTTAGATGTTGATCCAATGCCTATTCTTGATGCGTATGAGCAACAAATAGGTAGGCATGTCGCTGAGAAAGATAACTTCGAGCCGCTGGCAATGCGCTTGCATCCGCTCGTGAAAAAGAGAAAAAAAGGACAGCTGGTCGCTGTTTTTACGCTGTTGGCGCTAATATTCAGCTATCTATACTTTGAGCCTGAGGTACAGTTGCCAACATCATTGTCAGTCTTAGAAAGTTATTACCCTATAGCTGAAGAGGTGCTGTCGTCAGCAGCAGAAGTAAAAGCAGAGATCATTAGCGAAGAGAACATAACAAACCAAGCTCCCTTATTATTAATAGCTGATGAGGTTGAGCCTGAGACCTTGCTACCGGCAATAACGCCTGAGTCATCACCATCAGCGGCGCATAATACCGTGTCAGCGGATGGTCTTAAGTCCACCCTGAAACTCGTGGTTCGCCTTCGCTGTTGGATAGAAATTGTCGATGCGGAGGGGCATGTCCTACTGCGTGACGTCTATGAACCAGAGCAAACCCAAAGAGTCTCTGGCGTACCACCATTTAACGTTGTCTTGGGTAATGCCGCAGGCATTGACTTAACAATGGATAATCAAAACTTTGATTTCTCACGCTATATACGGCGAGATCGATCCGCACATTTCACTATTCGTAACCCTAAGCGCTGAGTACCGACCATGAGCAGTAACATTCAATCCATACGTGGCATGCATGATTTTGCGCCAGGCCCCACTGAACTACTTCGTGTTATGGAAGGTAAGTTAATAGGCGTTCTAAAGCAGTATGGCTATCAAGAAATTCGGACGCCTGTTGTTGAGAAGCTGGAGTTATTTAAGCGCTCTATTGGTGAAGTCACAGATATTGTTGAAAAAGAAATGTATGCCTTTGAAGACCGCGGGGGTGACTATTTAGCACTGCGGCCTGAAGGTACAGCGAGTACGGTGCGTGCTGGGATACAGAACGGTTGGTTACATAATCAACAGCAGCGTCTTTGGTACATGGGCCCATTCTTTCGTCGTGAACGTCCGCAAAAAGGGCGTTATCGTCAATTTCACCAGTTAGGTGTAGAAACTTTTGGCCATGCAGGGCCGGATATGGATGCTGAACTAATCCTTTTATCTCGCTCTATCTGGCGTGTGCTTGGTCTGCCACCAGAACATTTGGAACTACAAATTAATACGCTGGGTGACCCTGCAGCACGGGCTGAGCATCGCAGTAAATTGATTGAATACCTGAATGATCATCACGATCGCTTGGATGATGATGCTAAAAGCCGTTTAGAATCTAATCCGCTGCGTATTTTGGATAGTAAAAACCCTGAAGTTCAGGCGGTGGTTAAGTCAGCACCGTTGTTGATGGATTATTTGGATGAGGAAGCCTTGCAACATTTTGAAGCATTGAAGTCACAGCTGACAGCCTTATCTATTCCTTTCCACGTTAACCCAACGTTGGTACGTGGCTTGGATTATTACAATCGGACTGTTTTCGAGTGGGTATCACACTCATTAGGCGCGCAGGGTACGGTCTGTGCGGGCGGTCGCTATGATGGCTTAGTCGAGCAACTCGGTGCTCGTGCAACACCAGCAGCTGGTTTTGCTATTGGCATAGAGCGATTATTTAGCCTCGTAGAAGAGCATATGGCAGATCAAGCACCTAAATTATCGGCCTATCTAGTCGCGCTGGGTGAGGGCAGTTCTGCCGCTGCATTCGCCTTAGCTGAACGTATTCGTGAGCAGCAACCAACATTTACTGTTCAGATGAACTGCGGGGGTGGTAGTATCAAGTCGCAGATGAAGCGAGCCGATCGCTCAGGCGCTCAGGTTGCCCTAATATTGGGTGAAAGTGAGCTTGAAAGAGGCCTCGTTACGGTCAAATTCTTACAGCAGGACCAACCGCAACAGCAATTGTCGCTAGATCAATTAGTGATACAGATTACTGAGAACAGTTTAGGAGTATAGCAGCGTGGCTGAATACGAAACCGAAGAAGAACAAGTCGAAGCCCTGAAGGCGTGGTGGAAGAAGAACGGTAAAGCCGTTATCGCTGGTGGAGTTATGGGTATTGCTAGTATTTTTGGCTGGAAATACTGGGGGCATCAACAAGATCTGCAGAGTTTAGCCGGATCGGATAAATTCAATGAAATTCGTGGTGCTATTCTACTCCAAGATCTAGAGGCAATAGCACTGCAGGCGACTGATCTTAAAGAAAATTATAGTGAATCATCGTATGCGACACTAGGCGCACTAATGCTCGCTAAGGTATCAGTCCAAAATGAAGATTACAGCGCTGCTGCAGAAAATTTAAAGTGGGTGATTGCGAATGCCGAACAAGAGGCATTGGTTACTATTGCCAGTTTAAGGCTGCTGCGTTTATTGCTAATGGAAGGTGAATTGGTCGAAGCTGAGGCCCTTTTGGAAGCGGACTACCCGCAGGCCTATAGCTCGCTGATAGCGGAGTTGAAAGGTGATTTATGGCTGCAAAAAGGCGATAAGCAGGCGGCCTATGACGCCTACCAAGAAGCACTTCAAGCGGCGGATAGCAGTGATGTTCGCTTCATTCAGATGAAACAAGATAATCTAGGGATAATCGCTAAGTCCTAGCGGCTAGGGCAGTGGTGAATACGTTAATGAAATCTTATCTTAAGCTATCTCTATGTAGCATTGCGCTCCTTCTTCTGTCTGCGTGCAGCTATATTCCCTTCTTTGGTGATGATGACGATGAAGTCGTCATTGAGTTGCGTGAGCCAGCGCCCCTATTCGATTTTGTTAAAGAGCACAGTATCTATAAGCGTTGGGATCGTGCTGGCGGTGGCAGTGATGCTTCTTCGGCCGGTACATTAACGCCTTTACTCAATGAAAAAGGCATTTTCTTTGCAAATAACAAGTCAAAAATTACGCGTTATGATGTCGCCAGTGGTGAAGCTCTTTGGACTAAGAAACTAGAGAACCGTATTAGTGGTGGTGTTGGTGGCGATGCTGACATTATTGTCATCGGTGATAGCGAAGGTAATTTATCAGCCTACAGTGCCGTTGATGCGAGTTTGCTCTGGTTGATAGAGCTGAGTAGTGAGGTGCTTGCCGTATCTACAGCTGATTCCGGTAAGGTGGTGATCCGTACTAATGATAATCGCGTTTATGCTGTTGAGCTGGCCTCGGGTGAGAAGCTCTGGCAGGTCAACGAAACGCCACCGGCATTAACGATTCGTGGTGCAAGTCGCCCCATAATTAATAACGGTACGGTATATGCTGGCTTTGATAACGGCAAGTTAATGGCATTAGACTTAGAGAGTGGTCGTACGCTTTGGGAAGTCAGGGTGTCTGCCCCTTCAGGACGTACCGAGCTCGACCGTTTAGTTGATCTTGATGGTGTTATTGCAGTCGATGATGATTTGATTTTTGCGGTGAACTACCACGGCAAAGTTGTTGCCGTTGCGCGCACCACAGGTAAAGTAATGTGGGCGCGAGATATCGCCTCTATTTCTGGTGTCACCAGTGACGGTGAGTTGGTCTATCTATCAGATCGAGATAGTCAGGTTTGGGCGTTACAACGTGCGACGGGTACGACCGCATGGAAACAAGAAAAATTATTATACCGACAGGCCTCATTACCGATTTCTATCGGTGCCGTTGTCATGGTCGGTGATTTTGACGGCTATCTTCATCTATTAGCCAAAGAAGACGGTCGATTTGTCGGCCGAGCCAAGATTGCAAAGCGCGCCCTATCTAGCTTTGCTAGTCCCTCTGATGAAGGGACTGGATACATTACAGATATTACCGGAAGGTTTGCGGCTTATTCGCAGGCACCCAATAACTAGCCTATCGCCTACTATTAGGCCCTAGTTATCTCACTGAATTAGTTATCATGCGCCCTTTAATTGCCCTCATTGGTCGACCAAATGTTGGAAAGTCGACTTTATTTAATTTCCTCACGCATAGTCGTGATGCCCTCGTGGCTGACTTTCCAGGATTAACACGAGATCGTAAGTACGGTTTCTGTAATCGTTATGAAAGGCCATGTGTTGTCGTTGATACAGGCGGTATTGCTGATCAGGAAAATGAGCTCGATGAAGGGATGCAAGCGCAGACTGATCTGGCGATAGAAGAGGCGGCCATTGTTTTACTATTGGTCGATTCAAAGCAAGGATTAGTCCCTGAAGATTTAAAGATTATTGCCAACTTACGTAAGAAGAGCATTAATTTTTATATGGTAGTGAATAAAATTGATAGTGAGAACGCGGCTACTGCAGCAGCTGATTTCTATCAAGTGAGTGCCGATGAGGTTTTTCCAATTGCGGCAAGAACAGGTCGTGGAGTACAGCCATTACTAGAGGCTTTACTGCCTGAAGGGACCGAGGAAGAACTGCTTCCTATGACCGATTCTGGGGCCACCCGTATCGCCGTTATTGGCCGGCCCAACGCCGGTAAATCGACGTTGATTAACGCCTTATTGCGTGAAGATCGGCTGATTACTTCGGCAATCCCTGGGACGACACGGGATAGCGTTACTATTCCTTTTGAATTTGATAATCATCAATATGAGTTAATTGATACTGCCGGTGTTCGGCGTCGAATTAAGGTCAAAGAAACGATAGAGAAGTTTAGTATCGTGCAAACCTTATCCTCGATAGCCTCAGCCCATGTGGTTATCTGTGTGGTCGATTTGCTCGAAGGTTTAGCTGATCAAGACAGCACATTATTAGAGATAGCCTTACGTGAAGGGCGTGCCTGTGTGTTGGCGATTAATAAAACAGACAGTGCCAGTAAAGATGATTACACCGTATTAGATTACACCGTCGATACCAAATATCGTTATTTGACCTATGTGCAGAAGATTAATATTTCGGCTAAGAAAAAGATCGGCCTGAAAAAGTTAATGCATGCGGTGATGTTAGCGAATAAAAGTGCGGCTTTGGATGTCACCACTTCAGAACTGAATAAGGTGCTAGAAAGAGCAGTAATCGCTAATCCGCCACCAATGATTAATGGTCGACGTATTAAACTACGCTATATGCATCAAGGTGGCTCTTATCCACCAACCTTTGTACTTTTTGGCAATCAAACCAATAAGTTACCACCGACGTATTTACGTTATTTGGAAAACAATTTCCGTAAATCGTTTAAGTTGGTAGGCACACCGGTGCGCTTCTTGTTACGTAATTCAGAAAATCCATTCGCTGGGAAACGTAATATTTTGACCGCGAGACAGTTGAAAAAGCGTGAACGTATTGTGAAACATAGAAAACGCTAGATTGACCTAGGGTAAGTATATGACGAAGGCTCTTAGCACCACAGTTCAGCCATTTCATGTCATGGATATTCTGGCGCGTTGCAAGCAGATGGAGGCGCAGGGCATTGATGTCGTGCATATGGAGATTGGTGAACCTGATTTCCCAACACCTGAGCCTATCATTCAAGCCGGCATGCAAGCATTGCAGGCGGGTGCTACCCAATACACCTCAGCGCAGGGTCTGCCTGAGCTGCGCCAGGCTCTCAGTAACTATTATCTAAATCGGTTTTCAGCAGAGGTTGATGCTGATGAAATCATTATTACCCCCGGTGCCTCAGGTGCCTTACAACTCTTGTTTGCTGCTCTGCTGCAGGATAAGAAAAAGCTCATGCTCTGCGATCCCAGTTACCCTTGTTATGCCAATCTATCGCGTATACATGGCGCTGAGCGTATTGCTGTGGCAGTGGATGAGAGCAGTCAATTTCAAATTACACTGGAGTTGGTTGAGCGAAACTGGCAAACAGGCATTGCAGCGGTGATGGTGGCCAACCCTTCAAACCCCACAGGTACGCTGTGTGATGTTGATGAACTTAAGCGCATTGCTGAATTCTTAGAGCAGCGTGATGCCTATCTGATCGTTGATGAGATCTATCAAGGTTTGGTTTATACGGGTGAAAGTAAGTCTCTAGCTGCTGCTGCAGATAATGTCTTTGTATTAAATAGTTTCTCTAAGTTCTTTGGTATGACGGGGTGGCGTTTAGGCTGGTTAACGGCGGCTAAGAAACATATTCCAGCACTGGATGCGATTGCTCAGAATAGTTATCTAGCATCCTCAACGATTTCACAGCATGCTGCGATAGCTGCCTTTAATGCCGATACGCAGCTTATTTTAGAGCAGCGCCGGCAGCAATTTCAGACGCGGCGAGACTTTGTCTGCCAAGCCTTAGCAGATATGGGTCTTACTCTGAGTTGTATGCCACAGGGTGCCTTCTATCTGTATGTGAATATCGCTAAATTAAATATCGATAGCTTTGACTTCTGTCAGCAGTTGTTACAAGAACAGGCCTTAGCGATCACTCCGGGCTGTGACTTTGGTCAATATCGGGCAAATGAATTTGTACGTCTTGCTTACACCACCAGCGAGGATCGTTTAGCTGAAGGCATGCGCCGCTTAGCTGAATTTATCGCCTAACAAGCACATGCAAGCCATTTGCATGGATTAATCAGCCGTTTCTGGGTGGCTGCTGACCTCACTATATATCGCTGTTGCTGCAACCACTGCTGCTGGCATTAATAGAAAATTAAGTATTGGAATCAAACTCAAGACGCTAGCACTAAAGCCAAATCGCCAGCAGACGCCACGATGCTGCTTTACCCAAAGACGACTCTGCTGGAAGCTACGATCATGATTAGATAAGGGGTAATCAAGATATTCTAGGCTCAGCATCCATGCTGAAAAAACAAACCAGAGCAGGCTAGCAACTAGGTTTAGCCCGGGGATGAAAAATAAGATAATTAAAGGGGCTGCACGCAGTAAGAAATAGCGCAGTTTTTCAAATTCCTTAAGGACATCAGAAAATGCTCTTTTTAAGACAGCCTGCTGACTAGTCGCTAGCACTATTCCCTGTGGCCGCAGAAGGCGCTCGGCACGTTCAGACAATAAATTATTAAACGGCGCTGCAATGAGGTTGGCAACGAGTCCAAATATCTGGAAAATAAACAGGCTAAAACCAATAAAAACGATAGGTAGGATGAGCCATTGAGCCCAGGCTAACCAGCTCGGTAATAGGTTTTCGAGGTAGCTGAATAATGAGGTCATAGCCCACCACAGGGTGGTGCCTAGAAGCAGGCTATTAATCACTAAAGGAATGAGCACAAAACGGCGTAGTTGTGGATGCCGCAATAAGCGTAGACCGAGTAAAAGATGCCTCATTATAGAGCCGTTTTTCTGGGTTTAACCGAGATCGCTCTGCGCTAGCTCAACCAAATCTTCTGCTTTCCAGCCGGGCTTACGATGTTCCACTGTGACTGAGGTGTAAATACCGCCACGGACGTTCCAGTTGGCCGTTAGGCGCATGAAGCGAGGTTCAGTCAGGGTTGCCAGATCATTTAGGATTTTATTGGTTACCGCCTCATGAAAGGCGCCTACATTACGGTAAGACCCCATGTATAATTTAAGCGACTTAAGCTCTACATTACGTTCATCAGAGACATATTCGAGCAAAAATTGAGCAAAATCTGGCTGTCCAGTTAGTGGACACAGACAAGTAAATTCTGGAATAGTAATCCGGATGGTATAGTCTCGGCTTGGTTCAGGATTCTCGAAGGTATCTAGGATACTTGTAGACTCTTTTGACATTACATTCTCAACAGTTAGGTGAATCGCGCCTATCTTACTGGATTAGATTTAATGCGTCTTCGTAAAGTTAAAATGGCGGGCTTCAAGTCCTTTGTAGACCCAACAACTTTAGTTTTTCCTAGTGATATGGTCGGTATTGTCGGCCCCAATGGCTGCGGCAAATCGAATATTGTCGATGCTATTCGCTGGGTTATGGGCGCTAGTAGTAAACACATTCGTGGTGAAACCTTAGATGATGTCATCTTCAAGGGCTCTAGTGGTCGTCAACCGGTTGGTCAGGCCAGTATTGAACTAGTCTTTGATAACTCTGCGGGTAAGGTTGGTGGGCAATATGCCTCTTATGCCGAAATTGCAGTGCGTCGCCAAGTTGCGCGTGATGGCCAGTCAAAATACTTCCTTAATGGCAGCAGCTGTCGCCGACGTGATGTGGTTGATATTTTTCTAGGCACCGGTTTAGGGCCACGCAGCTATGCCATTATTGAGCAGGGCATGATTTCGCGGTTAATTGATGCGAAACCTGAAGAACTGCGTGTTTATCTAGAAGAAGCGGCGGGCATCTCTAAATATAAAGAGCGCCGACGTGAAACTGAAAATCGCATTCGCCACACACGTGAAAATCTAGACCGTTTGAATGATTTGATTGATGAGATAACCAAGCAGATTGCTCGTCTAAAGCGACAAGCGAACACCGCTGAAAGGTATAAAACCTTAAAAGGTGAAGAACGCCGCACCAAGGCTGAGTTACTACTCCTGAAACTGCAGAAGCTGCAGCAGGAATTAGTCCAGCAACAAACCATTTTGGAATCAAAGCAGACTGCTCTAGAGGAGAGCGTCGCGCGATTACGCTCGGTTGAAGCCAGTTTAGAGACGCAGCGAGAGCAGCATGCAGCGAGTAATGAAAAAGTAAATGCCGTGCAAGGCAAGTTCTATGAGATTGGTGCTGAAATATCGCGATTAGAACAAGCAATAAAGCATGCGACTGAAAGTAAGCAGCGTCAGCAACGTGAGCTGCAAGACTTGGCATCACAGATAGATCAAATGCAAGCTGAATTGAAGCAACAGCATGCAGAGCAGGCGAGCGTTCAAGTAGTCACCGAAGAGAAAACTACTGGCCTACAACAACTAGAGGCTGAGGTTGCTGTGGCCTCTGAAAAGTTAGCAAGTTCACAGCAAGCAGAGCGCACATGGCGTGAATCATGGGATGCGCTAATGTCAGATATTAGCAAGCCGAGCCATCAAGTAGAGCGACAGACTCAACAGATGTCTTCACTACAACAACAGATTGATCAAACAAGTCAGCGCCAACAAAAGTTTGTTGATGAGCGAAATGCACACTCACAAGACCAGCAGGCGAGTGATTTAGAGCCCGCTACAATCGCCCTGCAGCAGCGAGAAGAAGAACTCAACTCGCGTCAAACTGAGCTACATCAACGCATTGCAGCGATTGATAATACGCGTAGTCAGCTTGGACAGGAAAACCAGCAGCTAGAAAAGATGGAAGCTCAGAGACGTAGCTTCCGTGAAGAGCTTACGACCTTACAGGCATTGCAGAAAGCAGCCTTGCAGGGGCAACAAGAAGCAACTTGGATTGAACAAAACCAGTTAACTCATGCGCCGATCTTGATCGATCAGATTGACGTTGAATCCGGTTGGGAAAATGCTGTTGAAACAGCATTGCAGGGCTATCTAGAAGCCGTCTGCACCTCTGATATTGCAGCAGTCGCAAATAACATTAATGTCGATCAACCGGCTCAGGTGATGTGCTATGACAGCTCGAATACCTCGCCTGGTTCAGTTAATGCTGAAACCCTAGCAAGTAAGGTCACAAGTTCACTAGCACTGAATTCGCAATTAGATCATGTCTTTATTGCCGCTAGTCTTAGTGAAGCCTTGGCTATGCGCAGTCGTTTAGCCGCGCATCAATCAGTAATTACCGCTGATGGAATTTGGATGAGTGCTTCGTGGTTACGCTTTAGTAAGGCGGATGATCAAGAGCAGGGTGTCTTAAATCGTAAGGCTAATATTACTGAGCTGCAGTCTAAGCTTAGTGATCAAGAATCTAAAATTGCCGCCTTACAGAGTCAGCTGGTGGTGACTAAACAGCAGCTACAGCAAAATGAAGAAGCGCGTGAGCAGGCGCAGCAGGCCCATAACCAAGCTTTTCAGTTACATACTGAAAGCAAGGCTGGCCTACAAAGGCAGAAAACAGCTATTGAACATTGGCAACAACGCAATAGCTCTTTGTCTAACCTGATTGATGAGGCTCAGGAACTTCTGTCTGGCTATCAAAGACAATTAGAGCAGGCGACAGATGAGCGTGCTTTAGCGCAGACTAGTTTAGATAGTCATCTACGAAATAGAGAAGAGCTTGCAGGGCGCAAAGAAGGTTTAATCGTTGCACTAGAGCAAGCACGTTCACAAAGTACTGAGCTACAAAATCGACGACATGCACTGCAGTTGGAGATTGAATCTGGGCGAACACGCTTAGCTACCTCAACCTCAGCGATTGAGCGCATTAGTCAACAGATGGCTCAATCGAAGCAACGTGTCGATGAGATAAGTGGCCAGATCGGTGAGGTTGATAAACCTATTGAGGAAATGGCTGCTCAATTAAAGTCTGAGCTTGCAGCTCGTGTTGAGGTCGAACAATCACTGCAGCAGGAGCGTGAAGCCCTAGCAGCTTTAGAGCAGTCCATTCGTGCGGCTGAAGAACAACGCATGGCAATTGATCAGGAAATTGGTCAGCAGCGTGAGAAGTTGAATCAAATACAAATGGATTCACAGGAATCCAAGGTTCGAGCACAAACGATTGAAGAACAGCTACAGGGCTTTGATTTTACTCTGGAAGATCTTACTGAGCAGTTGTCTGAAGAGGCTTCTCTCGAGCAGTGGGAGCAAAATGTCAGTGATCTGGAGGCGAAGATTAACCGCTTAGGCCCGATTAACTTGGCTGCTATTGATGAATTTAAAGAACAGAGTGAACGTAAGGATTACCTGGATTCACAGCATGAAGATCTAAGCAAAGCCCTTGAAACATTAGAAGGCGCCATGCGTAAGATTGATCGTGAAACCAAGGATCGCTTCAAAGATACCTTTGATAAGGTGAATGCTCATATTCAAAGGATGTATCCACGCTTATTCCCTAATGGTAGCGCCTACCTTGAGATGGTTGGTGATGACCTGCTGACGGCAGGTGTAGTTATTATGGCGCGTCCACCGGGTAAGCGGGTATCGTCTATTCAGCTACTTTCTGGTGGTGAGAAAGCATTGACTGCGGTCGCCTTGGTATTAGCGATATTTGAACTTAATCCAGCCCCCTTCTGTCTGTTGGATGAGGTTGATGCACCACTGGATGATGCCAACGTGGGTCGTTTCTGTGACTTAATTAAAGATATGAGTGATCAAGTACAGTTTGTCTTTATTACACATAATAAAACGACTATGGAGTACGCCGATCATTTGTTGGGTGTCACCATGCATGAGCCGGGTGTTTCACGTTTAGTGTCAGTCGATATTGACGCTGCCGCGGAAATGGCAAATGCAAATTAAGTCTAACTATTGAGCGGGAGTATGCTGTGTCTGCGTTAGAGCTAAGACTCTTAATGATCGTAATTGGATTACTGATTATCGTTGTGTTGTATATCTGGTATCGCGGCAGTCGCAACGACGATATTGTGAATATCTTTGAAGAAGATGACGAGACTTTTCTTGATGATATTCCAGACTTTGATGCTTTTGATGAGCAGGAAAAAGTAGCTGTGCCTGATGATATGCGGGGCGAATTCCAAGGGGTTAGCCAAGAGCTGCGTGAACAGGCGATAGTTAAGCGGCAAGAGGCGCGCAAAGCGCCAACTATTCAAGGTAATACGGTGGTTACAAAAAGCCGTAATGAAGAGATTGATGACAATGAGAAAATTGTAGTTATCCATGTCGTTGCTGCCGATGGAGAATCTTTTAGTGGCCCCGTTATTGAACAAATGATGGCGGAACTTGAACTTGAGTATGGTGATATGGGTGCCTATCACTGTAATGTAAAACTGCAGGATCAAGCGCATAGCATGTATTGCGTATTAAATATGTTTAAGCCAGGGACCTTTGATCCAGAAAATATGGATCTATTTATGACGCAAGGATTAATCTTTATTCTGCGCCTGCCAGGTCCTGAAGATGGTCTCAAAGCCTTTAATATTATGTATGAGCACGCCTCTCGCTTTGCCACATTCTGTAATGGTGAAGTCTTGGATGAGCGTCGACAATCAATGACTGATGACACCTTGATGAGCTTGAAGGAGCACGTGCAGTTATTTAGTCTGCGTGCTGGTTAAGACTCAATGGCCACAGTTAATAAAAAAGCGCTAGAGCAATTACGTCGTACGATTCGTGACTACGATTTTCAATACTATGTGTTAGACGATCCCACAGTGCCAGATGCTGAGTACGATCGGTTGATGCGTGAGTTACTAAAAATCGAGGCTACTGATGCCAGCTTGATTAGATCAGATTCTCCTAGCCAACGTGTTGCCGGTCAGGCCTTGGGAGCATTTCAGCAGATCAAACATGAGCGCCCAATGTTGTCATTAGGCAATGTCTTTAACGAAGAAGAATTAGACGCCTTTGACGAGCGTCTACGCAAACGTCTAGGTGTTGATAAAGCACTGGCCTACGTAGGCGAACCAAAGTTAGATGGTTTAGCTGTTAGTGTTCTCTATGAAAACGGTCAACTAATTCGTGCGGCGACGCGTGGTGATGGTCAGACGGGTGAGGATATCACTGAGAATGTTCGCACCATACGTTCAATTCCTCTGTGTTTACAGGGTGATCATTTCCCACGACGATTAGAAGTGCGCGGTGAGGTGTTTATATCGAAAGCTGGTTTTAAACAGCTGAATCAACAAGCCCGAGCAGCTGGCGAGAAGGAATTTGTAAATCCACGAAATGCTGCAGCCGGTAGTCTGCGCCAACTTGATCCCAGCATCACAGCAACACGCCCGTTAGAAGTGTTTTTTTATGCCTTGGGCATAGTCTCGGAAGACTTTATTCCACAGCAGCATTTTTCTGTGTTGCGTTATTTACAGTCCTGGGGCCTGCGTGTGAATCCGCTGGTTGAAGAATTAAATGGGGCCGCTGAATGCTATCGTTATTTTCAAAAGATGGCGGATAAAAGAGAGCGTTTAGATTATGAGATTGACGGGATTGTCTACAAGATAAACTCGATCTCGCTGCAAGAAGAGTTAGGCTATGTTGCGCGTGCCCCACGCTGGGCTACTGCGCATAAATTTCCAGCTGAAGAAGAGCTGACACAGGTTCGTGACATTGAATTTCAAGTGGGCCGGACGGGTGCAATAACTCCGGTTGCGCGATTACAGCCGGTCTTTGTTGGTGGTGTCACCGTCAGTAATGCGACCTTACACAACATGGATGAAGTCCGACGAAAAGACGTCAGGGCCGGTGATACGGTGATCGTGCGAAGAGCGGGTGATGTTATTCCTGAGGTGGTCAAGGTGGTCTTGGCGCGTCGGCCAGACAATAGCCAGAGTGTTCAGTTACCAGAGGTCTGCCCGGAATGTGCTAGCCCATTACAGCAAGTAGAAGGATTAACGGTCGTTCGTTGTAGTGGAGGCTTTACTTGTCCCGCGCAGCGAAAAGGTGCCTTGAAACATTATGCATCGCGCAAAGCTATGGATATTGAAGGTCTAGGTGACAAGCTCATTGATCAGTTGGTAGAGCAAAATCTTGTGTCTGAGTTGGACGACCTCTATCGTTTGCAGTGGCAGGAAATTGCTGAATTAGAGCGCATGGCTGAGAAATCAGCGCGTAATTTGGTTGCTGCTATTAGCGAAAGTCGAGAGACACAATGTGCACGTTTTATTTATGCCTTAGGTATTCGTGAGGTTGGTGAGGCTACTGCCCTTGCACTGGCTGAATATTTTCAGCAAGAGCTAGCAGCGCTGATGCAGGCCGATTTGCAGCAATTATTATTAATTGATGACGTTGGCCCTGTCGGGGCTAAGAATGTTATTGATTACTTTGCTTTAGAAAAGAATAAAAAGGTAGTGCTACGCTTAACTAAAGATATCGGAATAGTCTGGCCGCAGTCAGAGACTTTAATGAACCTTAATGAGGCTTCTTTGGCAGGGTGTACTTACGTCATTACTGGTAGCTTAACCGCAATGTCGCGTGAAGAGGCGGCTGAACGCCTGCGTATGCAGGGTGCTAAAGTAAGCGCTAGTGTTTCAGCAAAAACTACAGGTTTAATCGCCGGTGAGAAGGCTGGTTCGAAGTTGCAGAAGGCAGAGAAACTGGGGCTGCCAATCTTGTCTGAAGCAGATTTACTACAGTTACTTAATTAGATATTTGAGCGCATTCATTATGAAGGGATTATTAGATCACGGTTTACGTTTAATCACTCTGCGAAATACACCGGCAGACACTCCATCCTCAAAAGTTATCCAACGCAACTTACTGCTGGCCTATATATTGTTGGCGCTACTATCGGTTGCAAGCCAGTTTGGTTTAGCACAGGCCACAGTGTATGCGTTATGTGATGCCGCCATTTTATTCGTCTTTACAAAATTATTACTGATGAAACATCCTGAGCGTGTTGATCAAACCTTTAATGCATTTTTATTGGCAGGTGTTCTTATTGGTGCAGTGCAAACCTTGGCAATGTCACTATTCATTAATGAGCAAACCGATCTCACTCAAGCACCCTTATTAAGTTTAGGTTTCATGTTGCTGGCCTTTTGGCTGCTACTTGTTTTTGGACATATCGTGCGCCATGCGATCAATGTGAAATTATCTGCAGGTATCTTGATTAGTCTAGGTCTACTGATTGTAAATTCTTTAGCAATGATCACGCTCGCTAGTATCGTCAGCGTTTAGTGTCATGAGTATTTAATATGCATGTTCATATTCTTGGGATTTGTGGCACGTTTATGGGGAGCCTGGCTGTGCTAGCTAAGCAGCTGGGGTATCGAGTGACAGGCTCTGATATTGGTGTTTATCCACCAATGAGTACACAACTTGAACGAGCGGGCATCGAATTGATTGAAGGCTTTGATATCGATCAACTCGAAATGAAGCCAGATCAAATTATTGTTGGTAATGTGATGACACGTGGTCATGCTGTGATCGAAGAGATGCTGGAGCGTAAGCTGGAGTTGATCTCTGGGCCGCAGTGGTTGGCGCAGCATGTCTTAGGTGATCGTTGGGTGCTAGCCGTTGCCGGCACACATGGTAAGACAACCACGGCAAGTATGTTAGCTTGGATATTGGAGTATGCCGGTTTAAAGCCTGGGTTTTTGATTGGTGGCGCAGTGAATAATTTTGATTTTTCAGCAAGGCTGGGTGAGACACCTTTCTTTGTTATTGAAGCTGATGAGTACGACACTGCGTTCTTTGATAAACGCTCTAAGTTTATTCATTATTCGCCGCGCACCTTGATTCTTAATAACTTAGAGTTTGATCATGCCGACATCTTTCGTGACTTAGAAGATGTTCAGCGCCAGTTTAAACACCTGCTTAAATTAATGCCAGCAAGCGCTAAGATGATCATTAATGCGGATGATGAGAATTTAGCGACATTGCATCAAGAGTCGCAATGGTGCGAGCAAGAATTCTTTGCTGCTGAGTCTGTAGCTGTAGAGACACAAGGGTGGCAACTGCAAACACCGAGCAATGATGCTGGGCTTGTCAATCATGATGCAATAAGTTTCACACTGGATGGTAAGGCCTATGCAGGGGAGCTGGCTCAGCCTGGGCAGCATAATAAAATGAATGCTCTGGCGGCAATGGCTGCAGCACGCCATGTTGGTGTAACGCCTGATATTGCCTTGGACGCACTAAAAGAGTTTCGCGGTGTGCGTCGGCGTATGGAGCTTAAAGGTGTACATCATGGTGTCAGTGTCTATGATGATTTCGCACATCATCCAACCGCTATTCGATGCACTATTGAAGCATTCCGTGAGCGTCGAAGTGAAAAGTCTGGGCGTCTTATTGTGGTCTTAGAGCCACGCTCTAACAGTATGCAAATGGGCGTGCATAAAGAGCAACTCCGGGGCTCACTTTCTGCCGCGGATCATTCTTTTGTATTTGATAATGGTGCTCTGCAATGGTCGTTGACAGATATCTTTAAAGATTCAAATGTGGTTATCGAAAACGATATTGATAACTTATTACAGTCAGTCATTGGTTTGTTACATTCTGGCGATAATGTTTTGGTTTTAAGTAATGGTGGTTTCCAAGATTTTTGTCGACGTTTATGTGAGCGGTTATCTAAGGTTGTTTCAGTTCACGACTAGCCATCACTTTTTAGCTTAACGGTAATGCGCTACATTGATCTGTACAAGTCGCGAGTAGGCCGCAGGATAGTTGTAGACTATGCTACTATTTAGCTCACTTTAAGCATGGTATATCCGCATGCAGTTACCTATATTCCCACTCAATACTCTGGTTTTTCCAGGGGGTGTTTTAGCACTTCGTATCTTCGAGACGCGTTATCTCGATATGGTGCGTGACTGTGCACGTGATAACACTGAGTTTGTTATTACACTCGCTACTGATCGTCGAGCAGCAGGTTCACCCTATGCGAAGACGGCAACGGCGGTGCGTATCGTTGACTGGGATACGCTGCCAGATGGTCTGCTTGGTGTAACGGTTGAAGGTATGCGTCGCGTTAGCATAGCGGATGTGGAAATGAAGGCTGAGCAACTCCTGAAAGCTGATGTTGAAACTATTGCCGAAGATGAAGATATACCACTAGATGAAACCTTTAAGGCTTGGGCCGATTTGATTAAATCGGTTTTAACTCATTTAGGTGAGCCGTACAATCAATTAGAATTCCAACTTGATAGTGCAAACTGGGTTGCCTCACGAATGACAGAGGTGCTGCCTTTAGAATTGTCTGTTAAGCAAAAGATCTTAGAAATTAATCATCCTGCGGTGCGGCTTGAGCATCTTCGTGAAGCGCTAAAGGATATTGAGTATTATAAAAAAAGAGCCAAATTCATCAACAAGGAGCAATGATGGCAACTGTAGAACTGAACAACGAAAACTTTAATGAGACTATTGAGAATAGTGATATTGTAATCATTGATTTTTGGGCCCCATGGTGTGGCCCTTGCAAATCATTTGCGCCTACCTTTGAGGCGACTTCTGAAAGTCATCCTGATGTTGTTTTTGCCAAGGTTAATACAGAAGATGAGACCGAGCTGGCACAGAGCTGTGGTATACGTTCAATCCCAACCTTGATGCTATTTCGACAACAAGTATTACTATTTAATGAAGCTGGTGCATTAGCCCCAGCACAGCTTGAAGATATGCTGACCAAGGTCAAAGAGCTGGATATGGATCAAGTACGTGCTTCCATGGCTGAGGCTGAAGCGGAGCAAGCTCAGGGGGAATAAATCCTCTTGATGCCTAATTGAGCACTTATTAATGGAACAAGCCCCTCATTCATATTCGCTTGCTTACATTATTAAGCTCGCTCTGCGGAATAAGCGAGAGCTGATAAAGGCGAATATAATCGCCATTATCGCTGTCGCTGCTGCAGTGCCAATCCCACTCATAATTCCTTTATTAGTCGATGAGGTTTTGCTTGATCGACCGGGTAAGGTCGTTGCTACGATTCAGCAAGCCCTGCCTTTTCTGCCGCAAGAGTCTATCTACTATATTGCTGCGGTTACGCTATTTACCGCCATACTACGCATTATTTCTGTGCTGCTTAATGTTTGGCAGACGCGAAAATTCGTAGCTATATCAAAAACCATTATCTATACCATTCGCGCGCAACTGCTGCGACGTCTGCGTCTTATTGCGATGTCAGAATACGAGTCAATGGGGGGTGGCACCGTTTCCTCTTTATTGGTTACTGACCTTAATACCGTCGATCAGTTTTCTGGTGAAAGCGTGAGCAAATTTATTGTCTCTATGCTGACAATTATCGGTGTCGCAATGGTGTTGTTCTGGCTGCATTGGCAGTTAGCTGTTTTTATCTTATTGATGAATCCTGCGGTTATCTACTTCACGATGAAAATGGGCTCCTTAGTTAAATCTCTAAAGAAAAAAGAGAACCAAGCCTTTGAGATATTTCAACAGGCTTTAACTGAGACCTTGGATGGCATCCAACAAATTCGAGCGAGTAATCGTGAGCACTTTTATTTAGGACGAGTTGAGCAGTTGGCCTCAAAGGTGCGTGATCATTCAACTGAGTATTCTTGGAAGAGTGACGCTACCAGCCGCCTTTCCTTTGTGATTTTCTTAGTGGGTTTCGATGTCTTTCGTGCCGTTGGCATGATCATGGTGTTATTTGCTGGCTTAACCATAGGCGAAATGATCGCTGTTTTTGGTTATCTCTGGTTCATGATGGGGCCAGTGCAAGACGTCCTGAATATGCAATACAGTTATTTTGGGGCTAATGCCGCGGTAGCGCGTATTAATCGTTTACATGAACTCTCTGAAGAACCGTATTACCCACCGGTTTTGAATCCCTTCCAAGGACAGCGTGGGGTCAGTATCCAGCTTGAGAATGTCTCTTTTGCCTATGCTGATGGCCCCGATGTCCTTAAAGGGATTAACCTGACGATTGCGGCTGGCGAGAAAGTGGCGGTGGTTGGCGCCAGTGGCGGTGGTAAATCGACTCTGGTGCAGGTCTTATTGGGCTTGTATCCACCTAAGGCAGGCGATATTAAATACGATGGCGTCTCGGTCAGTCAGATTGGTTTTAGCCGCGTACGTGAGCATGTCGCCTGTGTGCTGCAGCAGCCCGCCTTATTTAATGACAGTCTGCGAATGAATCTAACTCTAGGGCGTGATATTGCTGAAGCGCAACTCTGGGAAGTGCTTGAAGTGGCGCAGATTCGCGATCTTGTTGCAGAGCTTCCAGAGGGTTTAGATACACGCTTGGGTTTAAATGGGGTGCGCCTATCGGGTGGTCAAAAGCAACGCGTGGCTATCGCCCGCATGGCCTTATCTAACCCTAATGTGGTGATCTTAGATGAGGCCAGTTCAGCCTTGGATGTTGATACTGAATCACGAGTTCATGAGTGTTTGCAGGCATTCTTGCGAGATCGAACAACAATCATTATTGCGCATCGATTAAGTGCCGTTGAGCAGGCTGACCGTGTCTTTGTTTTTGAGGATGGGGCTATTAGTGAGCAGGGTAATCACCAGCAGTTACTGACCTCGGGTGGTCTCTATGCGCGGTTATATGGGGAGCAACAAGAGCAGAGCAAGTAAGGGTTGCATTTAGTAATGAGAATCATTATCATTGGTGAAACATTATTTCTTAGAGGTGTGTTATGACTCAGGTAGCAAGCAGTATCCAAGAACAACAAGCGCCACTGGTGACCGTTGATTTAAAGCAACTATTGCGTGGTAAGCGCTATACATGGATTAGTCACGGCAACGAGACTTACCTGCTACAGCTGACTAAGTCGAATAAACTTTTACTAACAAAATAGCTGGAATCGGCTATTTACAGCTCCTGTCATCAAGTTGATTCTTGATGAATTTACCCCAGCGAGAAGTCTTTCTCCTCAGTTAGTTTGTTAGCCAGGGTACTTTTTATTCAGTTAGGTGATGCTGCTAAAGACCTTATCAGCACGCTCTAAGGTGGCTTCAATATCTGCTTCACTATGGGCTGCAGATATGAAGCCGGCCTCATAGGCGGATGGTGCAAGATAGACGCCAGCGGCTAGCATGCCCTGGAAGAATTGATTAAAGCGCTCCAAGTTGCAGGCAGTGACCTGTTCAAATGTTTCTACCTTATCAACATCGCTAAAGAAAAAGCCAAACATGCCACCGACATTATGAACTGCCATCGGAATATCATGTTGTCTTGCGCAGGCTTGTAAACCCAACACCAGTTTTTCAGATTTAGCATGCAGCGACTGGTAAAAGCCATCACTGTTCAATAAGTTTAAAGTGGCGAGTCCAGCGGTCATCGCAATGGGGTTTCCAGAGAGCGTGCCGGCTTGGTAGACCGGGCCGGTAGGCGCTAAGTAATCCATAACATCAGCGCGGCCACCAAAGGCGCCAACGGGCATACCACCGCCGATAACTTTGCCTAAGGTTGTAAGGTCTGGAGTAACTTGGTAGACCTCTTGCGCGCCACCTTTAGCAACACGAAAACCAGTCATCACTTCATCAAAGATTAAAAGGCTTTGATAATCATCACAGACTTTTCTTAAACCCTGTAAAAAACCATCTTTGGGTGGGATGCAATTCATATTGCCAGCAATCGGTTCAACGATGATGCAGGCTATCTGATCGCCGAGTTCGGCAAAAAGTTCCTGCACATGCTCGATAGAATTAAAAGGTAGTGTCAGTGTGTGCGCAGCCAATTCAGCGGGCACCCCCGGTGAACTGGGTGTACCCAAGGTGAGTGCGCCAGAACCTGCTTTCACAAGTAATGAGTCAGCATGGCCATGGTAACAACCTTCAAATTTTAATATCTTCGAACGATTGGTGAAGCCTCGTGCTAAGCGGATAGCGCTCATGGTGGCTTCGGTGCCTGAACTGACCATGCGAATCTTTTCAATAGAAGGCACAATCTCGCAGACTAATTTAGCCAGATCTGTTTCTTTTGTCGTTGGGCAGCCAAAGCTCAAGCCTTGTGGAACCGCATCTTGCACGGCTTTTATCACTGTTGGATGGGCGTGCCCTAAGATCATTGGCCCCCAAGAACCAATGTAATCAATGTATTGCTTATCATTGGTGTCATAGATGTAAGCGCCCTGTGCGCGTTGCACATAAACGGGGGTTCCGCCTACGGCTTTGAACGCACGCACCGGTGAATTCACCCCGCCAGGGATATATTTTTGAGCTTCTTCAAATAATGATTGCATTGATTCCATAACACTTCTCTAACAATGGGTGGGGGTTATTTTGCTGCGTGAAGTATACCTTGTTGCAGTGTATTGATTGCAGCCTGAGTTGGATTTTCTGCATTGAACAGATGATGTACGCAAGCAGCCCAATGTATTTCACGGCGACTGATTAAAGCAATATTTTTCTCATGAATGCCGCCAATTGCACAGATTGGCAGACTTAGACGCTGCCTTGCTAAAACCAGTTGATTCAAGCTGCAATGGATAGCATGAGGTTTGGTGCTAGAACGAAAGACACGACCAAAGGCAGCGTAATCAGCGCCCGCTTGCTCGGCCTTTAGACCGAGCAATAAGCTTGCGTAACAAGAAGCACCGATGATGAAACCAGCACCCAGGTAATCACGTGCTGCGCGAATTGAGAGATCACTGCGGCCTAAATGCACGCCATCGGCAGAAACTTTTTTTGCGAGCGCTAAACGGTCATTGATAATAAAGGGCACCTGATAAGCCTGACAGACTTCGCGGATCGCATAAGCTGTCTTTTCTAAAGCCTTATCAGTGAGTTGTTTATCACGTAACTGAATCATGCCTACGCCACCCACAAGGCAGGCTTCGACACGATCAGGCCATTCTTCATGAGGGAAGAGGCTGTCGTCGGTTAATACATAAAGACCGTTAAACATGATTTATGAAAAGGTGTCTTTATTGGCTTGAACACGGTGGGGAATGTGTTGACCCTGTCCCAGAGCCTGACCCTGTCTTAGGCTGTGGTGAACATAGGTTTGTGCCTGTTCTACCGCATTTACTAGCTTTTCGCCTTGAGCTAGCCTGCTGGCTAAGGCGCTACTCAAGGTGCAGCCACTGCCATGATAATGGGCGTTTAGACGTCGCCAGACATATTCAATCTGATCGCTATCGGGACGATAGAGTGTGTTTTTTACAGCGACGGTATCAGCGTCAGCAGTAGTCAGTAGAAGGGCATTTAAGCCTCGCTCGAATAACGCCTCAGCCTGCCTTGAAGGCATTGCTTCTAACCCACTTAAGAGCGCTAACTCGGTTTGATTAGGCGTGCAGATAGTGACTTTAGGCAGTAGCAGCTGCTGTATCACCTGCCAGCTAGACTGTTCTGCAAAGTGAATGCCGACACTGGCACTCATTACCGGATCAAAGACCACTGGAATACCTTCTAAGCGAGATAAAAATGCGGCAATAATAGTGGCTACTTCAGGGTTCGGGATGACGCCTATTTTGCATGCATGAATGGGCATGTCAGTGAGTAAGCAGTCGAGTTGCTGCGCAATCAAATGCGCATCGACGGCGTGCATAGATAATGCCTGCTGACTGTTTTGTACAGTAAGGCAGGTGGCCACCGTTAAGGCATGTGCTCCAGTTGCAGCAACCGCTTCAATATCCGCTTGAATACCGGCACCACCGCTAGGATCGAGTCCGCCTAAACAGAGTACACAGCTTCGAATATTTTCTTCTGACATATTTCTTCTTGCATAAGAGGCATAGGTGGCTATGATCAAGCCATTCTACCATGTCGACGGTAGCCTAATAGACTTGAATAAAGGGGTTTTACGTGTACAAGAAATACATGTGTGTAATTTGTGGATGGATTTATGACGAAGAAAAAGGGGCACCAGACGATGGTCTTGCTGCGGGTACACGCTGGGATGACATCCCGGTGAACTGGCAATGCCCTGAATGTGGCGCTATAAAAGAAGATTTTGAAATGGTTGAAATAGACGAATAGTCTTATCTAGACTTTGGCAGCCTTAAACGTAAACAGCACCTCTAAGGAAAATAAATGACAGCTTTAATCTGCGGCTCTTTCGCTTATGACAATATTATGGTCTTCCCAGATCAGTTCAAGAATCATATTCTGCCGGATAAGGTACATATGCTGAATGTCTGTTTCTTGGTGCCTGAAATGCGCCGCGAATTTGGTGGCTGTGCCGGTAATATTGCCTATAACCTCAATTTGTTAGGGGGTGATGGTAAGCCTATGGGTGCTGTTGGGCAGGACTTTGCCAGCTACGCTGAATGGATGAAGGCAAAAAATATTAGCCAAGAGTTCCTATTTCCAGTAGCTGATGCCTTCACTGCACAAGCCTTTATCACCACTGACTTGGACGATAACCAAATTACAGCCTTTCATCCGGGGGCTATGAATCATGCTCATGAGCAACAGATACCAACAGATGCAGGGATTAGTCTGGGACTGCTGTCTCCTGATGGTCGTGATGCGATGCTGCAGCATGCTGAGCAATTTCATGCGGCAGATATTCCGTTTGTGTTTGATCCAGGTCAGGGTTTGCCAATGTTTAATGGTGAGGAGTTACTTCGCTTCATTGAGTTAGCAGAGTACGTCACCGTCAATGACTACGAATCACAGCTATTACAAGAGCGTACTGGGCTTTCAGAAGCGGCGATAGCGCAGCAGGTTAAGGCCTTGATAGTGACGCGCGGAGCTGAAGGATCAGTTGTCTATAGTGAGGCTGAGACCCTGAAAATACCAGCGGTTGCAGTGACGGACATTAAAGACCCAACCGGTTGTGGTGATGCCTATCGCGCTGGCCTGATCTTTGGCTTGATGCAGGCAATGGATCTGCAAACAAGCTGCCGAATTGCGTCGTTAATGGGGGCTCTTAAAATTGCCCATCATGGCACTCAAAATCATCAGTTCACAATGACTGAATTTGCTGACAAATTTGAGCAGGCCTTTTCTTACCGCTTCTAAAGTTAATGCAGGTTTGCTGTTAACGCAGAGAGAGTAGTGGCCAAGCATGCTTCTCTGCGTGCGCACGAAGCGTGTCGTCGGCATCGACGGCATGAGGAAACTCGACTATTTCAAGCAATGGAATATCATTACAAGAATCACTGTAGCCATAGCTGCCCTCTAGGTTTAATGCCGTACCGGCCAACCATTCGTTGAGTCTTAGTGGCTTGTCTGCAGCAAAGCATGCGGCCTCTAATTCTCCCGTATAACAACCCTCTTTCATGCTCGGACGCGTCGCAATCAGTTGATCGACTTGATAAAGTTCTGCGATTGGTGCGGTAATAAAATTATTAGTAGCCGTAATAATCACTAAGGTATCGCCACGTTGGCGGTGGTACTGCAGTAGTTCCTTACCTTTTTCTAGCATAATCGGTTTGATCTTGTTCTCGACAAAGTCGGCACGCCATTGCTTTAATTTTTCTATGGGGTGTTGGCTTAGAGGACGGAAGGCAAAGCGACAGAACGCCTCAATATCAAGTATCCCTTGCTTATATTGCTCATAGAATTCTCGGTTAGTCTCTTCATATTCACTGCGATCAACAACACCTTGTTCCACTAAGTGTTGGCCCCAGAGGTAATCACTATCTCCACTCAAAAGGGTTTCATCAAGGTCAAAAAGGGCTAATGGCACAGGGTACTCCAGCTGTTTGGTTGGTTATTCGCAGACGTTCCACTCATTTTCACATTATTTCAGCAGGGTTTGCGCCGCTGACATGGCTATGGAAGAATGCAATAAGAATCATAGGGGTAGTCTAGTACAAGATGATCGATCTGCAAGGATATCGTGCGAATGTTGGCATTGTTTTGCACAACGCAGCTGGCCAAGTGTTTTGGTGCAAGCGTTGTGGACAGGATGCATGGCAGTTCCCTCAGGGAGGCATGCGTGAGCATGAAACCACCGAGGAGGCACTATTTCGTGAGCTGGAAGAGGAAACAGGTCTGGTTGCAGGGGATGTAGAAGTCATTGCTCAATCTCAGGACTGGCTAAAATATCGATTACCACCACACTTGATTCGGCGTCATTCTTTCCCAAAATGTATTGGTCAGAAACAACGCTGGTTTCTGCTAAGAATGAAATCAGATGAGAGTAGCATTAAGCTAGACCAGTCGGAGCGTCCGGAATTTGAGCGCTGGACCTGGGTGGATTACTGGTTACCAATGGATGAGGTGGTGTTCTTTAAGCGTGCGGTTTATAAGCGTGCACTGAATGAGTTTGCACCGATTCTTGACCGTGAAATCAAGTGATAGAACAGCTGTAGTTTAAATTATAGCCTGCGAGACCAGACGTAAACCCCTGATAAAGCGAGAAAGATTAGCGCTATCGCACTCAATGACATGAGAGTTTCTCCAATCTTCCCAAACAGACGTCCACTGTGTAGATCTAATAGCATACGTTCGAGACTAATTTCATGAGTACGGGCGTGATGTTGAATTTGTGCTGAAAGAATTCTAGGTGTTTCTATGGCATCAGGCCAAGCGATATTGCTGTCGCTGAGCGCTTGCCATTGGCTCAGCGTCTGATCGCTCCGCCAAACTGAATTTTTGCCTTTCATTAAGACCCCACCGATGCTATCTGTCATCAATGCCTGTGGCCTTACCGGTAAGCCAGAGTAATCGAATAACTGATCAATGACCTCTCCTGCCTTGCTGACTAATAATAAGCTGTTAGGGAGGGCAATGAGGATGTCTTCTTGTAATGCAATGCTGCCGATAAGGGATTCATTTATCTCAAGAGTTACTTTTTCATTAAGATAAAGATAGCGGCCTGATTTAGAGACGATGGTATCGCCTGCAGCATAAGAATGGACTGGGAATTCACCCAATGAATACTCTTCTAGTAACCAGGAGTTTGAGATAAAGCGTTGATCTAGCTCGAGATTGGCACTATTGAGTAGTAAGCCGGTAATGCTGAGTATTAATACTAGAAGGGCTGAACCGATACCTGTGTAACGGTGGAATGTTTGGAGATTAGGCATGACTTATAGCGTGCTGTTTTTGGATATCACCTCAGCATGTAATAAAAGTGCCATTTTCGCCAGTGTTTTCATGGCATTAACGGACATTGTTGCACCGGTAATATTATCGACATGATTGCTGAGCTTTTGCTTGTCCTTCAGATAGGCATCATCAAATTGCTCAGTAAAGAAGGTGTTGTGAATTTCCCAGCCTCGACTTTCGCGAAAGATAAGGACTTTGAATGAGACAATACGGTTATCTTCAACAACGAAACCCGCTGTAATAGGGCGCTCTTTGCCAATACGTTCAAGTATCCAAGCAGTTCGTTTACCTGATTGCCAGTAGGGAATTCTAACCTTGCTGTAGCGACCATGGAGGACCTTACGCAAGTTTGCTTTTATGTCACCTGTAATGAGTAGGCGATTAGCATCGGGAGAGTTTTTAGGAAAGCTTTGCGAGAGAAAGTCTCCTGGTTCTAAATAAACCCTCTTAGCATGAGCGCCAAGAGGGCTTAATAGAAGACTAAGAGTAATCAGGGTGAGTAGATAATCTTTCATATTCATCTTTAAATTACTCTTAGCTAGGTAGTGAAATGGGCCTAGAAGGACCAGCCAACACCTAGGTTATAACCATCATAGTCACGAGTTGCTTTATCTGCTGATAGCTCGTGCTTGCGCTCTTCCCAGTTAAACTTCAAGACTACTTGAGGGTGTAACCAGTAGTTAAAACCTAGAGAGACCTGGTCAAAACGATCTTCTCCACGTCCGGCACGTACATCTTCATAACGGCCAAAAAAGCCAAGTTTTTCAGTGGCCATGTAGCTAGGCTCAATGTAGTAACCATCTTGCTTGTCCATGTTATCTGCCTTAGCTACATCACCATCAATGTCCCACTCAGCATAGAGTGCGCGAAGGCCGAAAGGACCATTATTATAGATCACGTGAGCAACCCATAAGAGAGCTTCTTCTCTGCCGTCATTCTTGACTTGAGTCACGTCTTCTTGGTAGTTGATAGCGGCACCAATTTCTAGACCCGCGATACCTGTGTAGGTTACAGCAGCGGTGTAGGCTAACTCATGCGTATCTGCTTCAGAGGACTTTTGGCGACCATAACGAATAGCGTGCATTTTGCTTCCAGATTCTGGCAACTTCAGACCACTGTGAGCGGCTACTTCTATTTTCAAACCAGCGTCAGTGTGGTGACTAACCATTACACCAGATTCCCACCATGTGCTTGGAATAATCATTTTTTCAACGTTGTTACGTTCAACACCGTAGAAAGTGTTTGGCTCATGAGTTTCGTTCATGATGCCTATAGGGAGTAAGAATACACCGGCTAGAGCACTGCTGTTCTCAGCAAAATCCCACTCGATGTAGGCCTGCTCAATTTCAACTTCACCATTTTGTCCATCACCTGCAACACCGTGCTCAATCTCAAATTCTGAGTAAAAACGGATTGTATCAGTGTACTCGTAACCTGCAAATAATACGAAGCGGTGAATGTCAGATTCCTCTACGTCATTAGCAGAGTCTTTAGCTTGTAGGTTGTTGTAGTGAACTTCACCATAACCGCCTAGAGTTACCTTATTTAAGGTAGAGCTGAGCGAAGATTCAGCGGCTTCAACGGCTGCTTCAGCAAAGGCATTAGCTTCATCAGCTGATTTCTTGGCTGCGGTAGCGAGCTCATGTGTTTCCTTAGCATCAGCTTTAGTTTGAGCTCTTTCTTGCAACATCATTTCTACAGCTGCTTTTAATTGCTCATATTCTGCGCGATCTACAGTGACTTGATCAGCAGCAAAGCTGGGTGCTGATAATTGTAGCATTAGGGCTGTAGCGGCCCCAAATAGTGTTATTTTTTTCATGTATAGGTCCTTTGTAAATTCCTGCGTAATGGAGCACATTCTCACCTGTATAATGTGATAATTATCACGTCAATAATGTCTTTAAAGATGTGATGAGATTGTGATGCTGCAGACGATATAGTAAAGTTTAAATTAATGCAAATCATTCTCATTAGCGTTATTAATAATAGTTAGTACAATGATTGCTCGCTCTAATGCGGGTATGTGACAGAACAATTGATTTTAATTAGGGGGCTATAGCCATGAAAAAAGTATTTTTCTTAAGTTTATATATCTCAGCTCAAGTACTGGGTCTTTCTACACCGAGCTTCGCTGATAACACGCCAGCAGTAAGCTCTGAAGCAGTGACTGAGCATTATGTGGTGATGGCGCATGCCATGTTTAAAGAAGCACAGACTGCAGCTAGCGAGCTGGCAGTAAGCACTGATGCTTTGCTGGCATCACCGAATAAAGTGAATCATCTTAAGGCTAAAGAGGCTTGGGTGGCCGCACATCGGGCTTATTCGCGGACTGAAGTGTTTCGTTTCGGTAATCCCAATGTTGATGATTGGGAAGGGCAGGTCAATGCATGGCCGATGGATGAAGGCTTAGTTGACTATGTTGCTAGTGGCTATGTCTCCGATAGTGGTAATCCTTTCGCACAAAAAAATCTGATTGCTGATTCTGTGAGCATAGATCAGGCACTGCTTCGTAATATGCACGAGGGTGCAGGCTCTGAAGCAAATGTGGCGACGGGATATCATGTCATCGAATTTTTACTTTGGGGGCAGGATTTAAATACGACAAAAAATACTGCAGGTATTCGCAGCCATCTTGATTTTTCGTTGAGCCAATGCGCTACCGTGCACTGCGATCGCCGTGCACTCTATATGCAGGAGAGTGTCGATCTACTGTTATCGGATCTAGCCGATATGGTGCAGCAGTGGCAGCCCGCTCAAGGCGATTACGCTAAGACGTTTATGGCATTAGATGTCGATACTCGTTTGCAACGAATGCTTCTTGGCCTCGGAAGCTTGGCTTATGCTGAGTTAGCAGGAGAGCGTATTCGTGTCGCTATGCTTGCACAATCACAAGAAGATGAGCAGTCTTGCTTTAGTGACATGACACATTTTGCTATCAAGGAAAATGTTGATGCTGTTGCTGATGTATTTAATGGTGTTATACAGGCAGGCGGACAACGCTCAACAGGGCCGTCTCTAGGTGATCTTTTAGAGAAAAATGATACTGTAAAGCACAGCGCACTGATGTTGGCCTTTACAAAAGCACAACGCACCGTGGATAAAGTGGTACAACAGGCAAAGAATGGTCTACCATTCGATCAACAAATTTTGCTTGATAACGTTGCAGCTTACAGCACTCTAGAGATGTTGATAGCGCAGCTCAGAGAGCAAGCTGTTTTAATAGAGTCAATCAATAGCCTGCAACTAGCCATGGCTAAAGTCGAGCGATAAGGAGAAGGCATGCGTCGTTTATTAACGCTCATATTAGTTTTGGTGAGTGTTCAGGGATATGCCGAAGCTCCTTATTCCGGCGGCGCAACCACCGTCTTCAAAGAAGATCATAATGCGTATTCGATGCCAGCGAAAAATCTGTCATTAATTTCACGTGAATCTTTTTCTGTTGGGAATTCCTTTTTTACCAACCCATGGGTGGCAGCACCGGCAACGGTTTCAACCCGAGATGGTTTGGGGCCCTTGTTTAATGCGAACGCCTGTCAGTCTTGTCATATCAAAGATGGCCGGGGGCGTCCTCCATTAGCGGGTGAGGCCTTCGCTTCTATGCTGATAAAGGTAGGCTCTTCGATATCTGATCAGGGCGATAGCCGTTATGGTACACAATTCCATCAACGCTCTATTCCTGGAGTTGAGGCAGAGGGTTCGGTAAACCTGCAATGGCAAAGCACTAGCTTCACCTCTGCAGCAGGCGAGGTCTTTCAACTACGCAAACCGCATTATCAATTTTCAGACCTGAAATATGGTGAATTAGAAGAGACAAGCTTTTTCGGTGGTCGTACCGCACCAGCGATGATTGGTTTAGGCTTATTAGAGGCGATTCCTGAAGACACCTTAATCGCATTGGAGAAAGCTCAAGCAGAGCTTGGCGTGTCAGGCCGGATTCATTGGTTATATGACAAAACGAATAAGCACAGAATTGCAGGGCGTTTTGGCTGGAAAGCGAGCCAACCCAGCGTAAAAAAACAGGCGGCAATTGCTTTTGCTGAAGATATGGGGCTGATGTCTACTATCGTTCCAGATTCAAACTGCCAACCACAACAGCTCAGCTGTGTCAGAGCACCCACCGGTGGCTCACCTGAGGTCAGTGATCAGATCTTAGAATTAGTCAGTTTTTACTCCAGTACTCTAGCCGTGCCAGCACGTAGGAATATAGATAATCCTGAGATTATTGCGGGTGAATCAAGATTTAATCAAGTGGGCTGCAATGCCTGTCATACAACAACGCTAATGACTGGAGATCAGTCGCATATTGCTGTGTTGAGAGAACAGGAAATTCATCCTTATACCGATCTGTTATTACATGATTTGGGTGAGGGCTTAAGTGATCAGCAAAATGAAGATGATGCCTCTGGTAGAGAGTGGCGAACCGCGCCATTGTGGGGCATTGGCTTAATGCAGGCTGTTAATGGCCATCAGCAGTTACTGCATGATGGTCGTGCACGAGGTGTTGAAGAAGCCATCCTATGGCACGCTGGTGAGGCTAAGGCGTCACGTCGCGCTTACCTCTCATTGAGCGAAGGGCAACGTCAAGAGCTGCTACAGTTTGTTGATAGTTTGTAGTCAGCTCTGTCCTTAAAGTTAGCGATTCTACTGAGTCGAGACGCTAAGTTTTTTCCACCATCATCTCTTGTAGATAGTTCTGTATACCAACGTGCTTGATTCGGTCTTGTTGTTCTTCTAACCAGTCGATGTGCTCTTCTTCACTATCAAGAATGGATTGGAAAAGATCTCTTGAAACATAATCTCGGCATTCCTCACAATATTGAACCGCATCTTTAAGGTCCTTGTGGGCATCCATTTCTAAATCTAGGTCGGCTTGAAGCATCTCTTCAGGGTTCTCACCAATCCGTAACTGGCCTAGCTTTTGAAGGTTTGGAAGACCTTCTAAGAATAAAACACGTTCAATTAATTGATCCGCATGCTTCATTTCATCAATAGATTCGTGGTATTCGTGCTCGCCAAGACTGAGTAGACCCCAGTTTTTATACATGCGCGCATGGAGAAAATATTGATTAATGGCGGTGAGTTCATTCACTAAAATAGTGTTTAGATGCTTAATGACTTGCGCGTCGCCTTTCATGATAACTAATCCTTATTATTGCTGAATATAAGGGTAGTTTAGCATGTTCACTATAATCATTGAGGCGCACTGTGGTTCGCCCTCGTTAAGGCAAAATTCAATAACTTGGTGGGCGACTATGTTGTTCTAGAGGAGTTACCTGGTTGTTGTGCAATTATTGGGATGCTCACCTGCCTAATATGAGAATTAGAGCTGCTGGCATTGCGAAAGCATTTGCGGAAGGTCGCTTTGCATTGGCCGCAGTCAGAGCAGGCACCGAGGATCTTGCGTGCTTCAGCTTCGCTAGAGACGCCTTGATCGACAACGGAAGTGATGTCAGATTCGCGTATTTGTTGGCAGATACAAACAAACATAATTCAAGGTAATGCAAATGAGAATGATTGTCAATATTGTTCGTGTTAATGATGCTAGCCTTTTGATTTGTTTCTTCAATCAGAAGCCAAGTGCTTTATATCGGCTTCACGATAACCAGTATGACCACGGCAACCAGTGCTAACACTGGGGCCTCATTAAACCAGCGAAACCAGACATGGCTACGCGGGTTACGGTCTTCTTTGAAAAGACGCACATAGTGCCCACAATAAATATGATAGATCACTAAAAGAGCCACTAAACCGAGTTTGATAGTCATCCAATAACCAATCATATAGGCCTGCCAGCCGATACTCAGCAGCCATGCACCGAAGATAATGGTAAGGATGCCACTGGGCGTCATGATGCCAAAATATAATTTACGCTCCATGATCTTGAAGCGTTCATTACTGGCCTCATCCGTTGCTTCTGCATGATAAACAAACAAGCGTGGCAGATAAAACAAGGCGGCAAACCAAGTCACCATAAAAATGACATGAAAAGCTTTGATCCAGAGCATATGAAATCCTTCTTATAAATATTGAATAAGTTGTTGGCGACTAATAATACCGGCGCAGGCGGCGTTATTAAGGGTGTTGATAACACATAAGATTTCAACGTCATGCTGTTTGAAATAGGTATGTGCTGTCGCCAGTGTGGCACGACTATCAATTGGCATACTGGTGATGCCAGTAAAGTGATTTGTGATTGCTTTATTATCAGATCCAGTCACTCGATGGAACAGTGATAGTGAGCCCTCATCACAGGCTCTGAGTAATAGCCACTCGTTGCTAATGTTTAACGCCCCCGAGTTAATAGCGTCAAATTGTTCTGTTTTAGTAGTGAGTATGTCAGTGTTCATAATATGGCTGACGCCTATACTCTGAAGGCTTCGTACCAATGGGTTTTCTGCCGCATCTAAGCCTCTACTCTGCAAAATAACATCGATCACAGGGCCCTGTTTGAGGACTTGGCGTGTTACCAACTGCGCTACCGCAATACAAAGCATGCTTGGCCAAATAATATGCGGGTTAGAAGTGATTTCAAAGGCTGCAATCAGAGCGGCCAATGGCGCCTGTAAACAAGCCCCCATCATCGCAGCCATACCCAAGATGGCGTAAAGACCACTGCTCGTGACCGGAAGCTGCAGTGTTTGATCTAGGACTAAGCCCATGAAAGAACCACCGACTGCACCAATCACAAAGCTCGGCCCGATAAGTCCAGCAGGCAGACCACAGCCGACAGAAACAGAAGAGGTGATTAACTTCATGACTAGAATTATGATCAGGGTCACCAGCGGAATTTGGCCTAAAATAGACTGGTTTAAACTGTCATAGCCAACCCCCAAAACCTGTGGCACAAAGATAGCTGTGAGCCCCGTGAGGGCTGCCGCGAAACTATAACGTTTGAAGATATTCCACTGAGCGGTGACTTCACTACTGCGGCGAACAATATAGATAAAGCTAGCTGCAGCTATACCTACCAAAATACCAAGAAGTAATAAGAAAGGTATTTCTTGTAGTGATACTGAAGGCACTAATCCTATTGAGAGAAAGGGTTCATTGCCTAATAACCAACGGCTGACACCGGTTGCCGCTACTGCTGAAATCATGATGGGAACAAAGCTGCCGACGGCATATTCTGCAATAATAATTTCCATTGCAAAGATGACCCCAGCCAGTGGTGTATTAAAAGCAGCGCCAATAGCGCCAGCGGAACCACAGGCGAGTAAAATTCGTGAGGTGTTGTAAGGCAGATGTAGGCTTTTACTAAAGAGACTGCCTAAGGCTGCACCAAGATGAATACTGGGCCCTTCTCGCCCTAAGGATTGACCACTGATCAAGGCAATACTGCCACCAATGAACTGCATAATAAAACCACGTAAAGTAAGGCTGCTATCGTGGTGATTTAAGCGCTCACGAACATGAGCAATGCCAACGCCTTGGCCTTTTGCAAAAAAGTGGAATAGCGTAGCTAATAATATACCGCCAAAAAGTGGTGCTAATAGTCGCGATAACGTATTTAAACTCTCGAAGTTTTCGGCTTGTCCATCTAAGAAGAAGGTCAGAGTAAAGTCGACCACTAAGACGAAAGCGACAATAACACCACCGGTGGCGATGCCTGTAAACAGGCCAGCCAGTGAAAGTTGGAGTAGTGCATCAGAGCTAGCCGATTGAATTCTAAGTCGTTCTAGAGCGATGTTCAGATTTTTTCTGAGAGACAGCTTGGACTTCATATGTGTATTATGCCACGTTAGTTAATACAACAAATTAATCTACATTAGATAGTAAATATTATGAGTACTATAAATATTGGTGTTGTTGGTGGTACTGGGTATACCGGCATTGAGTTAATCCGCCTATTACTGGCGCATCCACACGTAGAACTTAAGGTGATCACTTCAAGATCTGAGCAGGGTAAATTACTCGCAGATCTTGTTCCTAGCTTCCATGCTGGACGAGATTTGATTTTTTCTGAGCCTAGCTTAGAAGTCTTACAGCAATGCGACCTTATCTTCTTTGCCACACCTAATGGCACAGCGATGAAAATGGTTCCAGAACTGTTAGCCCAAGGTAAGCGAGTCATCGATCTAGCCGCTGATTTTCGTCTCATGGATGCAAAACAATGGCAGCAATGGTACGGACAAGAGCACAGCTGTCCGCAGTTGTTGCAGGATGCTGTCTATGGTCTGCCAGAATTAAACCGCGAAAAACTAAAAGGCGCGCAGTTGGTGGCTAACCCCGGTTGCTATCCAACCGCAATAACCCTCGGCCTGCTGCCTCTTTTAGAATTAGGCTGTGTTGATCTCAATAATCTTATTGCTGATGCCAAGTCTGGTGTCAGTGGTGCCGGTCGTGGGGCACAAATTAGTGCACTGCATGCTGAAGTAAGTGAAAACTTTAAAGCCTATGGCCTGCAAGGGCATAGGCATCTACCAGAAATATCACAAACGTTACAAAAAGTGACAGGCAAGGCTATTGAGCTCACCTTTGTGCCTCATTTATTACCTATGAATCGAGGTATTGAGGCTACAATCTATGCTCGTCTGCTAGATAATCAGGATATGGATTTGACTGCTTTATATGAAAAGCGTTATCAACACGAGAATTTTGTCACGGTGTTGCCAACAGGGACTGCGCCTGAAACGCGGGCCGTGCGTGCGAGCAACCATTGCATGATGTCAGTCACACAACTATCTGCAGGTCGTGTGGTGGTTTCCTCTGTGATTGATAACTTAGTTAAAGGCGCTGCCGGCCAAGCTATTCAAAATATGAATATTATGTACGGTTGGGATGAGTCTAGCGGTCTCACAAGCATTGGTTTAATTCCCTAGGGTGAGGCTGAATGGGTTCAGTTAAAGTTAAATTACCTAACTATCGATCAGTCAGGCTCAAGGTGTATGAACCGTTTCTGAAGCGTTTTAATATGCTGAGTGTCGCCTTGGGGATTTGCATTGGTGCCGGTAGTTGTTACTGGGGACTTAACTCAGAACTGCGCATACTCCTGCTATCAGATGGCCAAGTACTTAATGATATGCGCACCACCGCTGAGCAGGTGAAGTTAGATAATCAGAAGCTTGCTCACGAGTTGTCAAAGATGTCTCGTTTAGTCGAGATTGAGCGTCAGACGGGTAGACAATTAAAAGACATCTTATTGAAAAAAGAATTTGAGCTGGCTAAGCGCGAGCAAGAACTCAACTTATTAAGCTCTCTGATAGCACCAGAAAATGCTGCGTTAGGGCTGCAAATACGTGAGTTTAAACTACGTCAGTCTCCTCGAGATCGAGAGTTTTATTATGACTTGTTATTGACTCAGGCAGGTGTCAGTAAGAAGGCTGCCAAAGGTGATATTCAGCTCATTATCGATGGTTTAGTGAAAGGTAAACCGCAGCGCTTAACTTTTTCTGAAATAGCTGTCGAAAAATTTAAGCAGGTACCTTACCAGTTCCGATTTTTCCAGCGCTTGAGCGGCGTCATGCAACTCCCTGAATCCTTTGAACCTAATAACATTCAATTGAAGCTTACACCTTCAGGTAAATCATCTAAGACAATACAAACGACCTATCAATGGGCTGAACTAGTGAGTAAGGACTGATATGTTTTTTAAGAATAAAGTACGAACGGCAACCATAGACACGGTGATAGGCTCGCATACAACCATAGAGGGTGATGTTCATTTTGCTGGTGGGTTGCACGTGGAAGGGCTGATTAAAGGTGATCTGATCGCGAATAATGAGGAAAAAAGCATCTTGGTGCTGGCTGAAAAAGGCCGGATTGAAGGTGATGTCTTTGGCTCAGTAGTTGTATTAGATGGTGAGGTGCACGGCAATGTAACGGCTAATGTGTCGCTGGAACTCGCGCATCACGCGAGGATTAAGGGCAATGTCAGTTATAAAACCTTCGAAATGGAAGGTGGGGCCGTTGTTAATGGTGTTCTTAGTCAACTGCGCAGCAGTGAACCTGTGGTAATAGAAGAGTTACAGTCAAAACTGAGCAAACAGGACTAATAACAACAAGGTCTTGTCGAGATTGCATGGTAGCTGTCTCTAGCGGGTAGTTGACCCTGCCGAGGTGACTAGGTAATCTCGCAGCTTAATAGCTAAATTATGGAGAATAACTCATGGCATCAACTGAAAGTGTGACCTCATCTGGCATGCCAGTGCCATTGATTTTTACCGATGCAGCCGCTGGCAAAGTAAAGCAGCTGATCGAAGAAGAAAAAAATGATCAATTAAAGCTACGTGTTTTTGTTTCAGGTGGCGGTTGTTCTGGTTTCCAGTACGGCTTTACGTTTGATGAAGAATTGCAGGATGGCGATACAGCTGTTGAGAACTCTGGTGTTACTCTTCTAATTGATCCGATGAGCTACCAATATTTGGTCGGCGCTGAGATTGACTACAGCGAAGGTCTAGAGGGTGCTCAATTTGTTATTCGCAACCCCAATGCGAAAACAACCTGTGGTTGTGGTTCATCTTTCTCTACCTAGCGTTTATCTAGGTAACAAAGTAGGCCAAAAAAAACCCGCTTTTGCGGGTTTTTTTATGCCGGATAGGCCGCTCCTAAAATACGTTTTTGTGTGGCGCCGGTAATGCTCTCAGCGTTACCACTCTGTTTATTGATATGGCGAAAAGCTAGCCAAGCGAATGCAGCGGCTTCAACCCAATCAACTCCAATGCCATAGTCCTCACTCAGTTGTAATTGAATGCTGCCTAGTCCAGCCTGAATGCGTTGCATTAGAAAGTGATTGTGGCAGCCACCACCACAGGCGATAAGCGTCCTACTCTGTGCGGCGTATAACTTAACTGCTTGGCATATGCTGACAGCGCTCAGCTCAACCAGGGTCGCTGCAACATCAATATCACTGATCTCGTCAAAAGACTTCAAGGTGGTGTCTAACCACACAAGGTTGAATTGACTACTATCCGCTGATTTTGGAGGGCTTACACTAAAGAATGGGTGTTTTAATAGGGCTGTTAATAAGTGGCTGTGAATCTGCCCTTGGCGTGCCCAGGCACCCTCCTCATCATAAGGCTTAGCCAGTTTGCGGCGTACCCAAGCATCTAAGAGTGTGTTTGCTGGCCCGGTATCAAAGCCAAGTTTTGGATCTTCTCCGGCAGCACCTAGTAACGTAATATTGGCAATGCCACCAAGGTTGAGTACAGCATCTACCCCCGCAGTTTTTTCTAACCAATTCTGGTGAAAGCAGGGGACTAATGGCGCACCCTGTCCAGCGACAGCGATATCTCTCCGGCGAAAGTCTGCAATGGTTGTAATTCCGGTCTCTTCAGCGATGGTGTTTGGGTCGCCAATCTGCAGACTAAAAGGCGGCGATTGATCTGCACCATGTAATAGAGTTTGCCCATGACTGCCAATAGCGACGATCTGATTGGCTGCAATCTGATTATACTTTAAGAGGTGGTTGGCTGCCGTGGCAAAACTCTTAGCCACTCTGACATCAAGTTGAGCTAATTCATGTAATGTCACTTGTTTGCTAGAAACTATGTTCAACAGCTGTGCTTGCAGTTTAGGTTGAAACGATTCGCTATGGCTGGCTAAGACATGGCAGATGCCGTCTGCGCTAATCTCTACGACCACTGCATCGATACCATCCATGCTAGTGCCAGACATAAGGCCGAGGTAAAGAGATGACATAGGACTTAATACCTACTGCGCAAACTGCGCGATACGAGTAGAGGAAAAGAGTTCTAACTGTACAAAGCGTTCTTGTGTCTCACCTTTAAAGCGTTGTAAGGCGGCGCGTGCCAGTGGTTGTGCATCGGGTAGTTTGACTGTTAATGGATTGCGATGCACACCATTAATGCGAAATTCATAGTGCAGATGTGGCCCCGTCGCGAGACCGCTGCTGCCGACATAGCCAATGATTTGACCTTGTTTTACACGACTCCCCACTTTCAAATGATTACTATAGCGGCGCATATGGGCGTAGAGAGTGCTGTACTGACTGCCATGTTGCAGAATAATGGTGCGACCATAACCGCCTTTGTTACCGCGGTGAATAATCTTGCCATCACCAGCAGCCTTAATAGGTGTGCCGCTGGCAGCAGCATAGTCAACACCTCTGTGGGCACGAATAGTGTTTAAGACCGGATGTCGGCGCTTTAAATTAAAGCCTGAACTCACTCTGGCGAAATCAACCGGCGTACGTAAGAAAGGCTTACGCATGCTATGTCCATTCTCAGAGTAATAATCTATGTTTCCATTAGTATCGGTATAACGTACGGCGCGGTAACTGCGGCCAGCATTAACAAATTCAGCAGCAAGGATGACGCCATCTTTTACCTGTTGGCCCTCTAAATAGAGTTGCTCATAGATGACGCTGAACTGATCACCGCTACGAATGTCGAGTGCAAAATCAATATCCCAGCCAAAGATAATGGCTAACTGCATAATTATTTTGTCGCTCAAGCCAACAGATTGGCCTGCCAAATAAAGGGAGGAATCAATAGTTGCAAAGGCCATTTTACTGCGTCTATCAAAGCTTCTTTGGTGTTCAAGAACACTGTAACCATTAGCATCTTTAATAATCTCAAGACTGTGTAGCGGGTCTAAATCAAGCTTGATAGAGGCTAACGCAGAGCCCTTGGTTTTGAAATCTATAGTTTGTCCCGGATGAATTTCACGGAGTTTAGATGTCGAATGGCCTAAGGCAAGGATGTCGTGTAATTCAGTTTGATATCTACGTTGAGAGAATAATGCAGAGAGCGTATCTCCCTTACGAATAGTGACAGTCTCTGTTGTTATCTTAGCTTCAATAGCGCCTGCTAGGATTGAGTCTGGTTGCGGTTTAATAGCAGATGACTTGCTATTAACTGCAGAGCCCACTACCGCTGGAGAGATTAACAGCGATGAGTCCAGCGGTGGCAATGCTATGATCTCATTAGTCATTGAGACTAAGTTTGATGTCTCAAGAGTGGATTTTTCAATGGCTGGTTTTTTTAAACTAACGGAGGCGATAACCACGCCAGTTAGGATGACAATCATCAGCATGAGTATAGGCATTACTGCTGGGCGATGGCCTTGGCGCTTCTTCAAGCGTGGCTTTCGTTTATAATCAGCTTCCAATAGAGGGCGATGTCGCACGTATGATTTATTCCAATTCATCACCAAGACGAAAGTGTGGCGATCTGTTTTTATGATCAGCAGTATAGACTGGAATGCGAGATGAGTGAATCAACTCGTAGGCGTTTTAATATTAGGTATTTACTGAGTTAATTATGAATGAACTAGAGCGGTTTGAAGAACTAAAGCGGGGCTGCGAAGAGCTGCTGCTGGAGCAGGATTTTAAGGAAAAACTAGCAACAGGAAGGCCGCTGCGGATTAAAGCTGGCTTTGATCCGACAGCACCAGACCTTCATTTAGGGCATACCGTGCTCATAAATAAGCTGCGACAGTTTCAGCAACAAGGTCATCAGGTTTTATTTTTGATCGGTGACTTTACGGGTGTTATTGGCGACCCAACAGGCAAG
>TARA_B110000977_G_scaffold186643_1_pt1 | contig 43646 bp, 32 predicted proteins | sample TARA_B110000977 | Tara Oceans TARA_B110000977 (sample SAMEA4397798) | marine metagenome | biome: Polar Biome; feature: [SRF] surface water layer (ENVO:00010504); material: water (ENVO:00002006), including particulate matter (ENVO:01000060) such as... | depth 5 m | reverse complement strand
CTCCGACTCTTCCGACTCCGACTCTGATTCCGAGCCGGAGCCCACAAAGAAATCGACCACGCCAGTATCTACGAAGCGTCCTGCCGCGACACCCTCAGCAACCCCCACTCCTTCGAAGAAAGCCAAGGCTGACCCTGTGACTCCGACGACGAACACTAAAAAAACCTTCGATGAGTATGCCGATGAGATTTCCGAGTTTTTGAAGAAGCACCCGAAGACGCAGATGGCGGCGCTTGGGGGCCGAGTGAAGAAACCGAAAAACATGATGATGAAGGTCAAGGAGTTTCTCGTGACGCACAAAGACCGGTTCGTGATTGAGGGGGACCTGGTGAGCAACAGGTAGTTTTGAGGTATTATCAGGGCGCATACGTAGTATGGATAGATTAATTGAAATAATGAGACGAATAAGTGGGTTTCCTTGAAAATAATATTCACAGCCAAGCCTCTTTTCCTTTCATACTTCACTTCAACTGTCTTCTCGTCCTCATCAGACCTCCCGTGCGCGTTGGGTGTTGTCCGCGCTTATGTCGGACGCACGCCGCGACGCGTTAGCCGCGTCGGCGAGTACCGAGGCTGTGCTGAACAAGCGCGCGTTCCGGGAGAAGCACAGGAAGAAACGCGGGCGAAGCAGGGGGGGGGCGCGTGCGTTCGTGGATGGATTCGGGAAAGGCGTCGGGGTCGGGTCCGGGGATTTTGACGCAGAAGACGCGGACGACACGTTCCACGCCCCATCGGCGTTCGGAATTCTGCTACTGGTGTTCGTGCCCCTTCTCGCGTCTGCGCTGATAACCGCGTGGAGGGCAAAGGAGACGACGTGAGGAGAACACGCTGGGTGCCAATTGGTAGATTTAGGTGATGTGTACAATTAGACGAAGAACGTGACTATCATCGCTTCCCCTTCTTCTTTTTCTTCCCTGCTTTCTGCGTTTCGTCCGTTGACGGTTCAGATGATCCCTTCGCAGACCCTTCCGGCGAGGCGCCGCTAACGGGCGAATCTTCCCCTGACTCGTTTGCGGTTTCAGACTCCAACGCCGATTCCAAAACCGAGACTCCCGAATCAAAATTGTCAACGCCCGCGATGCTCCCCGGCTCCAATGAGGTTTTCTCAACAGGCGGTTCATTCGCCCCAGTGATTCCAAGTTTCAGTTTCTCAACCTTCTCGAGCTGTTCCTGTTCACGCGCTTGGTACGCCGCTTCTCGGTCCTCCGACGCGGTCCGGTACGCCGCGGCTTCCTCTCGCAACGCGCTCATCTCGCTCTTCGCCACGTTTTTGCGCCACTGCGTGTCCATCTCCGTGAGCTGCTTCTCTCGTTCAAGCACCAAGGCAGCCATGACTTCGTCATGCCTTCGTCTCGCCTCACCCTCCTGGTCCATGGCTTTATGCGCGAGCTGCTCCTGCAACGCGCGGTACTTCACGCGCTCTTCCTCCACGGAGAGCTTCTCAGCCGCGGCGAGGCGCTCGGCGTGCGCGATTCTCTGCGCCAGCTCCTTCGCCCTAGCTTGCATCTCTTGCTCGAGCTCGGCGTCGCGTCGGCGCTGCGCCTCGACGAGCTGCCCGGCTTTGCGCACGGCAGCTTCCTCTTCTGACGCTGCTGCGGCCAAAACTCGGTGGCGCTCTGCAGCCGCGGCTTCAAGCGCGGCTCGTCTGCCCGCGCGTTCGGTTTCCCTCATGCGTGCGGCTCGGTCCTCCGCGTCCTTCGCCGCCGCTGCCCACTCCGAGTCGACGGATTCTTTCCGCGCGCGCGACGCATCTTCGAACGCCTTCTTCTCCGCCGCCGCAATCTTCTCCAGGTCGTTCATCTCCGCCAGTGCCAGGGTCTGGTCCCTCACCCGAGCCGCTTCCACCATCTCAGACGAAAGCGCAGCTTCCGTCTCCGCGGTAACCCTCAACCTTCGTTCCTTCTCCACCAACGCCGTGGACGCTTCCTTCTCCCAGCTTTTGCGTAACAACATCTCCTTGGCGTTGGCGATCGTGTCAGCTTCTTGCTGCGCGGCTACCAAGCGGACACGTCGGGCGGCTTCGTGCGCCCGTCGGGTAGCGGCTTCGTCATCCTGCGTCTGCCACTCCGCCGCCCGTCTCTTTTCTTCCGCCTCGTCGATGCCTTCCGCGGCGGCGACTTCCTGCTTCACCCTATCAAGTGCCGATGCGTGCGCGCGTTCCTCTTCAAGTGCCCACAGCCTTTGCTGCGCTTGGAACTCCAACGTGCGTAGCTGTTCATCCTCCCCCGCGCGTTTCATCAAATTAGCATGCGTCTCCCGCTTATCGTCCACTTCCTTTTTCAACTTCGACAACTCTGCGTTCCACTCGGACTTTTTACGAGCGAGTGCTGACGCGTACGCACTTTCAATTGCTTCGACTTGCTTTAACCGTTCCAACCGTTCCTTCTCCTCCCACTGCTTCATCTGGAACCGCATCCCCGATTCCAGATTCTCAATCTCGTTCTTTCTCGCGGTTTCAATCTCAGCCATCCTCTGCGCCTCCGCTTCCCAGGCCATCTCCATCGCTTGTAGCTCCTCTGTGCGTTTTTGAAGGCTCTTGACTGTTTTCTGTTTCGCGAGCAGCGCGTCCTCGTCCGCGCGTAATTTTTCGCGCTCACCAGCTGCCCAGTCCACGGCTTTCTTGGGGAACCCTTCAAACACGGGGTAGGTTGAGGCTTTCGGGAGCGTAATTAGGGAGCTTCCTGGGATGGAACTCACACCAGGCCGGGCATCACCAGGGTTGTTACCCCCGGAAACGTCCACGATTCCGGTTGGCTCCAACGTGGTCATCCCAGCAGGCGACGCGGATTTCAGAATGTACGCCTTTTCAAGTAAGCGTTCCAGAGAAGTTCCGGCGTCGCGCGCAAACAGCTGTTTGATCGCCGAGGATCCTTCTGGTGCGTTCAGAATGGTCTCTCGCCAGATCAACACATAAGCAGCAGCTAAATGCGTCAACATCTCTCGGCCGTTCACCACGACGTGGTCGAACAAACGCAGCCACTCGTCCGCGGTGGTGACGTCGGTGAACAGCGTGCTCAACAGTTGCCACACGGCGCCTTGCAACCCGCCCGGCACGCTTTCCATCCTCTTCGCCACAGCCGCATCGTGGTACTTCACGATCGCTTCGACTTCACTGAGATGTCCGTACGGTGGATCCGGGAACAGCTCGAACCACCCCCTGGCGTGGTTGTTGATCAACACCAAGAAGCTTTCAAACGCGTGCACTTCGTTCGTTTTGAACGCCTTGACGAAGGGGAACACCATGCCCGGTACCACAGGGGACTCCGCGAACACGGGGGAGTAGTGTGCCAAGCATGAACATACCCTCTGAAGCCTCAATAACAACGACCTATCCGAAATAGGAAACCGGTCCGGCAGGTCACTCATGCTTGGGTGAATGTCTTTCCCCGCTAACACTTCATACGCTTGTTCGTTGTCCGGAATCGCGAGCATTTTTCGCCACGTCAACAGCCGGTACTTATCGGGGAACTCGCCGTAGACTGTTAATAAATCTTTGAGCTTGGTTTTGTCGTCGTTTGACGCGGCGTTTCTGGCGTTTAAAAACTCTGGGGACAGCGCTTTCGGTGTGTCGAAGCTTGCGCCGACGAACGCGGACGCGGGCGGTGCTTTCGCTGTGCCGGGGTGCGGCCCGCGGCGGCCTTTGCCCAATCGCGGCTTCGTGCCTGGGGGGGGACCGAACCCAGCAGGGGCGTCTATGGGGTCTGGGACGCTTCCACTGTTCGGAATCGCAGGCGGATTAGCAGCCGTTTTGAACCCTTGCACGTCCGTCACGATGTTTAATTTGACAGGGTGGTCACTCAACCTCATCGCGCGCGCGACATGCACGTCGTAAAGGCGCATCTGTCCCTTCCCCAACAGCACGGCGGCGTACCGTCCGCTGGGTTCCACAGCTAAACCTTCGGTCATGTTTTCCTTGCCCCCGTCCACGTCCAACACCATCGTGTGGCTCACAAACCCATGCATCACGTCCACCACCCTCACTGCGCCGTCGTCGCACGCCACCGCGACGAATAACGAATCTTGCGAGGTATCTTCCGTCGTGTTATCGGTGCTCCCCGCTATCAACTCTATGTCGCACGCCGTTTTCACGCTACCCGGCAGCTCCACCGCGTGTCGCATCACCCCCCGTTGCAAGTCCCAGACGAACAAACACGGGGACCCTCCCGCAGTCACGACGAAGTTGCCATCACCGCTCACCATGATGCTTTGACACAGAGGCGCTTGGCCCTTCGCGGGCGACCGGGCACCCAAATCCGGTGCGTCCAACTTCGTTTGTAAATCTCCACCCGTGACGTTCCAGACCCACACGGATTCATCGTGGAACGCGACTACCGCGGTTTGCCCGTTGCTACCCGCGAACCTGGCTTGCACGCACCCATAAGCTCCGCCTGATAAGTTCTTCTTCTCGTACGTCCCAGAACTTAAATCCCAAAGCAACGCCGCGTCGTTAGACGTCGATAATAGGAAATTGTTATCAGGCGAAAGCTCCATGTGGGTTACCCGTGATCGATGGCCTTTCAGTGTGGCGACGACCGTGTCACCAAGTTTGTCCATATCAAGAATCTTAATAACGCCGGTTACGAAGCCCACGAAGACATGCGTGTCGTTGACACACACCGCGGTGCCTTCATCACCCTCGCGCGCTAACAATTGGTACCGGTTCTTGCGGATGTGGAACGCGTACACATTGCCTCGCGTGTCCACGGTTGCGACGGAATCAGCGGACCGGGTCCAACCCGCGCTCGCAATGGACGTGCGGTTCACCCCAGACCGCACCACGGAAATCAAGCCGTCCTTCTGAACATCAGGGCGCTTGGACCAGATTTGACCTGGGGAGTTGGAGAGGGGGGGATAAAGGTGAACAAGAGGTCGTGGTTTTGGTGCACATCAGATTCCGCAAACGGGAAATAGTTGCGACGAAATCTCGGCACAAGAGATGGAGTGTCGCGGGACGCACCGGCATCGCCGGTCGGCGTGAGCGTGTACGGTTCCTTCGGCATCGTGCCGTAGGGACGCACAAGCTGACCTTCGGCTTTGTGCGGCACACAGTGACGCACGAGCAGGGCCGCGGCAGCCTGCGTCTCGGACGACACCGAAAGCGAACTTTTTCGGCAGTTCCAACGGCTCTCAAAAACGCTCTCTCATTTTCTTCTTCCGAGACCCGAAGCCACCGCAGCCTCAGTGCTTCATGGCGCCGCGTCCCGATGCCTCGATCCTTGACGAGGACGAGGCGTGCGCTTTGCTTGACACGCATGGATGTTTAGTGGTGACTAGTGTTTGTCCAAAAGATGTGTGTGCGTCTGCTCGTGAGTACGTGGACGCGAGGCTGCTAGATGCGCTGGCGCAGTGCGGGCAAACATCGACTTCCGAATTTCCAAAGGGCGCTGGCCAATACGATGACCCGAACCACGTGGATGCCGCCCAACACCACTTCGGCGACGTCCTCGCCCCCCCTCACAGACGGGATTTGAAACTCCCCCTAGATGCACCGGTACGAAACTGTTTGAACCCTGCGTTGGTAGTGCTGACGCCCATCCTTGGAAATGCCCTCACTCCCGATGCGGAACTTTGCGAGCTTTCGTGTTTGATTTCAGACCCGGGCGCGTCCAAACAACGCTTCCACCCCGACACGCCAATTGCCGAACAAGGGTTCGGCAAGCACTGCGCTTTAATAACGGTGTTCGTTGCGCTGCAGGATGTTTCAAATGACATGGGGCCGACGGAGGTGCTGGAGGGGACGCATTGTAGTGCAGCGCATGATGCATTGAATGCATCTGTAGAAGACGACGAAGAAAAAAAACTGCATTCATTGCGCTCGGCTGGATTTCCTGAACACTCAAAAGTCACTCTCCACACCGGCGACGCGTTAGTCATGGACTCACGGTTAATTCATCGAGGAGGGGGTAATGTAAGTAGTTTAAGACGAGCTTTACTGTACACATCCTTCAGCGTCCCGAACAACAAACCTTGCGGGTCGACGTATAGTTTATTAGAGGAACTCGTTGGACGCAAAATCCGGCTTTCGAAGTTAGAAACGTGGTGCAGCGTGGATGAAAAGGAGTAGAATATCTAGATAATGTAATAGACTTTAGGTTAGAGAGTAAACGTGGACACTTTGCACTCGAAACTATTTTTTTATCCTAGAAAGTTCCCCGGCGCTCTTCCCCCCGCGACCCTGATGTTGGCGCCCGTGGTGTATGCGCTTTTTTCAGACAACAGAAAGTTTACAGTTTGCGCGATTTCTTCGGGCTCGCCGATCCTCCCGAGCGGAATCTTCGAAAAGTCAAAAATAGGCACCACGTCTTTGACTAAATCCGTGTTCGTCATACCTGGGGAGACAGCATTGATTCTGATCCCATGACCGGCGAGCTCCTCCACCGCTCCAGCCTGGAACGAATTTAACGCGCCTTTACTCGCGGCGTAGAGAAGGGGCCTTCCGATCACCGCGCTGCCGCTTGAAATGTTCACGATGGCGCCGCCTGTGTTTCCTTTCTTTGCGCTCATTACTCTCAGCGCTTCCCGTGTGCAGAGCACAGGGCCCACGACGTTGACGCGCATGATCTTTACAAGGTCATCAGCTGAAGCATCCTCCACGAGCTTGGATTTATTCGGCCCTAACAGAATGCCCGCGTTGTTCACGAGGCCTTTTACTAATCCCCATTTGTGTGCAGCGTCGAACATGGCAACCACATCTTCCTCGACGCCGACATCGGCGCAGTGCACCATCGCTTCTCCTCCGGATTCGCGAATACGCTCCACAAGGGACTCCGCCTCCTTGGCGCTTGATTTTCGGTGGTTGACCATCACCGCCCATCCCTGCGTCGCGAGGAGCGTGCAACACGCCGCGCCGATGCCTTTTGCGCCACCCGTGACGATGGCGATGGGGAGATCGGTTTTCTCACTGACCGCCGCCGCGCAGGTGACCACGCGCCCGCGCACCGCCTTATGAGCGGATGCATGACGGGCAGGTGATGCGCGGTAGGGGGCGTGAACCCCGACAAGAGCACACGTGGCGGACATGTCGAAGGTGCGGGGAAGACTGTGGCGGTGACGTGTTTTTTTCGGTGCTTTCGGTTTTCCAGGTTTAGGGCAACCTCATTTGTAACGCTTTTCTCGGAAGACTCACACAACCGCACACGACACCCGCACGTATCAATATGTCCTCAAACGCGAATCTCGGTGTGGAAACTCGCGCGCGCAAGAGAAAGCGCGATATCCGCGATGCTACCGCGGCTAACGCGGGCGAGGCCTTCCCCGGCCTCCCTAACCACCTAGTGGTGGAGCACATTTTCAGATCTGAGTACTTTGACGATCCCGCAGATCTCGCACGGCTCCCAGCGGTGAGCAGTGCGATGCGCGACACGATGGCGGAAACGGGGCTGCGATTTGAGGAGTTTGATGAGGATGCCGCCGTACAGCTTGGATGTTTCAGAGCATTGCAGCGCCTGCAACGGCAAGGTCTTCTGTTGCGTCAAGAACTCCTTTGTCAGGCAGCGGCGAGGAGTGGACAGCTCGAAGAGTTGAAGTTGTTGCGCGAGAACGACACACCGTGGAACGAGTACACGTGTGAGGACGCAGCTTTGGGCGGGCACCTCGAGGTGCTGCAGTGGGCGCACGCAAAGGGCTGTCCGTGGGATGAGGATACGCTCACAAAGGCGAAAGCTGGGGGTCATCTCGAGTTGGTAAACTGGGCGATAGCAAACGGTTGCCCTGATTACCAGTGAGACCTTTGTCACGAAAGTTCTTTTACAGTTTTCGGTTTTCGTTGACACCATGCCTACATAACTATACTACCTTACTTCGAACCCCGCTAGTTTCCGCACCGCATCTTCCGTCCTGAGCTTCTCCATGACTTTCGGGGGAAGGTTGAGGAACATTTCCACGCCGTTTTCCCCCGCTGGTTTTGAACCGGAAGGCCGCGAACACTGGATCTGCACGATGTCGTTCAGCTCCGGCGGAAGGGCCAAGGTTGGCGAACCCGTCCCAAAATCCAACTCGTAAAGCTTCAAGTAAATATCAGTCAAGTTGTTGCACCACACCATGTTGCCCTGCATGAACTTGTTGATGTCGAAGTCGAACGCGGAGACGCCGGCTTGGAACGTGGCTTCCGTGAGCATCAGGAACTTCCCTCGGCGCATCAGCGCTCTTACGATTCCTGGTCGTATGGCGTCCCTGACGCTTTTAACGGAGTTCAACTCCGGGTCTCCTATTTTCAGCCGACCGGTGCAAACTCCAATACTCGCGTTGCCAAAGTACATGTCTGGAAGTCCTTTTTTACCCCCGCGCGCGGTCACAACGGTGACGTGCTCGAGCTCGAAGCCTAGTGGCAGAAAATCATTCCCTAATAACTCAGACAAAGTGAGCCAGACGTGCGCGGAGAGAGCTTCGTTTTGCGATACGCCCGAGCCCGCTGCTTCTATAATTTTTTGTAAATTATCCTTTGGCACCGGCACCATCAATCGATTGCCCGGCGGGAACCGAAGAAAATCCGGAACCAGTACTCTCCCAGCCACGATGGCTTTGACAAGCATCGCAGTGGGATTTTTGGATTCAAACCCCTCTGATGCGAGCATGTCAATCATCTGTTCTTTGCTTAATGCAGGAGGGGAAGGTAGTAAGTTTCTGTCGAAAACGGGATCCCCCAACGGATGTTCCTCGCCTCGTGCGTTCGCGCTCCACGCGACTAGGAATTCGATAAATCCCTGCCCGTCGCTCACGGCGTGCGACATGCACACGCCTAGTGCTGACCCTCCATTCTTGAGTTGCGCCACTTTCGCGGTGAAAACAGGCGCACCGCCTAACATAATGTCGATCCAGGGTTCGTAGTCCAGGAATTTCCTCGACTCGTCCGCGTAGTCCTGCGGGAGGTTTGCGAATTCTAAATTAGAACTCACGACTCTCAAAGGACACCCTTGGTTTGTCAATCGCACGCCTTTCTTCCCCGCGTCTGGGTTACTCAAATCCAGCCGCCCACAGAGCAGTGGGTATTTAATTAATGTGTCTCGTAGGGACTGTTCCAAGACCTCCACATCCAGCGTTTCTGGGTAGTAACACACGGCTTGCATCACGAACGGCACTTCGCCGACGTCGTACCCGCTTAGCGGTTGCAGTTTCGCGCTCTCATTTGCAATCTCGATTCCATCACCTACCCTCACGGACGTGCTGTACAGCACCTCTTCGTCGTTGTTAGAGCCGTCCATGAACCGCCGAGCAGGGACCATCACTGCCTTGGCGATGCCTCTTGTGAAGGGGATCTCAATAAGCTTGGTGAACGCACCGGCGGCGTATATGCGGAGGGAACGAGAACCAACGTGCCGACGTGGGCGAGGCACACTTCGATGAACACAGCCAACGCGCTTCGTCGTTCGCGCGCGGCCTTTGAAGGAGCTTCCCGCGGGGGCGACGAACGACGAGCACGCCGCGCCGAGCACCTGCGCGGGCGCCATCGCCACCGGAGACTTCGCAAGCGCGCGTACGCCAGGACGAAGTGGACCGAGGGGGCGTCTCTGCAAGGCTTTCACGTGCTGACAACTGTCTCTTGGATTTTCCGCGATTTTGAGGGTGTCGGCGGCTGTGACTTTTTCGCTCCGCCGACGAATTCCCGTCTTCACTCCACCTCACGCGTCCGTCGCGATGGAGGCCCCCGACCCCGACGAGGACCTGGAAGGTACCCCCGAGGAGGGCTTCATCTTCGTGTTGGAGAAGGCCACGCTGGAGACCGCGAAGGTTGGCAAGGGCTACCAAATCTTGAACTGCGACGATCACGCGAATTTCCTTCGCCGCCATGGAAAGGACCCGGCGAACTTCCGCCCTGATATCGTGCACCAGGAGCTCTTGGCGATTCTTGATTCCCCGTTAAACAAAGCAGGCAGGGTGAAAGCGATATTCGTGCACACGCAGAAGAACGTGTTGTTCCGGATATCGCCGCACACGCGGATTCCCCGAACGTTTAAGAGATTCTGCGGATTGATGGTGCAACTTTTACAAAAATTATCAATCAGGGCATCGAACGGTCCGGAGAAGCTGTTCAAGGTGGTCAAAGGCCCTGTGACGAAGTACTTCCCCGCTGGTGCGAGACGGGTGGGCTTTTCGTTCTCAGCGCCTGAAATCAAAGACATGAAAACGTACGTCAATGACCTGCAGGATGAGGTCAGCGTTGTGTTTACGATCGGCGCGATGAGCCACGGGAAAATAGAATCGACGTACACCGATGACTTTATCAGCGTCTCGCAGTACCCCCTGTCAGGCGCGTGCTGCATCGGGCGGATAACGAACTGCCTGGAGAACAAGTATGATATCGTGTAGGTAGAGGGGGTGTGAATATAGTAAGGTTTGACTTTAATATTCAAACCTGTGTGTACTACTATCTAACGCTGAGCGTTGACTCAACTTGTCCTATACTTACACGCCTCACCGGACCACCTTCACCCCCTTGCGCATCATCGCCAGGCCTTTCAGCATCGCATCTGTTACTACAGTCAATTCCTCGTTCCCGGTTAGTTTTAATTCTGTCAAACCAGGCGCCACCCCTGACGCTAACACGGAAACCAGCCGTTGCGCCTCGGCGTCTTTCAATCCGCAAAACGAAAGGTCAAGCACCTTCGGGGCGTCGCTCGATTTGCACCGCTCCAGGGCGGGTAGAAACTCGGACGTGAAATGGGTCGGTCTCACCTCCTGGCGTGCTAGTGATACAGTGGACTCACCTCCAGTGGGTCCATGACAACCCCGCAGCGCCTCTAACACCGTGTCCAGAGTCTTGGGGCGAAGCATCGCCAAGGTGGAGGCCGGTAAGTCACTGTCTCGAGTCGCTTGTAAACGAGTCACGGCTGAAGAATCCTCAGTGGTTTCTTCAGTAGTCGTTAGTGTTGAGACGTCACCACCGCCTCGAATGGCATCCCAACTCGCGTCGACATCCACCTCCCCAACCTCGCCTCCTGATAAGTGTTCAATGCACTCCGCGACTACCTGCGCGAACCGTTGCGTCACGCGCCGCACGCCGACATCGCGCATCGCCTCGCGAACCTTGGAGTCCAAGTTTACGCCGTCGGCGAACACCATGGGCTGGTATTCAGGGTGCGTTTCGTGTTCTTCAGTCGATAATACTCGCATCTTATCCGCTAGTTCCGGATTGTTATCGAGTGCTTCCGCTTCCATTTCTTTTCTTTGGTCTAATCGCTGCTTCTCCCGCTTCGCGTCGCGTTCCGCCTCGACTTGCGATTTATCCCCCCCGAGTAAAAGCTCCGGCTTCGAAACTTTCACTGTCCCGCTCGAACCGAGCAACGCGCTTTGAATTTTTATCCGCCCCGTGACGGACCCGAGAACCGAATCAGAATCACCGAGCGTCACTACAGCCCGCCACTCCACGGAAACACCCACGTCGCATCGAATCGCGATACTCTGTTTTGAGTCGTCAATCGTGCTCGATTGATTCTTAGATTGATTCTTAGATTGATTCTCATCTCCAGACTGTTTCTCGTCTCCATCGTCCCCAACTACCCCCACCACGCCGTGCGGCCACAGGGACAGGACTCGCACGGTGACATCCTGTGTGTCCACTAACGGGTCTCTCCGCGCCCCGATGCTTTGTAGCAAACGACGTCTGTACCAGTCGAACAGGTCAGTGGTAAGCGCGGGTCCGTCGTTGTCGTCGTCCACATCGGTCGTCGCACTAAACGACGACTCGGTCAAACTCGATTTACCAACGCCGCCGTCCTTGTAGTACCCCAAGCCTTTAGCGCCCCGTTTGAAGAAATACCCAACCCTCGCGCCGGCGAAGGAAGCGGAGGGGATGAAATCAGCGTCCTCCGCCATGCCACGCCCTGGTGCGTGCGACGCAATCGCAGATCTGATGACATTTTCGGTTGAACATCAGTCACTTCAGTTTTGGCAACGAAACGACATCAACGATTGACGGTCGTCCCCGGTCAGTCTCGAGGGCGCCGTCGAGTCACACCCGGTCAGGAGGGCGCGGCTGCTGCGCGTCCGGGGGTTACGGTTTAGGGTTGCCATGGGTGGATGTAACTCAGTCGCCAAGTAAGTGCCCCTCAAGCCCCGACCGTCCGACATCTCATGACATCTCAATTGCATCCCGTGATTCCGTACTGATCACAATCTGCCCACCTCTTCTCCCCGCAGGACCCCCGAGCGCGCGTTGGCGAGGGACCAGTCCAAGGCACTGGCACGAGTGTTAAAGCCTGTTTTGGGGGATGTTACACCTTCCCCCGAATCTGTCCGCGCTTTGGCGAGTTTGTTCGGCGGCGGCACCGGATTCGTTTCGCACGATGTTATTTTGGGACTGGTTCGTGTTCCGCAAAGCGTGTTGACCAATCGGCTGTACAGCTTGTTCCCGAGACACACGCTGGAGGAGCTTTTTCAATTGTTGGCCAACGTCAAGAATAGAGTTCGAGTAAGAACCCCCCGAAGCGCGACAACCACGGCAAAGACGTTGACTGAGAAAGAAGCGCGCCTGGAGTTTGCGTTCGAGTTGTATGACCTCGACGGCGACGGCCTCGTCACCGAAGCGGAACTCGTAGAAGTGGTGCACAAAACCATGAAGGGCAACACGGCGAAAATAGCATCAACACTACGCATCGCGATGGATGAGCACGACAATAATTCAAACGCGTCTTCAACAGACGGTCCTTCCTTTAACTTCCACGAGTTCAAAAAGCTCGCAGACAGAGTTCCCAGTTTATTATTTCCAGTGCAGACGCTGTACGAGCTTTTAGTCGAGTTCGGGGGGAACGCGGGGGCTGTGTTATCTGCCTTAAGAGAGCTGGATAGCTCGAATAGATACAGAAACTCTGGAGGCAGTTCCCTCAGTACCTCACGAAATGTGAGTACTGGAAACCTGAGTACCTCCCGCGGCGGCTCGCAACGCGGGTCTCCTCGCAAAACAAACAGCAACGCGCTTGATGAGTCAGAAGCTCGCAAACGATGTGCATCTATGAGCAAACAGAGTTTGGTTAACTTTCTCGAAACCCTAGGCATGAATCTTGGGTTAGAGCTCATGAGCCGAGATGAGCTCGTGGATTTAGCCGCCGCGGGAGCGTTGTCCACGGGGCGAACGAAGGAACTTCCAGAGGGTGTGAGTGGAAACGATTCGCCGCGCTCGTCCCCGCGCCACTCAAGAAAACAATCGATCCGACCCGCGCGTGCGCCGTTAGCCACGAACCTTGCAGATACCTTCGCAGACAGAGCGTCTGAGATCGTGTTTGAAGCGTTCAGGGCCGCGCGGATGGGACGCGGTGATGTTTTGGAGCAAATGATCAGAGGCGGCGACGTCGGCTTGAACGCGGTGGATAAAACAAACGAAAATAACTTTACGCTACTGATGAGCGCCGCGATGTCGGGGATGACGAACGTGTGCAAGCGTTTGTTACAACTTGGGGGTGATGTGAGCGCTGTTGATACACATGGGCGCACTGCATTAGACCTAGCCCTCACGTACAAGCACAACGCCACCGCAGATTACCTGGCGCGGAAAGGCGTGCCGCTGAGCAGTAGAGGCGCGACCGGCGAATCGCCGATGCCGAATGCGCCGCCTGCGCCGAGCAACTTCGGAGACGACCGAGATGTTTCGAACGACTCACCGAACGATACGGGAATCGTTTCCTACGGCGATTCAACTAGTCCACCAGGTAGTGACCCTCATGTCCCAAGCATAAACGACGAAGGACCATTGCTCAGCCCGGAATAGAAATGAGGTAAACGAGGTTGTATTATTAGTAGTATTTTTACGAGCACTACTTTATGTATTGTAATGTGAAGCACAAATAGTACTCTCACTACTACTAGTATCTCCCTCTCTTCCCCCCTAGAACGCCGCCGGGCACGTTTCCGTGAAGATGTGTCTTTTGAGTGCTTTGGCGTCCCACAGCGCGCCGTTGCCCTCGGCAGGCTCGAACTCGTGCTCTCTTCCGTCGAGCTCTGTCGGCGCCGATCGTGATTTGTCGTGTCTGCTTTTATGTTCATGATAACACCCTTGGTAACACAAGTGCGAGCAGAAGAACGCGCGCTCGAACGTATCGAACGCGACCTTCTCCGAACGCCTTTTGAAAATCTCAAGGCACTGCGCGCACTCCAACTGGTTCGTAGTGGGTTGCTCGCACCCGAAACAATGTATGACTTGTTCATTACTTTCTGTCACAGGCACTCCCTTTGATAACGGCAAACCGTGGCGTCCCTTTGGCAGGGCTTTCGCGGAGGCTAGGGACGAGGGATCGCCCCCAGCCTCCTCCGCCCTTCGTGCGTTTCGTTGACACGAGTTGTGCCAGAACTCTTCCCAGGTTTCGGGCTGGTGCGTTTCATCGGAGGACGGGGGGACGGGAGGGTCATCTGTTTGATCGCTGTCGCGTCTTTTTTGTTCCAACGCGGGTTCCTCGTCGGAATCGTCATCGCTGACGTCGTTCAGGGTGGAGCGTCCGGTGGGCGCCGGGGGGCGGGGGCGGGGTGGTGCGGCGGCGAACATCGGGACGTAATGCAGTGACACGGAGGGAGTGCCTAGGGATGTGTCACCCGCGAGTGGGGATGAGAGAGAACGTGGACGAAACGGCTGCTCGCCTCCTTCAGGATATGGCGCGCATCGCGTCGATGTGTTTTTTCTGCGATCGGCGGCGCTTCCATCGCTTTCCTTCGCGAGCTCATCCCACACCCACGCGCACGATGTCCGCTGTGGACGCTGCTGCTGCGAAAGTCGACGAGCTCTCGATGACTGACCGCATCCGTGTGGACCCCGCGGACCCGTGGGCTGATATCTGGAACCCCCCCAAGAACGTGTACAAGGAGCGATGTGACAAAACCGGTTACTTGATGACCAAGCCTTTTGAACAAAACAACCCGATGCCCGGGCAGTTCAACCAGACGTGCGACTACATCGTGTCTATGTTGAAGCCCGTGATCAAGCCCAAGGATGGAGGGGCGAAGGCGAACGCGGGTGGAGGTGATGCACAAGGCCAAAACACCAAGAAGAAGGAGAAGGCCCCGAAGGTTCCCCAACCCGCTTCGGTTGAAGATCCTTTCGTCAAGGCGAAGCTCGTGATCGCCAAGGTCGTCGAAGTCGGCCACGTGGAGAACAGTGACAAGCTGTACTGCTGCAAGGTCCAGGTTTCTAATGAGGAAGGGGACGCAAGCATCAAGCAAGTCATCACTGGCCTCAGAAAGCACGTCCCCGAGGATCAACTCGTAAACACACTGGTCCTCACCATTCTGAACTTGAAAGTCGCCAAGCTCGCCGGGCAAACAAGCGAGGCGATGATCCTCGCCACGGTCGCGGAAGTCAACGGCGAAAGCCAAGTCAAACTCGTGGGCGTGCCTGAAGGAGCGTCTATCGGCGATGTCGTCAGCTGCGAAGGCATCGCCCCAGGCGCCGCGGGGTACCCGAAGGAATGCAAATCGAAATTCTGGGACGCCGTCAAGACGAAATTAAAAGTCACAAACGGAATCGCGACGTACGATGGAAAAAAGGTGGGACCCGCCGCTGGGGCTTGTGTCGCGGACCCAGCCGTGCCCGACGGCGCGGCGATCAGTTGAGCAGGTATATCGTGTCTACATAATTGTCTACACAGAAGTGTCTACATACTACTTTTAATCCGTGTCCCCTCTTGCGTTCCTCGCCGCGTCGTTCAGTTTCCCCGGCGACCCGCCTTTTTCGAAGCTTTGCGTCCATGAGAACGGGTCGTTCCTGTCGAACTTCACCGGGTCTATTAACTCAAGTGAGTAACCCTGTCCGTCCGCCCCCCTCGGCCAGCCCTTCTTGTCGTCGTACTCGACGAAATCCACTAAGCGGCCGGTTTGGTCGTATAAGCTCAGCATCTCGCCCTTCGCACTGAGGTTGAATCCGAAGGAGGCATTTAAAACAAAAGGAGTAGTGGGGGTAGTAGGCATACTACTATTGCTCGGCACACTAACATTAGTCAGTGTGCCCACTATAACATTAATCGCCGGCACACTACTTATCTCGTCCTCCACCACCTCCACGTCAGGGTACCTTTGCGAGAATTTCAACACGTCCCTGGCGATGACTAGGTACCCTTTGGGTTCAATCGTCGCCGATGCGTTCAATGGAATCAAAAACGCGTCGTCGTCGTCGGCGGGATTAACGTCTACCGGTTTGGAACTCGACCTCGAGCCCCTGAGCGTCCACCCGGAAAGGTCAATCGCAATCGTTCCAGGGTTGTGCAGCTCGATCCAGTCGCCGCCCAGGGGTAGGGAGGTGTCAGATTTATCGTCGAAAAGAGCACTGCGAGAAGGTGCGGGTGAAGGTGCACCAAAAAAAGGTGCTCGGAACCTGTCTTGGCTCGTCGCGTAGTCGTCTTGTTCCACGAGTGCTGACGCTGCTGACTCAGCTCTCGATTGCGCTCTGCGCACGTTCGCACCGCGCTTCGCCGCTTTGCTCTTTGGTTCTTTCGAACTCTTCATCTCGTTGTACATGATCTCGTTGAACACCACTCGGCCGAACGCGGGGGCGGGGGCTAGCAGGGGAGCGGTGTTTGTAATATTTTTCAGGTCGGTTTCGGACTTTGGAGTGGGCTGTTGTCCAAGCGCGGAGGACACCAGCGCGAGCGCGCAGACGCAGAGCAGAGTGCGGCGCGAGCCGAAGAAGCGATGCATTCGAGAAATGGAAGAGAGGACCGAAACGCACGACGCGGTGTGCCGTGGAGTGCCAGTACCGTGGGGTGACGAAACGTTTGGACAGAAAAAAAAGGAAAGCGTTTTCCCAAGCCGAGGTGCGTACGAGGCTTGGACAGCATCGCTGAAGGACTCTTCGCAAGCTGATTTTCAAAGGTACTCCTTGACCCATGCCCCGGTCACCTATGCACCATGATGACAGCGTTTTTTCTCTTCCTTTCATCGACTCTCCACCGGTCAAACCGTCTCGGCCAATCACGATCTTTTGGATTCGATCGATGTGAACTGGATGGCTCTCAGCATTATCTTTTCGAAGGGCTTTGCGGACGCCGCGCCGATTGGGCCGGCTCATACCCGCACTCACCGATCAGCAACGATGTCTGCTATCTCTGCTGTCCAGTGCCGCTTCCTCGCGGGCGCGAAGGTCTCTGCCGCGCGCAAGACCGTGCGCGCTCGCGCCGCCGTCGTCGCCCCCGTGGCCAAGTTCGGGTACGTCGCCGTCCCGAAAATCGAGTTGCTCGCGACGCTTTGCCACTTTTCCGCATCGCGCACGCATCGAGGGAGCGGATAGAGCGGTTTAGGGTGGCTAGCGACCCGAGGGACGCCCCCATTTCGAAATGAGCGGTCTGGTCGATGCGTATACCGTTTGAATCGAGGATTTTTCTGCAGGATTTCGTGTCCCCACGCACCGCACGCGCGCTCGCACTGTCCCACATGGCCGTGGCTCTCGCTAACCAACCTCTTCGCGTTACTCCCATTTTCCCGAACCAGCAGCAAGGTTGAGCTCCCCAAGGCTGTGAAGCCCGCGGTGCTCGCCGCGGTGACCAACGCGCTTCTCGTCGCGCCCTCCTTCGCGGGCGAGCCCGGTAAGATTTTCGACTTCAACCTTACCCTGCCCATCATCGCCACCGAGTTCCTGCTGCTCATGGTGATCCTGGACAAGACCATCTTCGGCCCCGTCGGAAAGGCGCTCGATGACCGTGACGCGCTCATCCGCGACCAGCTCGCGGCCGTGGGTGACAACTCCACCGCCGTCGCGGACCTCATCGTAAGTACTAGTTATATTTCTCTCGAATCACGTGAACGTTTAGCGCAGCAAAGGGTCGAAGCGCGCGTAGGGCGCGCGTACCGGCCGTCCCGGCGAGCGATCGCACAAATCGCACGCCACTTGGCGATTTTAACCCTCGATTGCGGGTTAAAACGCACGTATTATCATCGGTTTTCAAGTGTTACTCAATGGTTGCATGCACCATGCACCCCTAAACAACTAACTCATACTGACCTCTTCCCCCCATCCCCCCCCAACAGTCCGAGAAGGAGGCTCTTATCTCCTCCGCGCGCGCCGAGGTTGCCAAGGAGGTTGCCGCCACGAAGGCCAAGATGGACGCGGACATCACGGAAGCGTCAGCCAAGGCCAAGGCTGATGTGGACCGCCAAATCGCCGCCGCCATCGCCAAGCTCGACGCCGCCAAGGCTGAGTCCGCGAAGGAGGTTGAAACCAAAGCCACCGAGCTTTCCAACCAGATCATCAAGAAAGTTGTGGAGGTTTAAATTGTGTTGACCTATGTAAAGGGGCAATTAGTTTAGCGTGGTGCGGGTGACGACGGGGTCGTCATTCAATTGTTTTCAAATACAGAATTTTGACAAGACTAAAACTATTTGGGTTGCGTTGCATTCCATTCACCTCTATCACACTTCTACCCTTCTTCTTTTGCTCGGTATGCGCACCGCGGGCGACGGCGGGGCGTGTTTCTTTTTCGGTGTACAGCACAGGCCGGCGTCGGCGAGTACGTCTCCGAGACGCCACGGTTCGTCTTCATCAGTGGGCCACTCTGTTCGTTTTGACCAAGTTTTGACAAACGCAAAGGCGTTCGACCCGGCGCTTGCGTCGCCGACGTGTCTCGCGAACGCCACCGGGGGCACACCCGCGAATGCGCACCGAAGCAGTGTCCCTGCGAGCTCAGCAGCGACTGCAATTTCAGATGTAGCTAACTTGTTCCCATCCGCGTCGACTGCGTTTCCCCTTGAAACCTCTCCCAGAAGCGTTTCCAGCGCGCCCCCCGCGCCTAGCAGCTCGCGATACGCGCCTCTGCGCGTGGCTCGCCACGCCCCGGAATCCCCTACCGCGACGTTCTCTTCATCCGTGTGACTCGCAACTGCGCGTAGAAGCGCGGCTTGTGCCGTCGCCAGCGATGGCGCCGCATCCGCAGAGGCGGTGAGACTCAAGGCGTCCCTTAGGGCGCCGAGCGTTGACGCGAAGGCAACAGCGCCGCCCGCGTTTGGCGACGCCACGGCGCGCACCAACGTATCTCCTCCTTGTTCCAGCGATGCGGTACACCAGCGCAACACCTTAGCGGACCATTGCTTTTTATCCTCATCCGATGCCAACGCCGCTGCTATCGTGGCCCACTGCGTGACCTCCACGAGCGCGGACCCGGCGGCGAGTGACAAATTGGTAATTTCCGTATTGTTCATTCCCGGAAGCGACCTCGCGCCGAACCCGTCGACGTCGCGCCCCGACCCGGAGGAACACACAACCAACTCCAGCATAGCCGAACGCAGGTTTTCTTGCAGAGTTTTATTTTTGGAACTAGAAGTGCTCTCCGAAGTATTCGAAGGTTGTTGTGTTTCGAGAAACAAATCATAAGCGTCAACGGCTACGCACAGCCACCGGGTCTCCGCGACGTCGAGAACCTCGCCGAGCCGGCGCGTTAGGCGCTTCGCCACAGCGGCGTGGAGCAGAAGCGCGGGGAGAAGGCAGGCTCTGCAGGCTGTTATTGTCGCGGCATCTGCGGTTGTGTGTGTTGCCCACAAAGGCGAAATTGCACACCGCACGTCCCTCAATGCGGATAAAAAGTCACAAGCGGTGCCACTCGGTCCGCCGTAAAACGCGCCCTTCGCCGATGCCAATCTGACGAGCGCCTTCGTCGCCGTCTGCGCCGCGGCTGCGCGTGCGCCAGCGGCTTCCCCAACGCGGAACGAGCTGGGGCGACACGCGGTTTTTACTGCACTAGAAAGCCAAGCAAGCAAGCCGCTTCCCTCGACCAGCGCTCGTGCGGCGGCTGGAGTGGACGCGGCACGCGCCACCACCGCGAGCGCGAGTTGCCGCGCGTACGGGTCGCTCGACACGCTCGCGGTGCGGTGCGACATCAGCACCTCCGCTGCGAAGGCTTTCCTGAACAGTCTGGCGTCCTCCGGTCCGCCTCGAAGCGAGACGAATAGAAGGCGCAACACCCAGACGCGTAAGGTTCTCGCTTCACTTCTTGAAGCGGTGACCACTGAAACGTTCTCGGCTTTGTCCCCCGACCCGCCGCCCCCCGACCCGTTCAAAGCGCCGAGGAAGTTAACCGGAAGGGCTTCGCCGTCCAGCGCCGCCCGTCTATGCACCGCTCTTTGCGTGATGGTGTACGTATCCCCTGCGGGGTGGAGGGCGGCAGTCGCGGCTTCAGCGCAGAATACAGCGACTGCGGTGGGGAGACGCGCGATTTCGGATTTGGCGTCGACGATTTTTATATTTTCGTCGTCGTCGTTTTTGTCGTTTGCTTTTCCACCTACTACCTCACCCGTCGGCCCGTCCGGATTCAAACCGTTCCTGGTCGCTTTTAGCAGCGCCGTGAGCTGCGCGCGTTCCCTGAAGTAACCCGCCTCGGGCCGCGTGGCTTCGTCGCACGCCTCTTGTAATTTGCAAAGCACGGCGAACGCGACGGCCCGGGTGGTTTCATCCGCCGACGCCGTCGCCGCGAACGCCACGGACGCAAGACCCCACGCCACAAAGTCTCTAGGCTCTATTGAATTAGCATTCAGCGCTGCCAACGCGAAGGGGAGGACCCACGCGGGGTCATAACCATGAACCGGCGCGACCCCTGCGCCGTCGCCCTCAGCGACCAGGCCTTGGCGCTCCAGCTCTATAACAGGCTCATCGAGAAGCGATGAACGGTGCGACAACGCCGGCGCGGGCGCGGGTGAGCGACGCGCGTGCGGGAACCGCGTCGCCGTCGCCGCGCACCGACGAGCGTCAGGCGGAGCCCCGGCTCTTAACGCTGCGGCGATGGACTCGGGAGACGGTTCGTTACGAGTAAACGCCCTAGATGCGTCCTGTGAAATATCACCCGATGGATCGTCAATACCCGATGAATTCCGAAGCGTGGCGTTGGTGCGCGCGAGGTACGCCGCGGCGTCGCCCCAGAGGTACCCCATCTCGCGAAGCGCGCCGCCGCCCGACGCGACGTCCATCTGTAACAGAAGCGCTCCTATGCGGCGGTCGCAGGACGAGAGCGTCGCACCGTGCGCTGCGGCGAATAACGGTATAAGCGCGGACTGCTCCGCCCTCCACACCGCGTGGTGTGCGGGAGGGAGCTCGTCCCCGTCATCGTCGCCCGCCGCATCGGATTCCATCTCCATGGAAAACGGTTCGGTGAGGTCATCGTTGGAATCGTTTAATGTATCAGTCGCGTCGCCGTGCATAACCCACAGCGCGTGCAGTGCGCCAACGAGTTCTAATTTCGTGGAACGCGCTGTTGCGTTGCTGTCCACGACTTGCGTGTCGTCGCCACCTACATCCGTGTCGTCCTCCTCGTCCACGAAAGCGTCTCCGCCGTCGGTGTCGCCGAGCGCCTCGCCGCCCTCTGTGTCGTCGTCCTCGTGCGTCGCAGGCAGCAGCGAAACAAGCGGCGTGGCCATCGCGGCGACGCCCTTTGGGAGCGGCACATTCGCGTCCTGGTGCAACAACACGCGCGCTGTGGCGGAGTGCGATGCGAGACGCTCGAACGCGTCTCTGGCGAACGCGGCGAGGTGTGCTGTGACTTCAGCGCTGTCGTTGTTACCCGCCCCCTGGGCCAGCACCGCCGCGACTCTGCGCACGAGCGTGAGCATTGGTTGCGATGACGGGTACCGTCTGCGGAGCGCGGCCCTTGTGAACCCTCCGGCGGATGCCACGAGTTCCGGGGTCACACACGTCCCGATAACCTCACCTCTTGAATCAAGTAAAGCTCCGAGATCAATTCTGATGTCCCGCTCCAGAGAAGCGGCCACCGCGGTTTTCGACGTTCCAACGGGTTCCCCGCGGCTGCCTTTGACTCTCGCCGCCGCTGACGCCGGGACCACCAAGGTCAGTACGCGCAGGGTGGACAGCAGAGACGTGGCGTACGCCGTGGTTGATGACGCCAAGGAGCTTGTATTGCTCTCAGAAACAGTCGTAGTGTCGCCTCCGAACAAAAGACGCGCGGCGGTTGCGCAGCAAAACGCCGACGCGCGCGTTTCCACAAATCCATCAGCGTCCTTCGCGTCTGTGACCCACCACCCGCCGGGGGGAAGCAGCGCTTGTTCCAGATTTGAAACGGTTGTCGAACCAAGCGGGCATAGAGCGTGCGCCGCAGCTAGTGTCCCGGGTGCGTGCGCCTCAAGAGCCCCTGCATTGACCACTGTCTCATCCGCAAACGAAGCGCTGAAATACGAACCCACAAAGGCGCCAAACGCTTTGGCTACGCTTTTCGTGGCTTTGGAAACGGTTCCCGCGTCGTCGATGCGCTGGATCCCGGGGAAGGTTGAGTCTGCACTTGTAGCATTTTCATGCAACTCAATGTCGTTACTATCACGAGCTGTTGAGCTACAGTGCACCGCGACGGCGACTTTTCGCTCGAGCGCGACGCGAACCGCGGGGAGGAGAGGGACGAGCTTCATGGCGCTCGCTCCGCCGTCCAGCGCCTGGGCGACGAGCACGAGCAGGCGATCGCAGTGTGCGGGGTGTGCTGATGTGAGCGCCTCTGCGAGCCGTGCTGTGGATGGAGAGTCCTCTCCTGCGACAGTAATAGACACGGCGCGTCCCAACGCAGCGCACGCCGAGGCGACTGTGGCGAAATCTGGAGGCAAGGAAAGGTGTCGCACAGTACCCTGGGTCGCCGTCGTCTTGGCCGCTGCGAGCGCGACTGCCGCGGCGTCGCTCGCCCGCGCGCCGCCCGCGTCATTGCCAGTCGCGGCGAGCTGAAGCGCCGCGGCGAAGGCGGTTGACAGCGCCTCAGATGCATCCGCTGATGCCTCAAACGAATCACCCATCGACGACAGCCGAGAAAGCATAGCTGCGCTGGCTTCGGCGGCGAGCGCGCGCCAAGCGGGATCTCTTCCTGGAAAGTTCCAAGCGCTCGCCGAGGCTTCGGCGAGACGTTTGCGAGCGCGAGCGTCCGCGTGCTTCGCGAGAGGCACTGCTGCCAGCGCCGTCGCGACACGCGTCGAGTTGTTATCGTCATCGTTAGCACTGATAAGCGCTGAAGTCGCTGCCGCCGCAGCCGCCGCGGCATACGGCGCACCCGGCGCATCTAAACCGCCTGTTTTGAGGTCGTCCAACACGATCTCCGTGAGCGATGCCGCGAAGGCGGCGCCCCTGTGCAAGAACCCAGTCGCGAGCGCTGGGGACCCGAGCAGAGCTCTGCGCGCTGATGCGGACGCCTCCGGGTGTTCTTCACCGACCTCCCGGGCACGTGCTAGCGTCGTGCCGCACGCCCCGAGTAGCTCGACGAACCCCCGACGCTCTGGAGCGTCGTCAGATGAATCGGCGCGTCGGTCGGCGTCGGCGGAGGCGTAGGCGCACCAAAACGCCAAGCGGCGCGCCGCCTCAGGGATTTCCTCAGCCGGTGTTTGTGCGGCAGCGGCGCGACATGCATCCGCGATATCCGCGCGATCTAACACCGATACTGCTGGAGGGTTGTACTTTTTATTTTTAGTGTCACCAGCAGTGCAAAGCGCAGCGGCGACCACCGCGGCAGGCGACAAACCGACGTTGTCAAACCGTTGAAGCGCCTTCAGGTTTTCCAGATTTCCAACATTGCCATCGGAACCAACATCTTCCTCTCCTTCCACAACCACTTTCGCGAACGCGACGAGGGAAACCAAGGTGGAATACTCGTCCAGTTGAAACGTAGGTGCATTGGAAACATCGCCTCCGCCCCCGCCCCCGCCTTTCTTTTTTCCGTCGCCTTTACCGTCCGCGCTCGTTGTCGATTGCGCTTTATCAACAGGCGCGTCGCGCAGCACGTCCAGCACATACCCCGCGAGCGGCACTGGGTCTGTTTGTTGCGTTAAAATATCAAACACAGCGCTTGATACGTAAGAGGCTACTGCTTGTTTTTGATCCTCCGAGCGCTTCGCACTACCTAGAACCTTGACGCACGCGGACAACGCGTTCGCGGTGAGGCCGCTAAACTCCAAATCCTCCCCAACGGCGCCTGCCGGCAGAACCGGCGAGGCACCCGAATCAGACCCGTCATTGACATCAGTACAGTCCATCGCAGTATCCAAATCATTGTCATCACTAACCTGACTCCATCGCGCACTCCGCCGCATGATCCTCGGCCAGCGGTGCGCGCCGCGTTCCCCGAACCTTCCGCGAAGCGCCGCAACCGCCGCGTCGGCGTCGGCACCTGGCCTTCTCGCCGTGGCAGATGCCGCCTCCGCCAGGAACGAACACGCCGCGTCTCCCGCAACGTGGTCAGCGATGTTCCCTGGAAGGTTCGCAATCCATGCCCCAGTTTCTATTCTAGCCGTGTCTAGTGTTTCAAACGCACAACACGACGACACGTGCGCGCCCGCGACCGCGGCGGCGTCGCGTCGAATCGTCGCAACTGGCGCACGCGCGGCGATGCGAAGAATCGCGAGCACGTGTCCTTGCGGCGCTGCGTTTGAGTTTGCGCCTCGGCCGCTGTCCCCCGCTGCGGTGGCGCGACGCATCGCCGCTGTGGCCGCAGCCGCGGCATCGCCAGCCGCGGCTGCTATGGACGCGCGCGACACGCAGACCGTGGAGGTGGACTGGTGTGCCCCTTCGTCGCCGTTGTTAGTGTCGACGTTATCCGACATCGCGTTTCCTAGCCGTCGCGCGCCCAAAGGCACACCTCTGGCGGCGGCTAGAAACCCCACCGTCGCCGCGAGTTCCGGTGGAGGAAGCTCAAGCGGCTCTGCGGGGAGGGTTTTCATAGGGTCGATGTTTGCCTCGGCCAAAGCGTCAGGGCCGACAAGCTCGCAGTACTCCGCCAGGGCGTTCAAGGCGTGGATACGGTTCATACCCGATTCGCCCGAGTCGGTTGTAGACGGTGTTTTCGTGGCGAGCACCGCGAGAAGCGCCTGCGGCTCGGGAAGCACGGCGACTGCGGCACCGCGCGCGCGTTGCGCCAACGCTATGAACGCCGCGGACGCGGCGTTCGACGTATACGCACCATCCTCTCCACCGGAAGTGGATTCCGCGGCGGCGGCGCACTCGTCCAAGCGCGCAACGCGCCGCCGCACCGCGCACAAAACGCGAAGCAAAAGCGTAAGCGTGGCGTGCCTCACTAGGCCCGATGTGTGTGTTAGGCCTTTCGTGAGACCTTGCTTGGTCATAGACGCGGGCATTGCGGCCTTTACGAAAGCAGTGCCTTCCGCATCCCCTGGGGAGTCGGGGGGCACGTGCGGCGGGGTCGGGTCCACGCTGGCGCACACCGCGACTTCGCCGAGAAGCGCGGCGGCGGCGAGCCACGGCACGGACGGCCTCGGATCGAGTGAGTACGTCGCGTGCGGCAGGTACAGCGCCGCAATTATAGGGCGTTGTTCACAAATATTCAGCAGCAGCTCAGCGTGTTTTATGCTTTCCGTGGGGCGAAGCTTACGAAGCAGACGAATCAACGTCGCCGACCGCTTGACACTGGATGACACGTCGGATTTGTTTCTGTCAGCTACGTTACCCCTGTCACTTTCCGTTCGCTCCTCCGGGGGCATCCACCGCCCCAGCGCGCTTTGAGGACACACCCCATGAGCGGGGTCGAGGCACACTTCCGACAAAACGTCGTGCGCCAACGAACACGCCTCGGCTCGTGACTCGTCATCCTCCGGGTCCGCGTCCGTTCCCGAAATCGCGCACATCTGCTCCAGCGTGGAGTCCCCGCACAGTGCGGCGCGTAGTCTTGGTGGGACGCCGCCGTTCGGTGACAACACCACGTCTCGCAGCGTTTTGAGAATTTTAGTAGCGAGTTGCGGTGGATCCGACGCTACGTGTCTCAGCGCGTTTCCGAAAACAGCCCGTTGCGCTAACACCGGTCGCAGCAACGCGCCGTCGCCGGTTTCCAGCAGCGCCAGCGCAAAGAAAACAAAGCAGTGCCGAGTTGGGAGGGAGATAGTGTCGACACCAGGCCACACATCAGTGTCACAGGGTTTGTCCGAATTCCTTTTCGAATTCTTGTCATCCTCGCCATCTTTCTCGTCGTCTTTCTCGTCATCATCTTTCCTCGCATCTTTATTTGAACTCTTGTGTTTATTTTTCCCCTTCCTCGGCGCCGCCAACGCGGGGAGCTCCTTCAGCGAAAAGTCAAAGCTTCTAAAAACTTCCCACGCGAGTTGCTTGTTTCGTTTTGTGATTGAGGTTAGCAGGGATAGAGCCGCGTTGTGCCTGGTGCGCACCCCCGAGGTGAGGTGCGAGTACACCGCCCTCATGCGCCGCTGGCACAGCACTCGGGCGACGCCGTCCAGCTGCAGATGCACGAACCCCTGCGCCTCGGCTGCGTTCACAGGCCTTACTCGGAGCATGTCACCCAGCAGCGCCAGCAGCGGCACCCCAACGCGTTGTGCGTTGTTCAAGTGGTGCATGTCCCACACATTCAGGATGTCACTGAAACCGGGGGAGACCTGGAGGTACGTCTGTGTGTAGGAAATACCAATGAGAATGATGAGTCGGAAGCGAGGAGATGCATTAGCGACACGGCAGGACGTATAGGTGAGGAGACACAACAGGGGGTGGGGCGAGCGGTCAGCGAATTGTGGTTTTGGTGCTGTGCGGTCGCAGGTTGGGTCTGTCCGGTTGCCGGGTGGACGTATGACGCGATGACATGGACATATGTCACATGACGCGATGACAAAGGCGCATCTCGGCGGCGGCGGCGGTTAGATTCGAGTCGCAAATAATTCTTACCTTGACCACGTCTGCTGGTCCATCCAGTCCGTTTCTCAGCTCCTTCCGTATCCCCACCAGCGCCACGGCGACTGTCTGCGGCTCATCCGCATCCTCGCTCAGGCGCGAAATAAGGGCGCGCAGAGACGCCTCCCGCGTGGGAGGGGCGCCCATCGTAAGTGGCGTCGTGGTTTGGAGGGCGGGCGAACAACGACGAAATGAAATTTTCAGATCAGACTATAAATTAAAGTACCTCCTCTCGTGTCTCTTCTTACTGTTCTCCCTGTGTCACCTCATCCCCAGAAAGTCCTGCATCGCCTGTATCACCCCCGGGGTCCATCGCCTGTACTCCAGAAGCCACGCACGATCGGTGTACTTGCCGCACTTCGCGTCGTCCAGTTCGCACAACTCGAGCCACAGGTTTTCCGCTTTTGAGAAATCGCCGACTCTGTAATACGTCGCTACTAAAGAAGCCCTAACGTCGCTCGAGTATAACCTTCTCGATAGCGTCTCTAACGTTTTAAGCGATCCTTGTAAATCTCCAGCCTCGAACGCGCAAAAAGCACTCTGCGCGGTCGCTATGTCGGAGCGTTTTTTATCCTTCCCAGCTAAGAATAAAGCAGCGGCGGATGTGTAATCAAGTCGTGCTTCTTTCCAATTTCGAAGCGCTCTCCACGCCTGCGCGCGTTCAAAGGTTATCAACGCCCTATCAAGAGAAGCTTGTACACCTATCAAACTTCCTTTCGAGGATACATTGTTGTCACCATAGTTTCCTTCCAAGCACTTTGAGTAGTCCTGCACTGCGAGTAAATATAGCGCGTCACTCGTCTCGTTATCTTCGTTGTTCGCCTTCAACGCTTTCAGCGCTTCGCCTTCAAATGCGTTGGCTCTTCCAAAATACGCGCCCCGTGATACGCTCGCCCCGCCGAGTTCTATCGCCTGAGTGTATGATTCAATTGCATCACCATATCGATACGCGTCCACTCTTACATCGCCTAGGAGTTTTAGGAGTTGTGCGGTGGATGTTGCAGTCGCGGGGTCGGTTTGTAAAGGCGGTGCGTTTGATGAAACTAAACTCGCGCCATTCGGGGAACACCCAGCGCGTAACGAAATAGCATTCACGAGCACGGACTCGGCTTCCTCCAATCTTCCGACGCCGTACAGCTCCCTGGCTTGCTCCAGCACCGACGCGATATCTATCGGGGGGGTTGGGGAAGTGATGGCGTCGCAACCTGACGTCGAGGAAATTGCCCTTTGCGTGCTCCCTTGTGTCACAACCAGCGCGAGGGCATATAAGACGTGGCGTCTCGAAAGCAGCTGGTTTTTCGGTGAGGCGCTTGGCTCGTGTACGGGTGGTGGATCTCGGCGCAGAGGTTTTGTTCGATCGACCGGCTCTTGTCGTGCGGAGCAGTTCGCCACGCATGCCGCCCTCGCCATCGCCGCAGTCGACATGAGGCAGCAGCGCCTCGGGGTGTGCGGCCCGAATGAGAGATTCTTGGACGGTGCCGACGCTTTCGATAAATTTTTCGAATCAGCTGCGAAAACAGCGGACGAGCCGTTGCTTGCCATCGATCTAGGCACTCTCGCGCGCGCTTGGCGTGGTGCGCAGAGCTCTTTGTCTCTACGCTCCGTCCACCTCCTCCGTACGATGGAGGAGACCGTGTGCATCGTCAAGCCGGATGCGGTTCTCGCCGGTTTAACCGACCGCGTTCTCGCCGCGGCGGAGGAGGATGGATTTTATGTAGTGCGAAGGGCGGAGAAGAGATTGACTCCCGCGAGAGCGCGCGCGTTCTACGCGCATTTAGAAGGCACCAACGCGTTCAGACCCGCGTGTGAGTTCCTGAGCAGCGGGCCGGTGGTGTGTGCGGTGTTGAGCAAGGTGAATGCAGTGAATGCGTGGCGCGAACGAGTAGGGCCCACCGACCCAGTCACTGCAAGAGAAACCAGCCCAACCACAATCAGAGCGCAACTTGGCGTGGATAAACTACGAAATGTCGTGCACGCGTCATCATCACACGTCAACGCCGCACGTGAAAAAGCATTCCTGTTCCCCACTGGCCCGAAGCAAGGCCTGGTGCCGAAAGAATACTTACTCGAAACCCTTGTGATGCCCGGATTAGTCGAAGCCCTAGGGGAGATGTACGTCGCGCAACCCACAAACCCATATACCTGGATGGCGCGTTGGTTTGATAATAACGCCGAAATTAATTCGCAAACTATTTTAGAGGAATGGCCGACGCCGGTGCTGAGACCGAACGACGCCCTCCAAGAGGCCTCCAACCCGAAAGAAACACACAAAATTCAGATCTTAGGGCCCCCGATGTACGAAGGCACCTGGAACTTCAGACGGTGCAAGGACCGGGACCCTATTTATGGGGTTGGAGCTTGCGACGCGGATGGCTTAAGATCAATTATAAACGGGTTGCGAAAATCAGGCCACGACGAAATATGTTACTTTTTTTTGGAAAACAAACCCGTGGTGTTTATAGGGGGGGAACCGGTGGTTGTCGTGGCTAATGGGGGTGAGGAGGATGCGGGTGGTACAGGTTCGACTACTGCTCCCTATGCTCCCCAGTCACATACATATTCCACAACGACCAACTCTCCTTTCGAGCTCGAGCGCATGGAATCTCGTTTGCGTTCCGACGTCTGCGCCAGCGCGGACGCCGCGGCGGAGCAGGGCGGCGGCGTCGGCGGGCAAGTCCGAGTTTTAGGTGGAGTTGTTGACGAAGGTCTTCTAACTACAGGCACAGGCACGAATATTCGACGAGCTGCGCCGTCTATCCGCGAAGTAGACACGAAACAGATTGAGTTTGACTTGCAGAAGAATGGAGGCGTTCCGGACCCGAGGACGCTCAGTACCGTCAAACAAGTCTTCCACGCGCTTCACGTGACGCGAAGTGAAACTGAATTTATCAGAGCGCCGACTCCGCGCCACGGCACGCCAACCGAGCACAGTTTCGAACGAATAGTGGAGCAGTGCATGCAAGTCAGCGAAGATGCGGCGCTGGTGTTCGGGTGCTGCGACGGCATCGACCGCACGACCACGGGGATGATCGCGGGGTGTTTAGTTTGGAGGGGCAGGAGCGGAGCGCTTGAACAGTTTCGAAACGAAATCGGGGACGAGAAAATAAACGCGCCAAATAAAATGCGCCCCGGCTTCGAGGAGTGCGAGTTTTCGAGCGTAACTTATTTGGTTGAGCAGCTTTCAGAGTTCGGTCTCGGTGATGCGAAGCGCGTGCTTGATGTCGCTATCAATGCGTGCGATGCGCTTTTCGATTTAAGGAGCGCGGTGAACAAAAACCGAGTCGCCGCGTTTGAGGTTTCGCGGGACGCGAATAAAAAAGACAACGCGCAAAACGAAAATAAATCAATCGGCGTTCCCGCTGAGAAAATCCGCGTTGGGCTGTTACAGCTGGAGCGGTACTGCTGGCTTCTTGTTTTCGCGGCGTATTGCGTCGATCGAGGCGCGAGCGGGTTCGACGTCACGTTCGGACAGTGGACGCGGCAGCGAGAGGGGCTACGGCCGAAATCGAACGACATGGCGTTAGCATAGCGTTTGTTGATATTCACAGTTTATTTGTTGAGTGCGTGATACTCATTATCGTTCTCGTCTCACATCCCATCAGTACTCCCCCGGTCCTTTCGCGGTGACCATTTCGTACCCTTGCCTTACGGGGGTTGGTACTTCGTAGCCCTGGTCACCTGAAACAATCGGGCCCTCGCCGTTCGCGTTCCCCGCTAGGTACGACCCGTTCCACAGCATGAACCAAATAGGAATGGAAACCAACCTCAAAAACCCACAAACCATCTCCATGCCGAACCCGCAAAACTTGTTCGTGTTCGCTACCATCATCCCCCACCACATCTCCTGGTCTTCCTTGACGCCGGTGTAGTTTCTCAACAGTCGCTCGGCCCAGAAGTGGTGCCAAATCACGTCCAGTAAAAGTAAAAATGTGACTAGCCAGGCGTAGGAACGCATCAACGGGGCGTGGCGCAAGTCAATCGCGACGATGCCGAACAACGCGCACGCCACCTGTCCAGGATGAATCGTCCCGTACACCATGGTTAAACACCCGATCATCCCGAACACGACCTGGCCGAGAAGCAAAATTCGCGCCCACGAGAATAAGCGCGCGGGGCCCATCGTGCTGAGGTCATCCAGCACCTCGCGGGCGATGGACTCGAGCTGGCCCATGGTGCTCGAGTGCGCGCGAAATACAATACAATGAGTTCCGACAACGAATTTTGTGGAACCATTCCAAGAACCGTACTCGAGGGGCTTTGCCTATCAACGTGTCATATACCGGTCAACGTGTAATCTGAAACTGACGTTGACCGGTGCACGAAATCTATTGCGGTGTTGAAGCAAATCCTATCCAATCAAGGTTTCGAAGCCGACGGCGGCGATGGGAGGTGTCGGAGCATGTGCGCCCATTGCCCCGCCATACCCTTCTTGCGCGGACCCGTTCGACGCCGTTCGCGTCGACGTTCCGCCGAGGTCACCGCACCTCCGGGACCTTTCACGGACACGCACGATGACTTCCGTGGCGCGCGCTGTGACCGCCGCGGTGAATGCGAACAAGGTCGACGCCGGGCGATCGCGCACGGCCGCATCCGTTACCGGTGGCGGTCGCGCAAGAGCGCGCAATGCCGTGCGCAGTTTACGCGTCGCCCCAACCAGACACTGTAATCGCACCGACCGCGGCTCGACCCTCGTCGTCAACGCAGATGCGTTCGGCACGTTAACGGACCGCCTCAACGGCGTGTGGGCGGCGTTGAAGGATGAGGATGATTTAAGCGCGGAGAACATTAAGATGCCGCTGAAGGACATCAGGAGAGCTTTACTGGAAGCAGATGTGAGTCTACCTGTCGTACGGAGGTTCATAAAGTCAGTCGAGTCCAAAGCCGTGGGTGTCAAGGTAACGAAAGGCGTCAACGCATCGCAACAGCTCACGAAAGTCGTCGCGGATGAGCTGTGCGAGTTGATGGGCGGGTATGGAGGGGACAAATTGAGTTTGAAGGAAGAGGGACAAGGCCCTACTGTGATCCTGATGGCCGGCCTTCAAGGTGTCGGAAAAACCACCGCGTGCGGCAAGCTCTCTTTATTCCTAAAAAGGCAAAACAAAACCGCGTTACTCGTCGCTACTGACGTGTACCGACCGGCCGCGATTGATCAGCTGAAAAAGCTGGGCGAACAGATTGGCGTCCCCGTTTTTGACATGGGCGTCGACGGGAACCCGCCTGAAATCGCCAAGCTGGGCCTTCAAAAAGCCATTGATGAGAAAATCGATGTCGTCATTGTGGACACCGCGGGGCGGTTGACGATTGATGAGCAGCTGATGGGAGAACTGCAAGCCACGAAAGCCGCGACTAACGCAGACGAAACTTTGTTAGTCGTCGACGCCATGACGGGCCAGGAAGCGGCGACGCTCACTGCGGCGTTCAACGATGCGGTTGGGATCACCGGTGCGGTTTTAACGAAAATGGACGGAGACACCAGGGGGGGCGCTGCGTTATCAGTCCGAGAAGTTTCAGGTAAACCTATCAAGTTCACGGGAATTGGAGAGAAGATGGACGCCTTAGAGCCGTTTTACCCCGAACGCATGACGTCGCGAATTCTAGGTATGGGCGACGTCGTTACGCTAGTCGAACGCGCCCAAGAAGCGGTGAAGGAAGAGCAAGCGACGCAGATGCGGGATAAGATCATGTCCGCTACGTTCGACTTCAACGACTTTCTTACCCAAATGGAGATGATGCAGAACATGGGCGGGATGGGGGGGCTGATGAAGATGATGCCTGGGGCGAACGGGATGAGCGACCGAGAGATGCAGGAGGCGGAGAAATCGCTGAAAGTAGCACAATCGCTGATCATGTCCATGACACCGCAAGAGCGGCAATTTCCGGATATGCTGGTCGCTGGTGCTACTGCAGAATCCAGGCGGAAGAGGGTGGTGCGAGGCGCCGGGCGACAGGACCGGGACCTCGCCAATCTGATCGTGATGTTCGGAGGCATGCGAGTCAAGATGCAGAAGATGACGGAACAAATGGGCGGCGCTGCCGCCGACGTCGGTTTAACCCCGCAGCTCAGCGCGGACGACCTGAACGCGTTAGCCATGGAGGGGGTTCGAAAGAACGTTTCACCAGGAATGGTGCGGCGACAAAAAGTAAAGAAAGTGCCGAAAACAGAAGCGAGCGTAGGGAAAGAAACCCCCTCGGTTGGCGTAGAGCGAGCGTGAGGAACGATTTTTTCAACCAAAAGGTAATGAAACATCAGATATCTATTTCACATTGTTTTTGTATCGTCAGCAGCTCGAGTGTGGCCTACTTGTGTTTATTCTCTTTTCGTTCCCAGTGGCTCCGGACTCTGTCGCATCTGTGGCTATCCATGTGTCACGCCTCAACTCCGGGGAAGCCGTGCGGATGCCAGTCTTGTTCGTCCGGCTCGGTTTCGACGTCCGCCGCAGCGGCGCCTTCGTCACTCTCACGAGGCAGCCACCCGGGCTGCTCCGGAGGCGAAAGCTTGGGTTTCGGCGTATCAGGCGGAGGCACGACCGTCGGGCCGGGTTCAGTGGGGAACTCAGGAGACTGCGTGGGTTCCATGTCCTTCCTCTCCGGGTCGCTCACAGGAGATGGTTGTTCTCGTCCCGGTCTGGGCTCGTACGGGCGAAGGGGGTCACCTTCGTTCGTGGGAGGTGCAGGTAGCTCCACGGGTGTTTCAAAACGCTGAACTTCACGGGGGACTGTGAACTCCAGTGGTGAACGAGTCGGCGGCGCTTCCCACGTCGGGGTCAGCGTGGCGTCGTCCTCTTCGGGGGCTATCCACTCTGGGACGCTAGGATACACGCGCACCGGGCGGGTTCTCGTTCGCTTTATCGCGTTGGTCGGTATCCACGCCAAGGCGAACGACGACGAGGGCACGGCGAACATGTATTGTGGCATCGACGTCACGCTCGCGTGCTCGTGTGTGTTTAGATCGACGCCTGGAAAGACAAAACAACAAGTCGTAGTCGTTGTCGTTGTTCGTGGGCAACACGGTTGGGCGGTCCAAGAAAGCTGAAGAGGAGGCGGGAAAAAGAACAGAGTCGTGGCTTTTTCCAGCACAACCCCGAGCACCTCGTCGGGGACTGTCGCTTCGTCGCGCGTGGTCTTCCTCCGGAGTAACAAGAACGATGATTCTCACCATCTCTACTCCCACGATGACCACCAAGCCGAAGGAGCTCGAGCCGGGCGGGGAGATGGACGCCGTAGTTATCAAGCGCCTTCACCATATTTTGAAGAACGCGGACTTGGAGACCACCACGGTGAGGAACATCCAAACGCAACTCGAGGTGCAGCTGAAGATCAGCTTATCGGATCGAAATTCGTTCATCCGCGAAGAGGTACGTCCAGTGTCGGGCTGAAAACACTGTTTATCTTCGACAGTCTGTGGTTTTACCGTCGAATCGTCACGTCACAACCCCCCCACGCCACTCCACACACCGCGACGAGGATTTCTCGCTGTGTAAAAACTCCGCTCGAGAAAGGTTTTTTGTTCGATTTGAAAAAAGCTGATTTACACACCTGCGCGCCTCAATCACAGGTCGACAAGTTCCTCAAGGCCGAAGCCGGCAAAAATGGTGAGTTCCCGACCCCCCCAACCCCCAAGTTTCCCGGCGTATACTGGTGCAGCGACCAGGGGTGGATCAAGTATCCCCCCGCCAGGAGCCAACATATCTTGGAAGCACACGAGGGCCTTGTCAACATCGGCCCTGCGATATCCATCGGTGCCAAGGGCTCTTCTGATTTGATTTGGGAGGGAGACTACAAGGTCAATCTAATAGAAAATATGCAGGTTAGCCCTACTGGGATAAGACGCAGGGTTGTCATAGTCCCGTCCACCCCAGACCGCGTGCTTTTGGCGCTGATGGATCGCATCAAAGATTTGTACTACCTCCAAGTGAAACACTTCTTGGAGGAAGGCAACACGCACCACTCGAGGGAAGGGAAAAAACCGCCTACGCTCGCAGTCCGTGACAAGATGTGGGACTTGCAGTGTGCGCTGATGCGCCAGTTCCTGGAGCTTGCCATGACACACGGCGCATCCGAGTCTGACCCGAGCTTTCTTTTCGGCTACCACGGCACGAGCGCTGAGAACTCTGAGAAGATTTTCAACGAAGGCTTTAGCCCTGAGTGTAGATATTGTGGTAACGGTGCCGGTGCATATTTCAGCGGCAAGCTCGAGCATTCAGCGATGTTCGCGAAGGACCACCACGAAACAGATATGCCACATTCAGCTCGACCTACTTCGGATCCGGAAGGGCCCGGCGACATTCTGCTCGTGGTGTTGCTTGTGGACGGCAACAAGTCTGGTCAGGACATACGCGCTGTTTCCGATGAGAAACCCGTACTCAACGTCGAGAGGTGCATTTTCGATGAGAAGTATGCCTTGCCTCTCGCGCGGCTGCGCGGGTTCTGAGCGAGAGTGACGGAAAGAGAGACGAGAGACATTTTGTGAGAGACTTTTTTTCATTTGAAATGCTGACCAGTTTTACAAGCCTTCAGTTCGTGCGACTGCTGCGACCATTTCTATTGGAAATAAACGTCCACTGAACACCTTCCGTCGTGCATTGTGTGTTTGAGGTCAACGTCTGGAAAGACAAGACAGCAAGTCGAAGTCGTTGTCGTTGTTCCCTCCCTACAACTTGTTGACGCCGTCACGTTTGGACGGTCCAAGAAACTGAAGAGGAGAAAAAGAAAAGAGTTGTTGTCGTTGCTTTTTCCAGCAACCCCCTCCACCTCTTCTGGACCGTCACACCGTCGCGCGCGGTGTCCTCCAAGCCAATGCCTAAGCACAAAACGACGTTCAAACATCCCACGTCGCCCGGCGCATACTGGCGCGGCGACTTCCGGTGGATCAAGTACCCCCTGGCCATCAGCCAACGAATCTTGGAAGGACAGAAACAAACGCAGAGCCCGGGCCTGGTCAACATCGGCCCCGTGAGAACCTCACGTGGAGACTACGTGGTGGACCTGGTGGACAACGTGCAGGTCAGCCCTCGTGGGATGAAGCGCAAGGTTCTTGTGGTCCCGTCCACCTCGACGCGGGACGGCAAGAAGGACAAAACACCTCCTGAGGTGAGCTGCTTTCCTTTCGTGTGGAATAAAAGAACAAAAAACGAGAAAAACGAGACGCGCAAAAAAGCCACTCGCGCGCCTGGCGCGTACGACGTACCGTACCAACCGTGCCAGACGTTCAAGAGTGCTCGCCCCGGGTACTTCTTCCGTCTTGGGGCGCACGGCCCGGGGTACTACCTCGATGGGGCGGCGCCTGTGGGGACGAAAAAACTCACCGGCGACTTTTTGGTCGGCGCCGCGGCTATCATCACCGCCAGCGCCGCCGTTGCGGTTGTGTCTTCGCGCATCTGGTTCGGCTCCGCCCGGGTTTCCACCCCGGTCATCACGTCCGAGGACCGCGCTCTTTTACAGTTGAACGACCGCATCAAGGATATGTACTTCTCACACGTGAAGCACTTCTTATTAGAAGGCAACCACCACCACGCGAAGAAAGGGAAGGAGCCGCCTACGCTCGTGGTGCGCGACAACATGTGGGACCTCCAGTGCGCGCTGCTGCGCCAGTTCCTAACGCTCGCCAAGACACACGGCGCGTCACACACGAACATAAACAAACGCGTGCTTTTCGGGTACCACGGCACGAGCGCTGAGAATGCCGAGAAGATTTTCAAGGAAGGTTTCCGCCCCGAGTGCCGCCGCAGCGCCGGCGCCGGAGCCTATTTCAGCGGCGTCCTCGAGTTTTCAGCCAAGTACGCGCGGGACCACCACGGCGTGAGCAAGAACTCAGGCCGCCCGACTTCCAAACCGGAAGGCCCGGGTGACATTCTTTTAGTGGTGTTACTTTTGGACGGCCATAGGGGGGGGCTGTGTGGAGACCACGAACTAACCGGGCACCCCGAGAAGCCGCTGGCAATAAACGTCGCGCAGTGCATCTTCGATGAGAAATACGTAATGCCCCTGGCGCGACTCAGAGGGTTCTGAGAAGAGCATTGAAGCATTGAAACTAGAGACGAGAGACATTTGCGAGAGACTCTTGTTGAATCCAAACTTTTTTACAATCTAACGTCCACTGACCTCTCTCCGTCGTACGAAGTAAATCAATGCGCCGCGGGCTCCATCGCTGGAGCCTTTGCGCGGCGCGCGTCACTTCACTTCGCGACGGAGGCGGTCGGAACGTTTTCTATTTTACTTTTACACTCGCACTCTTGCTCTCCTCCACCCGTCCCGCAGTTTCGTGAACATGTTCGCGCTCCAAAGCACGCCTGTGATGAGTGTGGCGAAGCCTACGTACGTCGCGAGCGCGCACGTGAACCCTAAAGCGTTCAAGCACCGGATGTCCGCGTGTTCGCACCCGGGGCGGTACATGTGCGAGTTGGGCCACATCTCGCCGTCTTGCAGCACGTGCCTTGTGAGGTCCAGCATGGTGAGTGGGACCGCGCACACCACCAGCACAGTTGGGCCGTGTTTGTTCCCCCAGCTGCCTTTCCTGGACAGGCTCTTCCAGTACACCATCTGCGCCAGGTTGGTCATCATCGCCAGGGTGATGCCGAAGGACACTGCGTGCGCTAGTTGCTTTGACGCCTCGCTCGCGACTGCGCCGAACAGCCCTGCGAGCAACAAAGGCCAGCATCAGGAGCCCACCAGGGCGGGGATGGAGATCACGACCGTGATTAGGCTCGTCCACACGCCCACGTCGGTGGTGCGGCGGGGGAGAGGAGAGCCGGAGGACTGGGGCGTAAGCGACCCGTCCTCCGACGCCACGTCTCAGGTGGCGCACTCCTCGACATCGACATCACGGTCGATGAGGTTTTCGTTCAGATGGTCTTCGCCTCTCGACGTCGCCATCGCGCGGCGCACGATGCCTACGGGGCGGCGACAGGACGCGGAGAAACCGGGCAGCGTGCGACGGACCTCCTCCCGGCTTGAAAAGACCGGGGAGGCGCCGCAAGCACTGAGGTGAGGTAAGCAGGTCGCGTCATTTTTCGCCTTGTCAGCAGAATATCTCGTGGTATCGGGCAAAACTCGTTCAAACCAAGCCAACTATGAGCTGTTGGATCGACCAAGGACTCATCACTCCGCCGCGCACAGGACACGGACCGCGTTAGTCCCTAGCCGAGATGGCGAACGCCAACGCACCTGAACACGACCTGGACCTTAACGGTACGTATGCGTGTTTTTTTGTGCCGCACAGACGCACGTCGGAGGTGGTCATCCGAGATCTCGATTTCAAACCGCTTTGGAAAAGGTGCTCAATAACCTCTCTAGATCTGACACTTGCCCCCCCCACACACCCACAGAGTTCGACAAGAAGGGTTTCATAACCTACTTCCGCAGCCTTCAAAATGACCCGAAGACGTTCCGCGTGTTCAACCGCAAGGACTTTTACAGCGTGCACGGCGACGACGCGTTGTTCGTGGCGCGTGCGTTTTACAAAACCATGACTGTGGTGAAGTACTTGGGCCACGGGGAAGGGGCGCTGCCTGGCGTCACTCTGAACAACGCCCTGTTCCAAAAAGTTCTTAGGGATTTGCTCGTCGAGAACGCGGACTCGCGAAGCGTAGAGCTGTACGAAGAGGTCAGTGGCAAAAGGGAGTGGAAGCTTTCGAAACACGCGAGCCCAGGAAGACTCGGCCCGTTCGAAGATGATCTTTTCAAGGGCAACAACGATATGAGCGACACGCCGATCATCGCGGCGGCCAGGGTGATGTTCAAGCAGGACCAAAGGATCGTCGGTGTAGCCTACGTCAACTCAACTACGCGCGAGCTCGGCGCGTGCGAGTTCGTGGACGATGAGCAGTTCTGTACGTTGGAGGCGGTGCTGTGCCAGCTGGGGGTGAAGGAATGCGTGCTGCCTTCGGAAAATACGCAGACGCCTGATGGACGGCGTCTACGAGATGTCGTGTCCAGGTGCGGCGCCCTGCCCACGGAACGCAAGCCCAGCGACTTCGATAAACGGGACCTGGAAGACGACTTGGCTAGGTTGCTGAGCAAGAAGGATAATGGAAGTGATTTTAATTCAAGCAGTGCGCAAGCAGTCAGCGATATCGGGCCGGCTGTTTCCGCGGGCGCCGCTGGCGTGGAACGCCACAGAGCTTTGCTGGAGAAGGATGGCGCCGCGTGCACCCTCGCCGCGGCTTTAAAATTCTCGGAACTGTTAAGCCAGCCATCGAATCACGGGAGGTGTTTCCTGGTGATGCATGATAGCGGGAAATACATGCGGTTGGACTCAAGTGCGTTGAGGGCTTTGAATGTTTTGCCTGAACGCTCCAGTCACACGCAAGCCGCTCCGTCAGAAGGAAGCACCGCTGCGGGGTTTTCGTTGTACGGGCTGTTGAACAAGTGCAGGAGCCCGATGGGAAGGCGTTTACTGTTGCGCTGGCTGAAGCAGCCTCTTGTCAACTCGTCCGAAATAAAATCCAGACACGACTGCGTCGAGGCGTTCGTGAACGACCCCGAGGTCCGGGATACGCTAAGAGGCGCGCATCTGAGAGCGCTCCCGGATATCGAAAGAGTCGTGAGGAAACTGGAAAGAAGGAAAGCGAGTCTCATGGATTTATGTCGCTTGTACCAAGCCTCAGCTGCTTTGCCGTACATCGCGGAGGCACTTGATCGAATCACCGGCCCGTTCGGGGACAAGATTCGCTCAAAATACGCGTCAACCTTGAACAAACTGCACGACGCTGAGCATTTAGGCCGCTTCGAATCGCTCCTGGAATCCGCCGTCGACCTCGCGAAAATCCCCGACGAGTACGTCATTTGCGCCGCTTATGATTCTGAGCTAGGCGAGCTACAGCAATTAAAAGACTCTGCGGAGGAAGAAATTCAAAGCGCTTTCAAGGAGGCGAGCAAGGATTTGGGCATGACCCCTGACAGGGAACTCAAGTTGGAGCACAACAACATGCATGGCTGGTTTTTGCGCTTAACCAAAAAAGACGAAACGAAGGTGAGGAAAAAGCTCAGCGCAAGTTACCAAATCTTAGAAGCCAAGAAGGACGGCACGAAGTTTACGAACAAGAAGCTGCGAGGTTTGTCTCAAAAGAGGGTGGAGCTGGACAAGAGCTACGAGCAACAGCAGAAGCACTTAGTGGATCGAGTTGTGGACGTCGCCGCGAGCTTTTCAGACGTGTTTTTACACGCCAGTTCTTTATGCGCTGAGATTGACGTTTTGGCTTCGTTCGCGGAAGTCGCGACGACAGCGCCGATTCCGTTCGTAAGGCCGGAGATGGTGGATGGGTCGAGTGAAAGCGAAAGCAACAACGACGACGTCATTCTGCTTCAAAACTCAAGACACCCGAACGTCGAAGCCCAAGACGGTGCGCAGTTCATCGCCAACACGTGCAACTTGGAAAAGAGAAAAAGCTGGTTCCAAATCATCACCGGCCCGAACATGGGCGGCAAGTCGACTTTCATTCGGCAAGTTGGCGTGTGTGTGTTGATGGCACAGGTTGGGAGCTTCGTGCCTTGCGACCGGGCTAAAATCGTGATTCGAGATGCTATTTTCGCCCGGGTTGGGGCGGGTGATTGCCAACTACGGGGCATCTCAACCTTCATGGCGGAGATGCTGGAGACGGCGGCGATTTTGAAAGCGGCGTCGCCCAAGTCGCTGATCATCATCGACGAATTAGGCAGAGGGACGTCGACGTACGACGGGTTCGGCCTGGCCTGGGCTATCTCCGAACACATCGTGAACGAAGTGAAAGCCCCGTGTCTGTTCGCCACGCACTTCCACGAGCTCACCTCCCTGAAAGGGCCTGGCGGCGTCGCCAACTTCCACGTCGAGGCGAAGATTGACGAGGTTTCGCGAAAACTCACCATGCTGTACCGGCTGTTACCCGGCGCGTGCGATCAGAGTTTCGGCATCCACTGCGCGGAGTTTGCGCGGTTCCCGGAGGAGGTGCTCGTGATGGCCAGAGCCAAAGCGGCAGAGCTGGAGGACTTCACGGAGGAAGGTGCTGTGGCGGGGGCGCTTGGAGCTGTTGGGGAGAAGAGACAACGAGACTCAGTGGACGAAACCGCGATTGACGTCGCGAGGGGCGCGCAAAGAGCTAGACAATTCCTCACCGACTTTTCAAACCTGCCGTTGACTGAGATGGCCCCGGCTGATGCGATGCGCCGAGTGCAACAGATGAAGAAAGAGCTCGAGCAAGATGCGGGGGATTCGAAGTGGCTCACAGAGGTGTTGGCGGCTAGGTGAGGAAGAAGATGATGATGAGGTTGATTAGGAAAGAGTAACGATACGTCGCGTCGCGATTGATGATGTAAAAATAAGCGTTTCGATAAAAAATTGACACTCGACGCTCGAGGATAGAGCTATAACTCTTAATGCATAGATCACTCAATATAAAATTACTTCATTACTTCATTTTCGTGGGATTCACCGACATCTTCCCCAAAAACGAAAACATCTTCCCCGTGATGGGCAGCAAACCGAAGTACCCATCGAAGCCGTTGTACGGGATGCCTTCCTTTTTACACTCTTCTTTGATTATTCCGCTCATCTTTGGGTACAAGTTGTGCGCCGTGCCCGGGAACATGTGGTGCTCGATCTGGTAGTTCAGGCCGCCTGATAGGAAGCTCCAGAAGGCGTTGCCCCACGTCGCGCTGGTTTCGATCTGCCACCGCCCCCAATCTTGTTTCGTTTTTTGCGATAAATCAGACGGTCTCAACCCGTCCAAGTTGTGGCTCACGATGAAGAACCAGCACAGGATGAACGAACCGAACGCGCCGTACGTGAGGAAGGGCAGTATGGTTTTTTCAATGCCGTGGTAGTACGCGGGGAGGGCTAACGTCAAACTGAAGTGACAAACCTTGCCTATTACGTACAGCGCAACCTCAGTGTTCGTGATGCCGATGTACTCCACGCCCGGCGATGCTTTGTTCACGATTACGTTGAAGAAATCGCCAGTCTGCGACGCGACGTACAGCAACGGCCAGACGAACGGGGTGTAGATCTGCTGGTACCGGTGGAACCACGCCCACTCCTGGGACTCGTCTAAGCGGATTAACGGGAACGAGGTGTACACGTCCTGGTCTTTTTCGTGGTCGTTGCAGTAGCTGTGGTGGGACACCATGTGGTGGTACCGCCATTCTAGCGACGATTTGCCGATGACGACGTCCGACCCGAACCAACCCCAGGCTTGGTTCCAGAACGAGGACGTGCACAACCCGCCGTGGTTCGCGGTGTGCTGCAGACCGGTGCCGGACCAGTACCCGGCGAACCCCAAAACACAACCCGTCAAAATGGACGGATCTCGGACGTACCACACCAGGGACGCGACGAAAAAAGCGAGCACCACGGCGGCGTCGAAAACGCACCCGCCTCGGCCCGATGGGATTCTTCCATTACTCTTCTCGAGAGGCGCCATGATTTCGTCCCGGACGCGTTGTTGGATTCGCTTGTATATCGGGGAGTCCAAGGGCTTGGGAAAGGACTCATCGGGACACAGGTTGACATCAGTAGACACCTTGGGTAACGTTTTCAGCGTCTTTGCCACAATCTCGGGCCGAACGTGGTGCGATTCGAACAAAATGGTCGCATCCCTGCCCACCGCCAGTGCGAGAAGCTGCGCGCCACCGGGGTGCGACTTGGCGAAATCGGTGATGTCATACACCTATTGGGGGAGTAGGGGGGTATCGGGGGGTATCGGGTTAAGAGGGTCAGTTTAGGGTCGGGTCCTGTCCCATCGATGTCGCGTTCGACTTGGCCATCTTATTTATTCTTTGAATCGGTCGCGTCGCCGCCGGAAACGGAGCGGTGCGGTCGATCGATCGACGCAGGTGTGGACCCTTTAACGCACCTGGCCGCGAATCTGCGTGTACTGGCGGTCGGGGTTAAGAGCCTTGCCGACAACCGTGGGGGCGGCGCCCGAAGCGTTACCTCCCGCACCCATCGCGAGCGTACCCGCGGCGCGTGGAGAGGAATGAAAGTAGGCTACGTGTCGTGTCGGCGACAGGTTTGGCGCGAGGAAAAGATCTGAATTTTGATGGCCAATTTATATGGCGACAATGTTGAGTAATTGGCGAGTTAAATGCATTCTGTTACAATCGTTCGGCTCATGAAGGGTTCCCTACAAGGGTTCATACCACCCTACATCACACTTTCCGCACTGGAAAACTTCAATTGTCCTACTGCCACCACTGTTATCCGTAATCACCGTCCGACCTTCCGTGGGGCAACAGTGCGCTTCGCAGAAGTGGCAATGGTCATAATCGCACTTCTCGCAGAGTAACTCCTCGCAAACGCAGCACTCGAACACCGGAAAAGTTAACACGCCATACCCTCCTAAATCAGTCACCCCCTCGCACTCGGAACACACACCGAAATCACCGCATACGCATGGTCCGCACGTGGGGCGGGGTTGCTTCTCCTTGTGAATATACAAACACGAAGCTTCATTCCCTACTCAGCATTCCATCATTTTCCTTTTAGCTTCAAGCACCGCCGGCTGCAGTTTACCGAGGTAGTGATGGAGACGGTCGATAGTTGCAAAGTCAGCAGACGCGATGAGTGCTTCGACGCCAGTATCTAGCAAGTCTTGCGCGGTCACTCCTTGCTTCTGTGTCTTACCAGCCTCGTCGCTCACATCTTCCGCTCCGTCTGATTCCGCACCCTCTTCGGTACATCGTGTATTCATCGGTACACGTATATTCTTCAGTGGTTTATCGGCGGGGGTGTAACGGTGACTGGTCCACATAGGTTCGTGTTGGTTATGTTCGTGCGTGTTCTGTATTCCAGTAAGAACTCTTCCCGTTCCCGGTCGTCGACCGGCACCTCGCGGCGAGTTACCGTCCTGCGTCGTCAAGTCAGCGTCCCCTTTCCTCTTGCCAGCCATCCCGAATGCGTTTCAGATCTGAATGTGATTGGCAACTCAGAGGAGTGCGCTTCGAAGCTCTATACGTGTATCGCGCTCGGACTGCCGCGTATCGAAGTATTCGCAGTTCAAAGCGATCGGTTCGTTCACCGAAGCTTTCGTGCGCGCAGCGCGGGGCGTTGTGCTCAGACCTTCGCGGGATGAGATCAGAGAGCGTATTTCCTCGAAAATTGGCGTTTCTGTTTCGA
>TARA_B110000977_G_scaffold196646_1_pt1 | contig 43691 bp, 28 predicted proteins | sample TARA_B110000977 | Tara Oceans TARA_B110000977 (sample SAMEA4397798) | marine metagenome | biome: Polar Biome; feature: [SRF] surface water layer (ENVO:00010504); material: water (ENVO:00002006), including particulate matter (ENVO:01000060) such as... | depth 5 m | reverse complement strand
TGGGGTTGGGGAGAAGGATGGAGAAAAAACTGACGAAGAATCTGACTCGGAATCTCAACTGCCTTTGATCGAAACTCTCACCACGAACGCCCCCGCGTTGTGTTCATCGCTGTGTCCCCTGGACAGAGTCATTTACGTCGGCACCGCGGACGGAGACGCGTACGTGTTTGACGCGGGGAGTACGCCGCTGACGAGCAGTGAAACCCCTGATAAAGGACGAGTTAACGACTCAACGAGTCCACCGGAAACTCTTGGCCCGCTTTGTCGTTGGACCGCGCACGAAGCAGGTAGCGTGCGCGCAATCGCGGCGGCGGCGGGCGGGTGCGTTACCGGGAGTAGCACGGGGCCGATAATGGCCTGGAACTACAGAAGAGATGACGGTCGGAGGAGTGGTACTGAAACGGGTACTTTCAAAGATTCAAAGCGCGCTCAACGTGAGAATAAACCCCGTCTCGTGTCCAAGCTGCTCGGGCACGTCGCGGCTGTCGTGGGGCTGAGCACCGGTAATCCCGCGCACCTCGTGTCAGGCGCGCACGACGGCACGGTGCGGGTGTGGGACATGCCGCGGCTATCGGGGGACGGAGCTGGCACGGACCCTGGTGTTGACTTGGCGGGGGTGATTGACGACATTCTTAGAGGCGATGGGGGTGATGATGGAGAGGATGCCAAAGAGAAGAGTGATGACACGATTGACGAGGCATCCGAAAACAGATTATCAACGCCGCCACCCACGGAGCGCCGGGAAGCGCTGTACGCTGTGACCGGTCACACCGTGTGGCTGGGTGGAGTCGTGGCGGACGAAACGCGGATTCTGTGCGACGGCGCGAACAACGTCGCGATTTGCTATGACTTCTCCGAAGACCCGGACGGGGATGGGGATATATGATGAGTGGAGGTTAGGTGTTGGGTCATCGCATTTAATTTAGAGTTTCTCAAAATCTTCTGGAAGCCTCAAGTTCTCACTGCGAATTGTTCTTTTTGGCCTCCTCGGCACCTCGAACGACAGTTACCGACAGACGAGGAGACAGTTATCCTCTGTGCCGCATGTTTCCGTGGCGGCGCCTTTTGGGAGAGCTGGGTACATTTGTCGTTTTTTTCCAGACTAGTTTTCAGTTGCAAAAAAACACCGCAACGACATTTTCTCGTGTCGGACGCTTCAAAAAGCGCAGAGTTGTGACCGACAAGAGAAGTGTTCGCGCGTGTCTCTCTCGCCATTGTGCTCGGCGCGGCGCATCGTGCGACACACGATGTCCGCCTCGGATGAAGACGCGGAGAGGATAGTGAAGAACTCGTGGACGCCCGAGGTGCGTTTTTATTGTGATTGGTCGCATCGCCCTGTTCGCCTCGTTTCCGACGCGTCCCGGAGGTGTCACCGTTAGCAAATCGGAACAGGTTTTGTTCGCGTTACCGCGGCGTGCGATGGAAGGTCGCGGGGTTCGTTACCCCGGTGCGATCGTGATCGTATTCTTTATTCGACATCGTTGCCTTCTCCTGACCCACGCCCCCCCCCACACACCCACAGGAAGACGCGTTGCTCCGCGAGCAAATCGAAAAGCACGGAGGTCCGGGCAACTGGACCGCTATCGCCGAGGCGTTCATGGGTCGCTCGAGCAAGAGCTGCCGTCTGAGGTACGCGCGTGTTGAACGCCTCCCCAGCGCGTCTTGAGGGTGAAACAATTGACTTTCACTCGCGCGTGTCGACCCTCTGACCGGCATCCGCATCGTAGCGCCAAGAAACGCGCCTCCCGACATCACCACCCACCCCCAAACCCCGCGTCCCCTCGCGTCCCTTCACCGCTAACCACCCCCCTCCTGATTCTCGTTATTCCAACCAACGCGGCTCCACAGGTGGTGCAACCAACTCAATCCCACGGTGAAGCGCGGGCCGTTCACGGACGAGGAGGACAAGAAAATCCTCGCCGCGCACGCGGTGTACGGCAACAAGTGGGCCGTGATCTCGAGGAGCATCCCTGGAAGGTACGTACACGACACACCGCGGCACCCACCCTCATCGCCACACGCCAAATTCGACACTTCGAAGTCGAACGCAGACAGGTCGGGAGATTCACGATGGCCTTTCGTTGCCGATGCTCGAACCGTCATTTTTCGGGTCAAAGGCACTCCTTTTTGCGGTTGCCGCTGCGATGGAATTTTCTCAAAACCCATCCTCTGACTGTCGGTCAAATATGCCTTTTCACTTTTCTCAAATGCTACCCGAATGCAAACGCTAACCTTTCTATTCCACATCTATTGCTTCTTTAACCCACAACAGGACTGATAACCAGGTGAAGAACAGGTTCAACAGCACGTTGAGACGGGTTTTAGCGGCGCGAGCTAGGGAATTACCCCCTAATAAAAGAAGAAGGGTAGGCGGCGTGCCTGGTTTCTTCGCGCAGCCGCACTCGCCGAATCGGTCGGGTAAGAGCGGAAACTCGAGCTTGACTGGTGTGAACGACGGAGTTTCCTCAGAGAACTCGGACGAGGACGGCGCTATCGTGGGCCTAGAGCAACTCGTCGCCGCGAGTCTCCAGGTTGAGAAAAGAGAAAGTTGCGGAGAGGGTGTTGACAAAACGAGCGATGATAACGCGGCGACGAAATTGAGAGGTAACAGTTTCGCGCACACCAACGCGTTACTCCAGGAGCGTTCGGATGAGCAGTCCGTGCGGGGGGCGCAGATGTTCGCCGATCACACCGCTTTGATTGCGAACATTCATCTGCAGCAAAAGCTGCAGCAGCAAATCGCGCAACTCACGGCGGCGGCGTACCCGGCGTTTCACCAGGCGGCGGGCGCGCAATCGAAAAGCACCGCCGGTAACGCCGGTACCTCATCAATGGGTGCTTCCACGGTTAGCTCATCAGGTGCCGCCGACCCAGTGCAAACCCTATTCGCGCAGACCTCCGTGCTACACGCGCTGAATCAGCACATCACCGCGGAGAACAACGCCCGGCAAGCCGCTGCGTGGGGGTTCCCTACGGGGGCGTTTGGGGGGAGTGACGGTTTAGCGGTTGCGCGCGCAATTCTCGCGGTGGGACAACAAGGGGGGCTGAACGGACAGCGATGATGATATTCGGGTGCGAAACGAAATGCGTCCGAGACACCATAAAAAAGTAACCAGTGGGTATCTACCAATAGGGTTCATGTATCAACACGCCGCGACATTCGCGGTAGTTTTTTTGGTAATAAGAATTGAGAAGAATTGAGAAATCGAGTTGGGGTTTTATAAAATCCTATCCTCCTATCCTATGCGCATAATTTTCTTGCTCCTTCCCCTACATAGTCAACCTCTCATTGCTTCGCCAGCTCTTCCCCCCGCTCCGCCGCGGCTTTGACCGCGTTGATGAACGCCGCGCGTACGCCTGAATTTTCCAAAACGCGCACGGCCGCGATTGTCGTCCCCCCCGGCGACGTCACTCCGTCCTTCAGCTGCCCGGGGTGCTTCCCGGTTTCCAGGACCATCTTCGCCGCGCCCATCACGGTCTGCGCGGCCAGGTCTTGTGCGATGTTCCTGGGTAATCCAGCCAGCACTCCGCCGTCCGCCATGGCTTCTATTACCTGGAAAATGTACGCCGGGCCACTGCCACTCACGCCCGTCACCGCGTTGAGCTGCGTCTCCTTCACTTCGTGGATCTTTCCCACTGCGTTGAACAGCTTGCTGACGGTTTCGGTGTGCGATGGGGTGCAGCTCGAGCCCGCGGCCATCCCTGCGGCGACCGCACCCACCAAGCACGGCGTGTTGGGCATGACCCTGACGATGGGCACGCCTGGTCCAGCGGCTTGCTCCATGGTAGCGATGGTTACCCCGGCTGCGATGGACACGACCAGCGTGTCTTTACTCAACACCGGGCGCATCTCTTCCAGCACCGCGGCGACGCCGTACGGCTTGACCGCGATGAACACCACGTCGCAGTTCGCCGCGATTTCGTGGTTGGAAGACCGGGGGGTGACCCCCCACGAGGCGAACAAATCCAATCTCGGCTGGTTGCGGTCGATGCAGCTCATGTCGGTGAACTTCGCCACCCCCGAGGCGTCGAACCCGCCCGCCAACGCCTCGGCCATCATGCCGGAACCGACGAAACCGACTCGAAGGCCGCCCATTTTGTAACTGAGAAGAACAGTGAGTGAACCGCGGGGAAGCGCGGGGGAAGTGAGAGGAGCAGAGGGCGACGGAGGGCATCCGCTCGCAACCACGATTTGCGTGTCGGCGGTGTGGGTGATTTAACTTTACTTGAATACTGTTTGCATGTGACTTTTTATATACATTGTGTCACAGGCAAACAGTCTCCAAAAGAAATCTCGGATCGATTCGTTGTTTTCGAAAGGAGAAAAACTTGAAACGCTTGTTCCCCTCGCAAATCTCGGCAGTACCAGACGCACGCGTGTCATCACACGCAGTCGCGAAGGCAACTAACAGTACCCGTCGTTCCCTCGACGCTCGTATCGTCCTCCGTCACTATGGCGGACGTCGATTTCGCACCCGATGAGAACCCCGTCGCCGCCGCCAAGGTGCGTCGAGATGCGACAAAGGCACCGCGAAAGCCACGACACCGGCACGCTTCTTCCCCTCTCATGCTCATCGGTGTGTAGGACATGGTACTCTCATAACCCTCAACGCGCTGACACCCTAAATCCTTTCCTTTCGTACCCCCTATAGGCTGCCGCGACCAAGGCCAAGAAGGCCCCCCTGGGCGACTCCTCCAACGCCGCCCCCAAGTCCGCCAAAGCTGGTGGCAAGTCTGTTGAGCAGATTTACCAAAAGAAAACTCAGTTAGAGCACATCTTGTTGCGCCCCGATACGTACGTGGGTTCTTGTGAGAAAACGGAAGCCCAAGCCTGGGTGTACGACAAGGCAACGGACAAGCTCGTGCAGAAGACAATGAGCTTCGTCCCCGGGCTGTACAAGATCTTCGACGAGATTCTGGTGAACGCGACGGATAACAAAGTAAGGGATCCCACCATGGTTACGTTGAGGGTGGATATCGACCAAGCCGAAGGCATCATCCGCGTGTACAACGACGGCAACGGCATCCCGGTCGAGATGCACAAGGAGGAACAGGTTTATGTACCCGAGTTGATCTTCGGGCACCTTCTGACGTCGTCCAACTACGACGACGGCGAGAAGAAAGTAACCGGCGGACGGAACGGCTACGGCGCGAAGCTCGCAAACATCTTTTCCAAAGAGTTTGTCATCGAGACGTGCGACGGCAGCCGAGAAAGGCGCTACCGCCAGGTGTTTCGCAAGAACATGTCGGAAAAGTCCCCCCCGGTCGTGACCAAGTGCAAACCCAAAGACAACTGGACGTGCATCACGTTCAAGCCCGATTTAGAGAAATTCAACATGACTGAATTAGAAGATGACACCGTGGCGCTGATGTGCAAGCGCGTGTACGACGCCGCCGGTAACATCGGGAAGAACACCAAGATCTTTTTGAACGGCGAAAAGCTGAAGGTCAAGGGATTTTCTGATTACGTCGACTTGTATTTAGAGGGCCGGGAGAACGCGCCGAAGATTTACGAAAAGGTGAACGACCGATGGGAGGTGTGCGTTACGATTTCCGACACGGGAAACTTCCAGCAGTGTTCCTTCGTCAACGGCATTTGCACCATGAAGGGCGGGACGCATGTCAACGCGGTGGCGGACGAAGTCGCATCCAAACTTTTGGAGAAGATCAAGAAGAAGGAAAAATCGTGCAAGAACCTGAAATCTACGCATGTCAAGAACCACCTGTGGGTTTTCGTCAACGCGCTGATTGAGAACCCCGCGTTTGATTCGCAGACCAAGGAGACGTTGAACACGAGGGCTTCGAACTTCGGGTCCAAGTACGAGTGCGCCGATTCCACCATAAAGAAGATGATGACCAGCGGCGTCGTCGAGCAGATTTTATCCTGGGCGAGCTTCAAGCAATCCAAAGAGCTGAAGAAACAGGACGGCGCCAAGAAGACGCGGCTCACGGGGATTCCAAAGCTGGACGACGCGAACGACGCGGGGGGGCGTAACTCGGAGCACTGCACGCTCATTCTGACAGAAGGGGACTCCGCGAAGGCGCTGGCTGTTTCCGGTCTGTCTGTTGTTGGAAGAGACCGCTACGGCGTGTTTCCTCTTCGCGGCAAGCTTCTCAACGTCAGAGACGCGTCGCACGACCAGATCATGAACAACGCGGAGATTACGTACATCAAGCAGATCTTGGGCTTGCGGCACGGCACCGCGTACGACAGCGTCAAGTCGCTCAGGTACGGCCACATCATGATCATGACTGACCAGGACCACGACGGGTCGCACATCAAAGGTTTGTTGATCAACTTCCTGCACGCGCACTTCCCGAGTCTGCTTCGAATTCCTGGATTCTTAGTGGAGTTCATCACCCCGATCATCAAAGCCAGCAAAGGCAAGCAGTCCCAGGTGTTCTACACCATTCCCGAGTACGACAACTGGAAGGAATCCATGGATGGGAACACCAGGGGGTGGCACATCAAGTACTACAAGGGTCTCGGGACGTCGACCGCGAAGGAAGCCAAGGAGTACTTCGCTGAGCTGGTACGTTTCTTTTTTTCTTTGGGCGTAGACTGTTTGCCTATACAAGCAGTCATACACTCCTATGCCACATACTCCACCTCGAACCGTCGACGTGCCTATGTCGATACGATAGTTCAGCTATCTACCACCTCATTCAATTCTTCCTGACTAGCCCCTCATACCCTTAAAATTCGCAGGAGCACCACCGCAAGACGTTCGCGTGGTCCACGGACGGCGACGGCGACCTGATCGACATGGCGTTTTCCAAGAAACGCGTGGAGGACCGCAAGAAGTGGCTCACCGCATATGAACCAGGAACCTTCCTCGACATGACCACCGACGACATCAAATACGATGAGTTTGTGAACAAGGAGCTGATTTTGTTCTCACGCGCGGATTTGTTAAGAAGCATTCCGTCCGTCGTGGACGGGTTCAAGCCGTCGCAGCGCAAGGTGTTGTTTTCGTGCTTCAAACGCAAGTTGAAGCAGGACATCAAGGTTGCGCAATTGAGCGGTTATGTCTCCGAGCACTCCGCGTACCACCACGGCGAGGCGTCGCTAGCCTCAACCATCGTGGGGTTGGCGCAGGACTTCGTGGGCTCGAACAACATCAACCTGTTAGTGCCTTCTGGGCAGTTCGGGACGAGGTTACAGGGTGGCAAGGACCACGCGTCGCCCAGGTACATCTTCACGCGCCTCGCACCCATTTGCCGCGCGATCTTCCCCGAGTGCGACGACGCGCTGTTAGATTACCTGGACGAGGACGGCCAGGTGATTGAACCCGAGCACTACCTGCCCATTCTGCCTTTGCTGCTCGTGAACGGGGCGGACGGGATTGGGACAGGCTGGTCCACCTCGATTCCCAACTACAACCCGAGGGACATCGTTTCGAACATCCGCGCCAAATTAAACGGCGAAGAAACGCAACGCATGCACCCCTGGTACAAGAACTTCGAGGGTCAGATCGTGGAGGAGCTGGTGAAGGGCGAGGTGCGGTACAACATCATCGGTAAGCATGAGATTGAGGATGAAACCACGTTGGTTATCAGCGAGTTGCCGCTGCGGAGCTGGACCACGGATTACAAGGATTTCCTCGAAAGCCTGATGTGCCCCAAGGAAAAAAACGCCGTGCCCTTCATCACGGACTACAAGGAGCACCACACCGACGCCACGGTGCACTTCATCGTGAAGATGACCCCGGAGAAGATGGCGCAGGCGCAGAAGGAGGGCATCGAGAAGAAGTTCAAACTCACGAGCAAAGTGTCAACTTCCAACATGCACTGCTTCAACGCGGCGGGCGTGATTACGAAGTACCAAAACCCGGAAGCCGTGATGGACGCTTTCGTGCCGCTTCGATTGGCGGCTTATGAAAAGAGACGGCAGATGTTGATCCGACAAGCTGAATCCGAGTTAAAAAGAATGAGCAACAAGACGCGATTCATCTTAGCCGTGGTAGATGGCGAAATCACCATCGGGCGGAAGAAGAAGTCAGTGTTAGTGTCGGAGCTGGAGGAGATGGGGTTCGACAAGATGTCCAAGACGCAGAAAGTGGCGGCGGCGGCGGCGCAGGAGGAGGCGGATTCAGCTGCGAGCGAGGAAGCCGCTGAATCTGTGGGCGCTTCGTACGACTACCTCCTGTCCATGCCTCTTTGGAACCTTACCCAGGAGAAGGTTGATGATTTGTTGGCGGAGACTGAGGTGAAGCAGGGGGAGGTGAAGGCGCTGCACGCCACTACTGATAAGCAACTCTGGTCCACTGACCTCGATTCGTTTGAAGACGCGATGGACGTTTTCGACGCGGAAAACGCGTTGGCGGCCGCCGATTTGCGGAAACAGCAAAACGCGGCGAAGCGCAACCAAAGCAAAGCTGGGAAGAAGGCACTTGCAAAGAAGAAGAAGAAGAACAAGGAGTGGGACTCAGACGACTCGGAGGAAGATGAGGACTTTTCGGACGACGAGTTTGTAGTGGCGCCGAAGAAACGCGCGGCGCCCAAGAAAGCGGCCGCGAAGCCGGCGGCGAAACCCGCGCCGGTGGCTGCGCCCGAACCAGTCGCGCCTCCTCCCCCGGCGGAAGACGTGGACAGCGACGAGGACGAGTTTGCGCCCAAGCTCTCTCTGGCGGAGCGGCTGCTCGCGAAATCCTCCGCCGCGGCGAAGCCCAAGCCCGCCGCGCCCAAGCCCTTGGAGCTCGTCGAGCTCGACGCTTCCGACGACGATGAGCCCGCGCCCGTGGCAAAGAAGGCGCCTGCCAAGAAGGCTGCTGCGCCGAAGAAAGCCGCCGTTGCAGCTGTTGCCGCGAAAGCGGCTGATGAGTTTGATTTCGAAGCCAGCGACGACGAGGACATTGAGATGTCCGAGCCCGTCGCGCCGCGCGCCGCGTCGTCCCGCCGCGGCGCAGCTGCGCGCAAGGTGTACGCGGAGGAGAGCTCGGAAGAGGAGGAGGAGTCCGAGTTCGAGGAGGAGAACGACAGCGATTTCGATTAAGGGACTCAAACGCTGAACGCGAATCCGCAGCCATGCGAGGAGCAGGCGGCACACGTGACGCGATGCATTGTGTAAAAGGGGGGGGGGACTGATATCATATGACGTAGCGAGACGGTTGAAATGAGATAAATGTCTGCTGAAACGCTTTTCCCGATTCCAAGACTTCCGCGGCCCTAAAAAAACGCCACTTGCCAAAACGTTGACCACGATCCTCGGAAGGGTCACACTCACTCGCGCACGCGCCATGGGCGGTTCCTCCCCCCGCGACTCCGCGCCCGGGAAGCGTCCCCATGGCGAACAGGAAAATGGGCGGAAGAGCGCGGCTTCCTGCAAGCCGTCCGCGCCCAAGCCGGCTTCGGTGCTGACGGCCGCGTCTGATCTAAACTTCGGAAAAGTCATCGGACAAGGCACGCAAGGTACCGTCCGCGTTGCTAAGCACCGCACCTCGGGCAAGCGCTACGTCGTGAAGCTCCTTCCTCTGGGTTATGAAAGCGCACAACCCAATCCACGCGACCCGCTTTCCATGATGGACGATGACGCCCGGCGAGTCATGGCCGAGGCGGAGCTTCTGAAACTCGCCTCGAGCCATCCCAACATCGTGCGCTTCCACGGAGCGTTCCGGCGAGACGTGGGACGAGAAGGCCCTTCCAATTCCAAAACATCTGCGGAGCTGTGCATCGTGATGTCGCACTGCGAGGGGGGTGACTTGGCGTCGCTCCTGAGACGGTGTCAACTCGGAGGCGAGTGCCTTTCCGAAGAGCAGGTCATGCGGTGGCTGGTGCAGCTCCTGCTCGGGCTGCACCACATCCACGGCAAGCACATTCTGCACCGGGACATCAAGCCCGCGAATGTGTTCCTGAGCCGCAGCCACAAGGTGGTGCGGCTCGGTGATTTCGGCATCGCCAAGAAGCTGAGAGATGAGGACACCCTGGCGGACACTGTGGTGGGCACCCCGCTGTACATGTCCCCGGAGCTGTGCCAGGGCAAGCCGTACACGTATGCCTCGGACGTGTGGGCGCTGGGGTGCGTTGCTTATGAAATCGCGACGGGCGGAGTCAAGGCGTTCGACGCCCCGGGGTGGCCGCAGCTCCTGGTGCGGATAATAAGGTGCGACTATGCGCCGGTTCCTTCCCGGTTCTCACGACCGTTCGCCTCACTCATAGGGGCGATGCTGTCCCCCGACCCCCACGACAGGCCCACCACGGAGCAACTGCTAACGTCGCCGCTCGTCCGGAAACACTGCGAGGCGCTTTTGAAAGACGCCAAGGAGTCAGTAGGGCGCGTGTATGGGCAAGACGTAGGTCTTCACGAAAAGAACAATACCCCGCGCATGTCCTCCAAAGGAACTGAAACGGCAAGGGGACGAAAATCGCGAGGAGGTGTCAAAACCAACGGAGGTGTATCTGGTGTTATTGACACGAGCAGACGCGTGTCGCAAGGAAGAGAGTCGTCGTTCGGGATGGGTGCCTCCGCCGCGGCGGACGCGGAGAAGAAAGCAGCCGCGGAGGCGCGGTACGCGGCGCGGCAAAACGCGCTGCGCCGCGACCGCATGGCGGTAAGGGACGCGGACCCGAAGCGCGCGGCTGCGCGCGCCATAGCTGACCAGGACAACGAGCGACGCATGGCGAGGCAGGAAGCGCGGGCGCGGGCGGAGGCGGAGGCGGCGCTTCTCAAACAACGAGGGTTTGATGAGGTTCCAGTGAGGATAGAGAGCGATAAAAGTGATAGTGAAAGATCAAAAGAAACCGTAATGAAGACCGTGCAAGAAAATACAAACGACACAAGTGCAACGAGTTATCGAGCCGCGTGTGCGTTTCAGTCGCGGCCGTTGTTGCAGCGCACGGACGCAGGTACCGCAAAGGAGGCGAGTGAAGCGGCGGAAATTGAGACCACCTGTGAGACAGTGGAATCAGAGGAGCTGGATCAATCTGGCGAATCGACAACCGAGACTCTCGAGTTCGCCGAGATAAAAGACGCCGAGGAGGCGTTGCTTGAGGCGCTGATGGCGGAGGCGAGGGATGACGCGTTGGAGGAGGAGAAGGTGGAGGCTGAGATTGACGCCGCGGACGAGAGCGTCGCGTCGGACACAGCGCTGGAGATAAATAACGACGAAACTAACATCGACGCATCGGAGGATACTTCAGGAACAGAAACACGTGTAGATTTTGATGTGGAACCGTCCGTCGCGTGTCTATCCGCGTCCGACGCATCCGAGAAATCCGCACTTCTCGGGAGTCGTGCCGTAACGGCACCAGGAGGCGCGCGTCCTTTCGCTCGCCCTGACGAGAAAAACACAAGTACATCCAGTTCGTTCGAGTGGCCTCCTTCCTCTTTCCGCTCCGAGAAGCAAACTGCGAAGGACGCCGCGCTTGAACGAAGGGTTGCAGCGAAACTTCGCTCATTCCTTAAAGGGCATGAAGGTTGTGGAGGAAGGTATGTTGGCCGTCCCTCGACCGCGGTCGGCACGAGAGGCGGAGGCGAGGAAGACGTGAGCAATAAACCTTCCGCAGTCAAACAGGAAAATGTTGAAGAAGTGAACAGCGGAAGCGATTCCGAAGCGTCCTTGATGAACAGCGACGACTTCGAATCCAGCCTCAGCGCGGACTTTGAAGACCTTTTTAAGGGTGATTAGACATTGATGTGATATGTATTATCTTATTTACAGTGGTATTCGCACTTTATGTACACGAATTCGTGCGTCGTAGGCATCGTCTTGACACTCTCTCCACTTTCTCGTTAAAATCACAATCACGCTGCTAACGCAATCAGCGAGCTCGGCTGCCCCCCCCCCATGGACACTCTTTTAACTCGGAAGTGGTGGAACTTCTGCTTGTTGTCGTACCCCGTGACCACTGACATGAGCACCGACCCACCAGCGACAATCACGAGAATGGTCTCATCTGGATTTTTCAAACAAACAGGGTACTCCTCCGGCACAAAATCCGCGACGTGTTTCTCGACGTCCAGGGAATTCAAATGAACCGCCGGCGAGTGCTCTTCGTACCGCACCCTGAAGGAAGGCAAGCCTTGTGACCACTTCGTGGGGCCGATACATGAACTTATCTCAGGGAAGTGCTCAGCCACTACTAATTTAGAAAGTTCATCGAGACTCGTTTCCGGGGCTACCCTTTCAACCGGCAAAATCCTCGCGACGTGTGGCACCCTCGGAACCTGCTGCGTCTTCGTGAACAACTCAAAGGAATTAAACTCGTCGTACTCTCGGTCGATTTCTTGAATCAAAGTTTCGGCGATTGTTCGGACGTTCTGTCTGCCCTGTGCGTCGCAGTCGTCAGGGCGAAGGGCTACGAACACCGTTCCAGGGCACCCCGGGACGAGTAACGCTTCAGCGGTGGCATACAGATGCTTGTGCTTGAAATCTTTACTGTTCAGGATTTGCTCTATCTCGGAACCGGCGAGGCGCATTGAGGTCCTGTGCTTCGCAGTCACGAGGAAGCCCCGGAGCCAGGGAGGCAACGAGGGGGGGCTCGTATCTCTCGAGTCAAAAGAATCGTGGAATCCGGCGTTTAAGCGGTAGTTCATGGTTTGTTGGGGGTGTTGGGGATGTCAAGAAGGACACCTTTTACGAGTTGTTAGTTTCGGATTTCGCCCGAAAGAATTTGCGATCTTCGTGTCCTCTCGATCGATGAGGACAGCGCGGTGCGTGCGAGTTGCCGAGACCTTTCGGTGTTCGGGTACGTGCGGCTTCAGTGTGGCGAAGCGCTATGGGAGCGGAAGACGTGATGCAGGCGTCGCGAGAAGTGCGTGGGACGACGATTGGAAAAAGCGAAATATCGCGCTGACGTGTCGTGCTTTGTCAGCTTCGGGGATCCCAAATTGGAATTTGCCCGACACTTTTTTTTGGCCCTCAAGTGGCGGCGGCGGAGGTCCGCCGTGCCCACTCTGAGGGGCTCCACCGTGCGCAGTGGCTCTGAGGGTGTCTTTGGGTGGAGACAGAAACCTATGGCGACTCTTTACGTCCCCGACCGCGCGAAGAAGCGCCGTCTCGCGGAGGAGGCCAAGTTGACAGCCCCGTCCGGCACCGGTGAAAGTCGCGTGAACGTCATCGCACAACTGGAAGATGCGGAGGGCAACCCGACGGGTCCTCAGCTTGATTTACCGCATGACGCGGACCCGAAACAGCTAGAGGAACTATTAAACGCTTTACTCGAGAACGAGGACAAAGTGCCATTCGCGTTTTACGCCGCGGACGCGGAGGTCACCGGGCAGCTCGGCGAACACTTACGCACACGCGCCGCCTCGGTTGAGAATGTTTTGCGAATCGTGTACCAGCCGCAAGCGCTGTTCCGCGTGCGCCCCATAAACCGGTGTTCCTCCGCGATTCCGGGACACGCCGAGGCTGTGCTTTCTGTGCAGTTCTCGCCTGATGGTAGGCACCTGGCTTCTGGGTCTGGGGACACCACGGTTCGGCTGTGGAACCACGAAACGCAGTCCCCGAAGTTCACGTGCAAGGGACACACGAACTGGGTGCTTTGCTTGGCGTGGAGTCCGGACGGGCGAGTAGTGGCGTCCGGTGGGATGGACAAGGACGTGCGGTTGTGGGACCCCGAAACAGGCACCGCACACGGAGGGCCCATGAAGGGTCACAAGAAACACATCACCGCACTAGCTTGGGAACCGGCACATATCAGGTACCCACCGATACGTCTAGCCTCCGCGTCGGGCGACGGCACCGTGCGGATTTGGAACACGGTTCACAAAAACTGCGAAGTTTCGCTCACAGCGCATACGAATAGCGTGACGAGCGTTAAGTGGGGCGGGGACGGGTTGATATACACCGCATCCCGGGACACCACGGTGATGGTGTGGGACGGCAACGAGGGGAAGGACTGCGGCAAGGTTATCCGACAACTGAAGGGGCACGGGCACTGGGTCAACACGTTGGCGCTTTCGAGCGAGTACGTCGTGCGGACGGGGCCGTTTGACCACAAAGCCGTGAAGCCTGAGAACAATGAAGACGCCAAGGCGAAGGCTCTTGTCCGGTATAAAGCCGCTACGCAGGGGAAGCCTGAACGTTTAGTATCAGGCAGTGATGACTTCACGATGTTCATGTGGACGCCTAGTGAAAGTAAAACGCCCGTCGCGCGCATGACCGGGCACGTGCAACTCATCAACCACGTCCTGTTCAGTCCAGACGGCAAGTACGTCGCGTCCGGGTCTTTTGACAAGGCGGTCAAGCTTTGGGACGGGTGCACTGGGGTTTTCGTGGCGACGATGCGGGGGCACGTCGGGCCGGTGTACCAGATCGCATGGTCCGCGGATTCGCGCATGGTCGTTTCCGGGAGTAAGGATTCAACTTTGAAAGTTTGGTCTGCGCGGACGCGGAAGACGGAAACCGAGTTACCAGGGCACGAAGACGAAGTGTACGCAGTGGACTGGTCGCCCATCGGCACGAAAGCCGCGTCGGGGGGGAAGGATAAGATGCTCAGGCTGTGGAGGAACTAATGGGTTACCTAGTAGTCGTACGTGTAGTATAACTGAAATCAAGTGCTATCAAGGACTGTTCTTAGTGTCCCTCCAGCTCCCGAAAATACACAGCTAAACCTCTTGACTCAAGATTTTCGGTTTGAATAATGGGTACGTGGCCCAGTAACGCACGAGAAGAAAGATACGATGTGTGATGAGTCGAGATCACCAGCGTCCGCACAACGACGCGCGGTGTACTGTTTCGAAGGACACAGGATCCAAAACGCGTACGCGGACGTGTGTGTTTCCGTTCCCACTAACGTAATCCCAGTGAGTCGCATCGACAAGCGGTGTTCGACGGGAGTGCGGGGGGCGTGATCGATTCCTCGGAGATTTTACAGCCCTATTTCTAGGGTAAATCGACAAAGCGCTCGTCCCGGTGTCTGCACAGCATGGGCAAGGGCTCTGGCGCGGGCGGCAACGCCACGACCGCTGTTCGGAGGTCGGGGCGGGTCAAGGCGCAGCAAGACAATGTCGCGGGTGCTGATGCCCCTACTCAAAACCCTGTGAAGATCATCTCGTTGGGAAACACGAAGGGCGATACTGATTTCGCGAAAGACGAACGCGATCGCCCCGAGCGCTTCGACGGACCAGAACCGGTGCTGCCCACGAAGTGGTGGCATGGCGTGCATCACATGCTAGTGCTAGCAGCATGCGTAATATTACAGGCCACCTCCTCTACTGGATTCTTCCACTCCATTCCTTTAACGCTCGCCATGATGTGGTACGGCGACGCGTACACCGCTGTTTTACATTGCGCGCTTGACCGCCCCGAATGTTTAAGCTTCGGCATCCTGAACGGCGCCGCGCGAGGTTTCCAGGCGCACCACGAGTTCCCCTACGCCAGCACACGGGGACGGGGGGTGTACCGCATGATCTGCGACACGCATAGGATTCAGTGCATCACTATTGCAAGTGCGCTGGTGTTTGGCAGGTGGAATGAAATGACGGTTCGAGTGTGCTTGATGAAGTTAGTCGTCAGCGCATACGGCGGCGCCACTGGTCATTTCTACGCCCACGGGGGGGGATCTACCAGACCTTCCTGGGTCAAATTTTGCCAAAAAAACCACCTGCTTCTCTCCCCGAAGCACCATGTCGGCGGACACCACGTCGCGCCGCACGGAATAAACTTCGGGATCGTCAACGGGTGGAGCAACCGGGTTATGAATTTTTTCCTAAACGACAAATCGCCGGGGCTCAACTTTATTTTAATCACGTGGGCGGCGTTGAGTTTGTACGACGTCGCGGCTATTGAGCGGTTGGTCGTGCCTGGGGAGAAGGTCTTGGGAGAGATAGGGGCTGAGGTGTGGGGCTTTGCGGTGTTGAAGTACTCAGAGTTGAGTCGATAGTTCTATTACGTGCATTTTTATTACAGACATTCATTTCAATTAATTCATTCCTTTTCGAGTTTCCCAAACGCACTCTCGAGCAGCGCCCCTATGCCAACCACGTTGGGCACCAACCGAGGTACATTCTTTTGATATTCCAAATATTCATCCCCATGCTTCTCCACCAAATATCCCTCTTCCTTTTGCGATTTGAAATACAGAAGCACGGCTAAAGACGCGGCTAGCAGGGTTCGAACGGGTGAGCCCGTTATCAGCGCTAATCCGCAGGAACCGAAAATCAAGCCCGAATACATCGGGTGCCGCGTGGCTTGATACGCGCCGCTTACGATCAATTCATTATCTTCCCGTGGTTTCGGGAACGGCGTCAACGAGTTTCCTAGTGACGATATACCCTCAGTGACGAACACGAAGGATAATAATAATAAACTTAACCCTATCACTGGGTCGAATAAGCTCGGAGTCAAGCCTAAATCGGCTTTGGTCACGTCTCCGCCCACGGGAGGGAACACTAAACAGAACAGTATCACCATCTGGCCCACGAAATACAGCTCGTCTCGTTGGCCGATTGATTTCATGTCAGTCAGCTCGGCGATTAATGCGCCCATGTTCAGGGGGGTGGAGTTTGACCCGTTTGACTCGTTGTCGTCGTCGCTTGCGTGAACCACCAGCCCCTTGCGTCGCCGCATCTGCCCGAGGGGATTGCGGATGGAGCAAAAAGGTTTACGAAAGGGATTCTTCGTCGGCACCGCATCCCAACGCAACGCGACTTGTCCAGACACCACCCTCCGTTTCACCCTCCGGGGCGGGGCAACACCCGATGTAGTCATTAAAGCGCGAGCGGCGTTCATATGCGGCGTTAGGGGGTACACACAGCGCGGCGCAGTTTGTTCTGTCTCGGCACCATTGGAAAACCCAAGACGCTGACGTGGAAAACAACTTTATCTGATTGAATAAAATAACAACAAGGGCTCGGTCGTCCCCACTACATCCCACTGCACATGCCTCGCGGCCGTAAAGTCTCCGCCCCCTCCGGAGGCCAAAACGGGTACCGGGCATGGAACAACAGTTTCTTAATTCGTTCGTTCCTGGGTTTGCCCGTTCCGCCAAAGACGTTCCGCCATCCCGAGTTTTCTGATGCGTATAAAAAGCTCGATGCGCATCCCACTACTCACGAGAAGGTCAAGGTCACGGTAGATAATACTATTAACCATACCGATAAAAGCGTCGATTCCGAGAAGCTCGCGAGCCGGGAAGTGTTCGACCCCGATGTGTTCCACAACGCCAACATCGCCACTCCGTACGTCGTTGCGCTGGAGGGCGATGTCTCCATATTCTCATTTGGCACTATTGAAGATGTGTGGTTCAAGCTCGTGCACGAAACGTCGTGGGGCAACCTCATCGGGGGCGAAATCGTGCTGGAGTGCGTGGTGATATTCATATGTGAGCTGTTGTTGACGCTGGTGCAGGAAATCGTGGGCGACGACACGAACGACTCGAGTTTCAAGGACAACCTTCTGTTAGCGTTGACCACGGTGCGCCTGTCGACGGACAAGATATTCGGCTGGTAACCAACCACGGCGAGCTCCCCATTAGAAGTGTACGTGCTAGCGGTGTACGGGTGGGCGCACTGGCTGTTGTTAAGCGTGGCTTCTGCGTTGATCGTGGCCAGAGCGCTACGCCCGGCAAGAAGCGGATTGTTTTCCCCCGATTGCGTCGTGAACGACGACTCATTACAAGTCCGCTTCATGTGCCTACGCAACCAAATGCAAAACGGAATGGGTTTCCTGTACAATTTGGAGTTCGTGATGCAGGGCATGACGCTCGGGGGGCAGACGACTGATATGCCCTTGTTACGAAGTAAGTACGCCACGTGGAGAAACGGGAACAATATCATCACTTTAAGGCACGACGTCAAAAAGGAAACATCGCCGTTCAACGAAAACTATCCCGGCGGTGCACAAAAAGTGCGCGACGTGTTCGTCACCGTGAGCGCGTTGGATTGCGACGGGAACCAGGTGTTGATGAGCGCAGTGTATATCGACCCTACGTTGATGGCGGATGGGACTGAGAAAAAACTCAGGCCTTATTCCAGAATATTACACAACCACCGGTTCGTGGACATGTATCGCATGGCGCGGCATCCCGAAACTAACGACGCTGCGACGCAAGAACCACGGTTCGTGTGTAACCTGGATAACTTTATTAAAGTAAAGCCGATCGAGCCGGGAGAGCCGGGGTTCGTGCAGTCGGCGCCAAACAAGTAGAGAGGGAGAGTGGGTGTAGAGGGTAGCATGTAGCCTTATCATTATTATTACACCACTAACTTTTACTGAAACCCACTCTGATTAAAACCTTGCCTGTTCCGGCGAGCTATTAGGCGAAACAACAACCGGGGGAGCCTCCGCCCCTCCTGTGTTTTTACGTTTTTACGTCACTCATTTTCGTTCCGGAGTCACTTCTCGTCACGCGATGGCTGCTTGCTTCGCCGTTGCTACCCCAACTATCGTAACACGACAACCGGTCAAGACCCGCACTGCTGTCCGTGCCATGGCCTCCTCCGCAACAGCCCCTTCCACGAAACCAGTCCAATCGCTGTTGGGGTGCATGACGATCGGATGGAAGTTCGCCAGTGAGGAGTGCGATGATGACGTCTCGCTTGATCTAATAAAAACGTTCTTGGACGCGGGCCACACCGAGCTGGACACCGCGCTGGCGTACTCAGGAGGCGAAACGGAGAAGATCATGGCCCGGGTGTTGGGTGACAACCCATCATTGATGAAAAAAGCAAACGTTGCGACGAAAGCCAACCCGTGGCCCGGGGGTGTCATGTCTAGCACGTCAGGCGAGGGAGGATTGGCACCTGCTGATTTGAGGAAACAAGTAACGCAATCTGTTGAATCGTTATCGCCTCTTCCAATCGACTTACTGTACCTCCACGCACCGGATGCGGCGACCCCGATTGAGAACACCTTGGAAGAACTAGGAAAGCTGTACAAGGAAGGCAAATTCAAAAGGTTAGGCCTGTCCAACTTCCCCGCGTGGGAAGTGGTGAAGATACATTCTTTATGTCCGTCTTACGGATTACCGTTACCCGACACGTACCAAGGCATGTACAACTGCTTGACCCGGGCGTGCGAACCCGAGTTAATCCCAGCGCTAAAGTCGTGCGGAATGCGGTTCGTGGTGTATAACCCGCTCTGCGGGGGTCTGTTGACTGGAAAACACAGTGCGAACTTTACCACACCTGGCGCGAGTGAAACCGGGTCTGGAAGGTTCACGGATAACAAAATGTACCAGGAAAGGTTTTGGAACCAGGAGTACTTCGACGCCGTGGAGTTGATTAAAAAAGCGTGCGAAGACGAATCCATCACCCCCACGGACGCCGCGTTGAGATGGCTGTACAACCACTCCCAACTGGACGGCGAAAAAGGGGACGGGGTAATTCTCGGGGCGAGTTCGATTAAACACTTGGAAAAGAATCTTGAAGCCGCTAATAATAAAAAACCGCTTCCGCAAAATATATTAGAGGCGATTGAAAAGGCGCACGCAATGTGCGTCCCGGTGGCGCCGCCGTACGCCAGGGGACACAGTTTGCTGAAGTAGGTTGTTTATCGTTTAATCGTTTAAAATAGTCTAAGAATATTGCATCCTATTGCCCGCTAGGTCCGCTTTTTGTCGCAACGAGAGCGGAGTTAATTCGCCATGACTTGCATTGCTATTTTCCATCCTCTTCTCCCTTCTCCCGCTCGGCGATAACAGCGGCGATTGCGCCTCAACCGCCAAATCAATCGATTCGTTCATCGCTGGGCTATTACCTAAATCGTCCCCAAATTCTTCGTCCGAGGAACTGAGCTCGTAAACTGGGGTGGGGGATGGTTTGTTTCGGACAGTCGCGTTTATGCGCATAGCGGTTCGAAAAGGGCTTTCGTTCAACCCCGCCGAAGCGGAGTGCCTGCCGATGCCGTGTGGCTGGCCCCGGGTTGACCGGTCCATATACAAGTCCTGCATCGCACTCATCTCTACACCATGTAGGTTTGGCCGAGTATGCATAGGGTTCCTAACCTCGGGCGACTTGACTAAATTTTTCAACCGTTCCGCGTGTTCGTCTCTTTCGGTTCGGTACGCCGCGAAAGTAGGGTCCACTGGTTTATTTTTTTCGCTTGTCCTGTCTTCAGATCTACTAGTACTACTGCCTTGACCACCTCCTGTAACAGCTCTTGCCGCCGCAACCGCCCCGGCTCCTGATTTCCAAAAGTTCGCCTTCCACTGTTCCCAGCCTCCCTGGCCTTGCTCAACGTGCTGAGGAGTAATTCTTGAGTCGCTATTCACACGTCCCCTCTCCATGTCAAAATAGTCGTCCTCGCCGCTACTAGTTTCGTACTCACTTCCCGATTCGCTAGAGGACGATTCCCCGTACGTTCCTGCAGTGCTAGGGCTGCGTCCCTCTCGTCGCAATCGTTCCCGTCGCATACGTTCCCTCGCGCGCTCCTCCACGCTGCCCCGCGAGCGGTGCGTCCAGGATTTTGGAGGCGTCATCTTTTCGGTATTTCGATTTTCTCGCCGGGAGAAGGCGTTGAAATTGAAATGTGCGGTACCGCTAGGTGCTGGTTGACCGATTTGCATCACCCTTTCCCCAGTCGGTGTAATCCCTATTTGCACCGCGTCGGGCGTATTCGATATCACTCGCAATAAATCGTCATCTTTTATTCGATTTTTTTGTTGTTTTTTCGACGGGCCGAACAGAGCGCCTCGGCCGAATAACGTCGCGACTACTCCAGAAATAATAACAAAACAATTCGCGATTAAACAAAAGTACCACCCGACGTGCTGCGTTCGCGGGGTTACTTTTGATAGCTCTGCTGAAGCACCCCTTGCGGTTTCGTACGCGTTCTGATGGGTCAGGTATGTACCTGTACTACCTGCAATCGCGAATCCTGCCCCCGCCAACCTTCCAAGCGGCCTTATTACTTTGTTTGGTATATTGAACGCGCGGCCGCCCAATCTTCGAGTTTGCACAATGTGGAATGTTAACAGCACAGTCCATGTACCATTTAGAAACGGGGGAAGGAGGTACGTGCTCAGGCCTGGCGCGGCCCAGTCACTGGCCCAATCCGTAGCACCAGCAGACTCGCACACAGCGCGCAAATCGCAGCCGTGGAACCTGGTTATGATGGAGAGAGGGTCAGAAACGTCGGACGACGCGAGGAACATCAAATCTTTGCGAGCCAGAATGAAACGAAACGAAAAAACGGAAAGGTCTGGGACACGTGCACGCACCACGGCGGTATCAGCGCGAGCAACGCGAGTATCGCCCCCAGCGTCCCGAGCACGCGCGAGCGGACGAACATCCTCGCCGAGCCCGCGCGCCGCGCGCGACACTGGAGAAGCAATTACTTGACGAAAGTTTCATCAGATTTCGAAAAGTGAAAAGTTGAGGTTGAAAATTTCGGTTTACCTGTCTATTCGTCTAGCGCTTCCTCTCTCCCCCCCCCCAACGCGACGATGAGTTTCACGACGCGCATGCGTCTGCGCATTTGCTCTTCCTCGCCGTCCAAGTCCCCGATGTTCTCCGCGTGCGTTTCCAGGACGTCCCTCACGGGCCGCGTCAGGCGCTCTTCCCCTTCCCCGTCGCCGTCGCCGTTTTCCGAACCAAGCTCCAGCTGAAGCAGCAGCCTTTGCTGGATGCCGTCGTGCTTCGTGGCGAAAACGCTGCCTATTATGCATCCCAGGAGCTCCAGGTTGTACAGCCCCCCCCCCAGGCGCTCCACGTAGAGCTCATCAGAATCAGCCCCATCTAATACACCCCCCGTTCGCGTGTCGTGCGCAAGCTTGGCGTCCAGCCGCGCCACCTTCGCGGCATACAAACTCCACAGCTCGCACAGCCGGTCGCACTTGGCGAACTCATCCTCCACGAACTTGGAGCATAGACGTGAGTGTCTTGCATCGTCTGGATCCAAATTAGCAAACAACGACGCGATAACAGACACCGCGCGCTCGGAGGATTGTTCGTCGCCGTCTTTTTTCTTTTTCCCCTTTCCCATAAACGCTGCGAAGACGGTTTTCAAACCGAGCACATCGATGAATTTTTTGTTTGCTTGCTTGTGATTGGTTAACGCGTGGTCGATTGTTTTGATTGCGCCTATTCTACACTCTTTCTTGCTTCGCATCAGGAGGAGCATCAGTTCTAGACCCTCGTTTTCAACGAATCTATCGCGATTTTCAACAAGCGCCAAGCACGCGCACAGCGAATCGAAAATATTCTCCAGCCACTCCTCTTCACTTTCGTTTTGTGGGTCCTTCGATTTGTACGGCGCGACGGAGCGTAGCATAAAGTCGATGCCATTTGAAGTGTTCACTAAACGTTTCACCTCATCACCGTCGCTCTGGCACAGAATCGCCAGCACCTCCGCGGCGTAGGATCGGACGTCGTCGACGGAATCGGAGTCATCGGAGGTTGTTTTTTTCTTCCCTCCACTTTTCGTGGCTCGCTTTAAAATCCAAATTATCAAAGCCCCGTCGTTCACCAAACACATCTCGTGCACTTGATCCGGGTCGATTTCCAGAGCGTTTTCCACCAACCCTAATCCGTGGTGCACTGCGCTCGCGTCCTCTACGCTTGTCATTTCGTTCTTGGTAAATCTCGTCAGCGAATTCAACAACAACTCGTACCCGGATTCCTTCGCTATTGAATGTATTAAAGTTTTTCCGCCGGCTTCGTTTGATTCGATCGAATCACTATCGGTCAGCTCGTGTAGTAGCTCCAGGGCGTGGGATGCGACGTCAGGATTGTCATGCGCTAATAAGCCTAAAATACTCGGCACCGTGTTGAGTCGGCAAAACTCTGGGTACAACTCAGGGTACCCGGCTAACCCGGAAAGCGCTCGCAGCGCTTCGTCCAGATCAACCTCCGAATCGACAAACTTTTCAGGATTAGAAGGATGTTTCAACCGCGCCTGCTGGTTGTTACTGTACCGCCGTTCGAATGTCAACACGAGCTTCTTTAATTGCTTGTCATCCAAAACCGTGCTCGCGTCCGCGAACTCCCGCCCGTCCGGGTTTTGACCAGACCCTGACGCGAAACCCGCTTCCTGTTCCGCCTCCGCGAGGAGCTCCTGCGCATTTTTCCGGCGCTTTGGGGGGGGCATCATAGCCGTGGCCGCATCCCTCGCCACCTGATCGATGTAATAACCCGGGCCCTGCCCTCCGAGCTTGAAGAAGTACCCGCGGCGAGCGCCCTGGAACGTCTTGCACGGCAGGTATACGGGGGAGGCGCGAGAGGAAGACGCGCCCACAGACGGCGGCGGCATCATTTCCGCATCTGCATCCAGCGCATCGCTCGCAGGGCGCTTCGACATCGTCCCGCCGGTCCCACGGACGCACACCACCTGATACGCTCGATCCGACAAGTGTCGACCCTAACCCTGTCCTGCGCACGCACGAACCGCCGGAGAGGCAGCGCGGAGAGGTGTGTTGCGAGGGACACCGGCAGATGGCACAAGTTGGCTCGGGGTCCAAGAAAAACGGCACATAAAGTTTCCGTTAAACAACATTCACAGCCACAGCGCCCCGCGCACCCTAGGCTGTGATGATGACACGCGCGGCGTCCCCTACCCCCCCAAGCGGCGATGACACGCGCGTTGTTGAGGTTCGCCCGTTGGACGATACCGACGAGGATGCGATGGTGGAGGCTGGTGTGATTCGGGATGCGTTGACGAAAGTGCAACGCCTAGTAGCCCCTACGCCGATGTTGGACCTCGAGGTTGAGTCCCGCAGGGGCGACGCAGAGCGGGTGCTGAAAACAAGCCTGTCGCGGTACGAGTACAAATCCCCGTACCACGACGCGCACCAAACCACGTTGGTGAGTGCGGCGGCGGCGTTGACAAGGGCGCTTGGCGATGGCCCTGTTGGGTCGGGATTTGCCAACAACGGTGAGAAATTGGTGAGGGACGCCACATTATTAATTGCGAACGCGGCACGAGATGCGCTGAACCGGGACCAAGGCGAGCTCCCCCGGTTGTACGACATCGCGTGTAAGTTGAAGAAGGACCGGGATGAAGCGAGGGCTGCTGTACGTAACCTAGTGCTTGCGTTTGGCAGAGAAAGACGGGGCCTGGGGGATCGACAAAAGCGGCGAGTAAAAGACGCGGTGGCGCAAGCGAAAGATGAAGCCGTGAAAGAGACGATTGAACACACCAACGGATTATTAACTCGTCAACAACGACACGAGGAAGAACTAGCGCTTCTACACATGCAGTTGCAGGATGCCCGCGCTGCGCCTGCTCGAAAGATTCAAATGCTGGAACAACAGCTTTCCTCGGAATGCGCGCAACGGGGATTGGATTTCGAAACGCACTTGCACCAGATTTCCCAACTCGAAACGCGTGTCGCGACTTTGGATGGCAAGGTTCTTGATTTGCAAAACAAACTGGACACGAAAGCATACGAACTGAAACGAGTTACTGCTGATGTTACTGAAAAGCTGAAGAACGAGCAAAGAGTGTCAAGTACTGCGGTGGAGCACGCCAGTAAATGCCGCAAAGCGCTGGGCAACGTTAAACAGAGGGGGTTGCGTGCTGAGGTGTTTCGGCTTTGGAGGTTGAGAGTGCGGATGGACCGCGATTTGCGAGTGTTGAAGAAAGAAACTTCCGAAACTAACAAACGAATCAAAAACGGGTATGAAATTCAAATCGAACGCACGCAGCACTTGTGCGACTTGGCGGTGCAAAGAGCGAACAAACGCGCGGAGATCGCGGAACTCGCGGCGACGGGACGCGCGAAGCCGAGTAGTACTAGTACTGGAAGAAACACTTCGAAAGGCACTAGTGTTAAAGGAAGCGATTTACAAGATATTTCAAACTCGGAAAACGCAGGTGACCCTTGGAACTTTTTAGGGCAGCACGGCCGGGAGAAGGATGCGCTGCGGTTTCCGGTTGGGGATGCGAAGCGCGTGGCGAGAGAAAAAGCAGCGATTGAAGCCGCGGAGAAGCGCATTGAAAAAGTAGACGCGTACTACGAACGAGTTCGGAAACGACAACAAGACGAACTTGTCTTGACGAAAACCCTACAATCAAACGCGTTTGCGAATCACATAGATCCCCGTAACGCAAGTCCTTCCGCGAGTCCGAGAATCATGCAAAGCGTGTCTCCGCATAAACCCAAAAGTTATAAAACGAAAACGCAAGTCAAGCCGCGTTCGCCGACGAAGGCGACTTTGGTTGAAGTCTCCGTGGCTGCTGCGGATAAATCGCCAGGCAGGCCAAACAAAACTCGTGCGGAGGATTTCAGGGACGAGGCGACCGCCGCGGCCGCCGCTGTGCTCGTGCAAGGCGCCGTCGCCAGGGTCGTGCTTTCAGGCGAAGACTTGGTTTGCGAAGGGCGGCTCGTTTCGCAGTCCAGTTTTGACGGCCTCGATACTGATGCAACAGCGTCCGCAGTGGACTCGACGGCCCTTTCCGTTGACAACCTAGTCGCGGCTGGCCGATTAGTGTCACAAAAATCGCAACGCGTGCCGGTAGAGGAGCTGACGCGGACGTCGGTTAGCTCAATTCCGTACTCCACGGACTTTGACGAAGAAGTACAGTGAGTGTAGCAATTTAGTGTTCAATTCTTTATGGGATAAGGTCATACGCGTACAAGTACATGCAAGTTCTTATTCTTTTCATTAAATGTCTTTTTGTATTTTCTGTACAGTACACGGTCTCGTGAGGAGTTTACAATGCCGTCGTCCTCCTTTACCATTCACAGAGATCCCGACCTTGGTTGTGTCCATTAAGTTGCTCGAAAAAGCGCTGACACTGCGATATGGAAGAGCTCGTGCCCTCCCGTGACTGTGTCAGCCCTTTTCAAGAAACCAAGTAACCTCCAAAAAGGGACCGATACTTGTGAATGATAAAGAAGACAATGGCTTTGTAAACTCCCGGTGAGACCGTGTACAAGTCTGTATTCACTCTTTTTTATCGACTCTACGCGTGCGCGTGCGTGTTCCGGTTGAGTTGCCATTCCTCGCCGGCGATGTCGAGCACCGCGCCGGGTGTCAATTTGATCTTCTGGTCGTATGACACGGCTTTGCCGTTGAGTTTAATCGCAGAGCTGCTTTCGCACTGGACGTTGGTGACCCAAATATCATCGCCCTTGGCTTCGAACGCGGCGTTGCCGATTTTGAAGAACCCGTCGCTTTGGGTGCACAGGGCGGACAAGTCAAGAGGCTTGGTTGGACACGTGAAGCTCACGATGTTGCTTTTGCTTTTGAGCAAACTGCCTTGGTCGCCGGACCGCGCGGTCTGACAACCAACGCCGTCCATCACCCAGTTGACGTAGGCTCTTGTTGTAGTGTTTTGAATACGGTTCGGGTTTCTGGACCGGTCGCGAGTAGGGACGCGGGTCGGAACGATGGAGGAGATGGCGAACATGCTGATGTTGTTGCTTTCGGGATTAAACGCTTTACGGGACGAAGCCGAAAAGTGCAATTAACAAAGTCGTCGAAGCAGCGACCGGAGGCTGTGTGGTCGAACGAATTCGACGAGGGCTGGACTGGGTATTAGTCCGGGGGTGAAGAGACACGCGGGGAGACGTGTGTCGGAGGAGCGAGGGTGGAAGTGACGCGTTGAGGAGCGACGCGTCGAGATTTGACAACGAAAAAGTGTCGTGATGACGTGGAAAAAAATCTCTTGGGAGATTTTTGTTGTCGAGTCACGCAAGAATTGGATGTATAAAAAGGAACTCTATGTACACTCTCTCTCTTCGTTCAACATCTCGTCTGGTTGGCTCATCTCGTCTTTCAACAGACACAACGTCTTATCGCTTATACCACAACGCTCGCGGTATCGATGCGCGTGGTCTGGACGCCTCGCGACGTGGAGGGGCGGTCAGCCGTCTGCGCGAATCGAGCGGCGAGTTCTTGGGTTGCGGATTTCAGGCGGCCTTGAGAGTCGCGCGCGAAGCGTCCGGCGCTGGGCGGCGACGGGCCTCCTCCACCGAGCGGGTGACCCAGCCCTCGTGCGCCGAGTTCCAGGAACATCTTCTTGCGGCTGTTCGCACCGGCTAGACGCGCGTCGAGTGAGGCTTTCTTCTCCACCGAGTTGCGGGCTTGGCGAACCTCCGCGGTGGCGCACGTCACAACAGCGCGGCGCACAAAGTGACGCGCTTTCACGGCGACGGCGTTCATGACGCTCTCGCGCCGTGATTGCGCCCTCGCGAGTTGCGCCTTCAGCTTCGCCGCACCCAGCACAGGCTTGACAGAATCTGAAAGACGGCGACGCGCGACGACGTGCGACGCGCGCTCCACCACTAACCTGGCCTTGCACTGGCGCAGACGCACGTCGAGTTCCTTGAGCTGTTCTGCGTTCGCCAGGCGAGACGTGAGACGAGCCTTGGTTTCCGCGGCAGTCGCCTTCGCGTCCGCCTCGGCGTGCACCGCAGCTCGGGCGACTCTTAACACGAAGAAAGAAGCTTTGAGCGCAACCCGGTTGGTGTACGCCTCGCGTCGCTGTTGCGCTTCACGGAGCTTGTCGTTCATTTGAGTCAGTCGTTCGGTTTGCTCCTTCTTTTGGGAAAGAGCCACTGATTTAATCCTCGCGGTGGCGTCGCTCGCTCTGAAGGTGATGGCATCCAGACGACGGCGCCGCACTTCGGCGGCGGATTCGAGCTTGCGCTCCACCTTCGCAGCCACGGAGGCGCGGCGAGCCGCGGCGCGCGACTCAACAGCCGCGGCGCGGAGGGAAACAGCGGAAGCTTTCTGCTTCTTCTCGGAGAGGTGTTTTGAGCGGAGCTCGGAGGCTTCCTGTGAGTGTGTGGTTTTGAGAGGCGTTTTTGTCAGCATGAGATTTCGGTGGGTGTCTTGTCAGAAAAGTCAACACGTGTCAATCTACCTACCTGAAGCCTCCTGTCGATGGACGAGCGCCTGTACTGCTTAACTTGGGATTCGACCAGCGCGGTGGCATCGTGGACATCCGAAACACGGGCATTGTGCGAGGCGGCGTTGGCGGAGACGCGCGCCTTGTGCGACGCGGCGAGGAGCTCCTTTCGAGCGATTGCCTATGAAAAGCGCGGGAGTGTCGTTGTTAGCACGGGGACGCGGGACGTGACAGCCGAACGCGTTGGTGTGGACGGGCGCCCGTTTCCGGGAATGCGCGTGTTGATATCGTCGATATTCAACACGAACGACATCGAGGTGGTAGACTTGCACGATGTTGGGTACATTTGGAAGAGAGAAGGCGTGTCGTGATCCGCGGGGTGCCACGATTCGGTCAACGCTTTCGCGAAAAGACGTACCTCTGAAGATGTGGCGTGGCGCGCGGGGAATGTTCTGGCCTGGAGGCGCGCGGCGACTGGAGGTGCGGCGCGGGGCTTGACTGCGTGCACGGGGACCTTGATGGCGATGGAGGGGGCCGCGGTGAGGGACATGGTGGGGTGGGGACGCGCGTGTTGAAGTGACGGCAGACTGCTCCGATTGACCTTTTTATTCGAAATCATGCCTGTCTTGTCAAAGAGATCGACTAGAAACGCCTGTCTAACGCTTTTCTGGGAAGGCACAATCGCGTGGGCTCGAGCCAAACAATCCCCCGCACAACGACGCACCATATCAACCTCTTACCCCAACACTCGCGCGTTTAGGAAGCGCAGAGTTGGTGATACCTTCGCGGCTCTACCCGACCACATCCTCATCACGCACGTCCTAAGTTCTGCTAATCTGCCCGACCCCGGAGATCTCGCAAGGCTCAGCAGATCCGTAAGTAGCGAGTTGCGCGATGCGGTGGCTGCGACGGGGTGTGAAGTGTACGAGCTGGAAGCTCAGCAAGACATAGATTTCGGAGACTTAAGCGGGATGCAGCTCTTGCATCAGAGAGGTGACCTGGATGGCGACTTCGATGACTTGTGCTGGTTGGCTGCGCAGAGCGGACAACTCGAGATACTGAAGCGCACGAGAATGGCTGTCCGTGGAACTGGCAGGCGTGCGAGTACGCGGCGTATAGAGGACGCCTGGAAATGCTTCAGTGGTTGCGCGCGAGCGGCTGCCAGTGTAACACGAAGACGTGTTTAGCGGCGGCGGAGGGCGGCCACCTCGAGGTGCTGCAGTGGACGCGCGCGAACGGCTGTCCGTGGGATCAGAGAACGTGCACGTGTGCGGCGGAGCAAGGGCACTCCGAGTTGCTGGCTTGGGCTCTCGCGAACAGCGCACCCCAAGCCTGAGAAGCAAACAGTCAACACGGCACCAACATAGAGACGAATGAGACGAATAACTGTGAAAATACAATGAAACGACTACGATACAACCTCTCCGTCTTATCTACGGATACGCTCGGCTCGCCGCGGCGTCTTCCTCCTCTTCCTCGGCATCGCACATTTCCTTATACTTATTTTCTGGCATTATCTGTTCATTTTTCAACGCATGTTCAAGCACTTGCTTCGATACTTTAACCTCCACTATCCAGCCCTTCTCCGATGGCCCTACGACCTTGTACGGATCCGCCACTGCGTCTTGGTTGAACCCAATCACCTCACTTTGAAACGGGAGCGAAAATTTTCGCACGCCGGAACTGTTCGCCCACACCGCGTGGTACAGCTCATCCGAAGCGGTTCGAGTGAACCCTTCCCAGGTCAACAAGCACATGTTTTCGTGGCCTTTTGACGTATCGCCAGCACTTTTTGTATCTTCTATGCCCTTCACATCGCCGATCAAGTCGAACGCGCGGTCGGCGAGACCGACGCGCAGGGTGACGGAATCGTCATCGTTACTTTTGTCACTGGCACTTGAGGAGACCTGTTCTGACCCACCCTGCGCATCCCCTGCCGGTCGTAGGATTTCGTGCGTGCGCGTGTACAGGGGGAAAGTCGCTTCAGTGGAGGTGGCGAAGGTTTTAGTGTCCGAGAGAGCCGGGGAACGGCGCGAGGTACCGTGGCGCCACGGTATCGATGATGACGTGGCCTGCGACGACACCGAAGCCGGGCCCGAAACGCGTGCGGCGCAAGCGCTTCGCGCGAGGTGCGCGGCCGCGCGGCGGGCGGATGCCAGGGCTGAGGATACCATGGTGGAGATGGGTGAGGCAGAGGACTTGGATGTGCCTGTGACTCGTGCGTGCAGGTGTGGTGCGGAGTCTTTGGTGCCGAGCTTGGTCGGGAAAATAAGCGCGGTCAAGAGTTCGAGGTTTTCACACAATTTTTTCTCGACTCGCATTTGGGGCAGAAAGGCCCTTCGCGCGGCAGACCTAGACGCGCGCGGACGTCGAGCGGACCGCGTTGGCCGGCGATTCGCGGTGCGTGACTGTCGGAGGGTCGTCGCTAAGTTTAGGGTTCAGGGTTTAGGGTGTTTAAGGCGTGAGGCGGCGTGTTGATCGGGGCGCATCTATAGGACCGCCGCCGCCGCCGAGGTCTTGGCGAGTTAACTCTGCAGGTTTACTGGAACCGCCGCAACAGGAGAGGTGTCGAAAGGAAAGGAAAGGGACTCGTAGTGCAGACAGCTTGCGTGGTTCAATAAAAGGCTCTAAAAGACATTGACTCAAGACTTGACTCAAGACGGACGCGCATCATGACTGACCAAACCGCCGTGGTGTGCCCCCCCGTGGCCGGGGCTGGCACGACAACCGCATTACCGCCAGAGCCTCTTGAGTTTTCCAAAGCGCCGTTCACCGAGCTGGACGCGCCAAGGAAAATAAGGTCCGTGAAGTTCTCCCTGATGTCCCCCACCGAAATCGGCAAGTGCGGCGTGTTCCACGTGTTCGAGCGCAACTTGTACCAGATGCCGCAAAGGGTCCCTTTGCCTAATGGAATTTTGGACCCAAGGATGGGCACCACCGACAAGAAAGGCGCCGAGTGCGCTACGTGCAATGGGAAATTAATAGACTGCGCCGGGCACTTCGGGTACGTCAAGCTCGAGATGCCCGTGTTCCACATCGGGTACTTCAAAAACGTCATCGCAATACTGCAGCAGGTGTGCAAGACGTGTTCGCGGGTCATGGTCAGCCAGGAAGAGAAGGCGCAGTACTTGCGACGGTTCAGGAGCGCGCGATTGGAAATTGTCCCGCGCCGCGCGCTTTCCAAAAAGTTAGCTGAGAAGTGCAAGCGGTGCCGTTTCTGTCCGCACTGCGGCGCCGCTAATGGTGTCGTGAAAAGAGCAGGAGCAAGTTTGAAAATCGTGCACGAGAAGTACAGTAAGAACCCCGAGCTGATGGAGCAGTACATGGGTGAGTTTGAGGAAGCGGCTAAACACAACGAGCAGCTGCGGGCGAACCTAGGGCGGGTGCAGGATGACCTGAACCCAATCAGGGCGCTAGGCGTGTTGCGGAAGATCTCCCCCGCGGATTGCGAGCTTTTAGATGTCGCGGACCGGCCGGAGCACTTGATTTTGACGCACATGCCGGTTCCGCCGGTGTGCATCCGACCATCAGTGGAGATGGACGGCGTCGCGGGGTCCAACGAAGACGACGTCACGATGAAACTCATACAGATCATCGAGGTTAACAACGTGTTGCGACAAGGCTTGGAGAAGGGGTTGGCGATTACGAACTTGATGGAGAACTGGGACTTTCTTCAGATCCAGTGTGCGATGTACATTAACAGTGAGTTGCCGGGTTTGTCGTTACAGTACCAGGGGCCGGGTAAACCACTAAGAGGCTTTGTCCAAAGACTAAAAGGGAAGCAAGGCCGCTTTCGGGGAAACTTGAGCGGAAAAAGAGTCGATTTTAGCGGCCGAACCGTTATTTCCCCAGACCCCAATTTACGGATAGACGAGGTTGGCGTGCCGCTTCACATCGCGCGCATGATGACGTACCCTGAAGTCGTGTCCCGGCACAACATCGAAAAGATCCGGGAGTGCGTGCGCAACGGCATGAACCAGCACCCCGGGGCTAACTTTGTGCGGTTCAAATCAGGAGGGACGCAGTACTTGAAGTATGGAGACAGACGACGCGTAGCTTCTGAGTTGGCGTACGGAGACGTGGTGGAGCGCCATTTAAAGGATGGTGACGTGCTTCTGTTCAACCGCCAACCCTCCCTGCACAAGATGTCCATCATGGCGCACCGAGCCAAGGTGATGCCCTGGCGCACGCTGCGCTTCAACGAGTGCGTATGTACGCCGTACAACGCCGATTTTGACGGCGACGAGATGAACATTCACTGCCCGCAGACGGAAGAGGCGAGGGCTGAAGCAGTTGAATTAATGGCCGTACACAACAACTTGTGCACGCCCAAGAATGGTGAGATATTGGTTGCCGCGACGCAGGATTTCTTGACGAGTTCGTATCTGCTCACGTCGAAAGATACTTTTTTAGACAGGGCTATGGTGGGGCAGTGTATAAGTATGATGGGTGACGCTTTACTCTCTGTTGATTTGCCCACGCCGGCGGTGATCAAGCCAGTCGAGTTGTGGACTGGTAAGCAGATTTTTGGTATCCTGATCAGGCCGAAAGCAAGTGACAACATTTTCGTCAACCTGGAAGTCGCGGAGAAGTCCTACAGCCCGCGGTCAAACACAAAACACATGTGTCCCAAGGACGGGTACGTGTGTATTCAGAATTCCGAAATTCTCTCCGGGCAATTAGGAAAGGCGACGTTGGGGTCGGGGAACAAGTCAGGGCTGTTCTACGTCATGAACTCGGAGTACGGGAGCCACGTAACGGCGACGGTGATGAACCGGGTCGCGAAGTTATCAGCCAGGTGGCTGGGACAGAGGGGGTTCTCCGTGGGCATCGACGACGTCACGCCTGGTTCGTTTTTGAAATCGGAAAAAGCGAAAGTCGTGAAGAAAGGGTACGACGACTGCGACGAGCGGATCAAGGCGTTTGAAAAAGGGACGCTGGCGCTGCAACCTGGGTGTGATGCGGAGCAGACCCTGGAAGCTGAGGTGCTTGGTATTCTGAGCACGGTACGTGAAACAGCGGGTAACGTGTGTCTACGAGAGCTGCCGAAGCACAACGCGCCGTTGACCATGGCACTGTGCGGATCGAAAGGCTCCACTATTAACATTTCGCAAATGGTGGCGTGCGTGGGGCAACAAGCGGTTGGGGGCCAACGTCCGCCCGACGGCTTCGACGGAAGGTCACTGCCTCACTTCCAAAGGGGCGAAAAAACGCCAGCCGCGAAGGGCTTCGTTGCCAATTCGTTCTTCACCGGCATGCGGCCCACCGAATTTTTCTTCCACACCATGGCTGGGAGAGAAGGGTTGGTGGATACGGCGGTTAAAACCGCCGAGACGGGGTACATGTCGCGACGATTAATGAAAGCGCTCGAGGATTTGAGTTTGCGGTACGACGGGACAGTGAGAAATTCGACTGGAGGTATCGTGCAGCTATCCTACGGCGACGACGGCCTTGAACCCACGGACATGGAGGGCAAAGACGCCTCGCCGGTGGCGTTTGAGCGTTTAGAGCAGCACGTCAAAGGATTAGTGCCGCGAGGGAAGGATTTGCTGGTCGGGGAAACGGAAGTGACTCAAGCGCTGAAGCGAATCGGCATCGACGCTTTGGTCGACGGCGCCCCAGATGCCGCAAGGGCGGTTAAACGCGACGTCGACGCCGTGGCTGGTGGGAGGCAGAAAGCGGAGACCGAGGAGATGCAGGGGTTGCTGAAAAAGGACCGGATCAATTCACAAAAAGTCAAGGTTGAACCGAAAGACGAAGGCGGGTCGAAGAAACGAAGTCGCAGACGCAAGGGGAAGGCAATCGTCGAGGACGACGACGACGTTGTTGACGTGGACGTGGTTGATTTATCAGGAGGAGGTCATACTTCCACCTCTGGAGGTACATCCACTACCTCCTCGAGCAATACGTTGTCTGCTTTGTTCAAGCACGAGCTCGTCAGCTACGCCAATTCGAACTTGACGCGCACGGGCCCGGCGGACGGCAACCCTTCATCCGGGGTCACGCAGTCCCAGCTCACGCACTTCTTGGACCGTTGCGTTTCCAAATACCACGCCAAGCGCATCGAACCCGGCAGCGCGGTGGGCGCGGTGGGCGCGCAGTCAATTGGCGAGCCTGGTACCCAAATGACGTTAAAGACGTTCCACTTCGCGGGGGTCGCCTCGATGAACGTCACGCTTGGTGTTCCAAGAATAAAGGAAATAATCAATGCGGCGAAGAACATCTCGACGCCGATAATCACGGCGTCGCTGAACGTGGACGACGACGTCGTGGCCGCTCGCCTCGTAAAAGGAAGAGTGGAAAAAACAACCCTGGGCGAGGTGTGTAAGTACGTCCACGTGGTGCTGCACCCCCAGGCGTGCTATTTGGAGGTTAGACTTGACCCTGAGGTTATTAACTCGTTACAGCTAGATGTGACTGCAAAGTCTGTGAGGCATTCCCTATTAGGTGCTTCAAAACTGAAACTGAAACCCAACCGCGTTTTGATTGCGGGTAACGACTCCGTGCACGTGTTGCCGCCGGATGACGAGAAGAGCAGTAGTACCCGAGGCAGTGCTGCTGCTTCCGCCGCAAGTGGCCCCGCGGCACACAGACGCGCGTTGTTCCACCTGCAAGCGTTAAGAACCGCGGTTCCCAACGTCATCGTGCAAGGCATCCCTAGCGTCCAGAGAGCAGTGATAAATGACCTAGGTAAGGGCAAGTACAACCTCATCGTGGAAGGCACCAATTTACAAGCCGTCATGGCCATCGCCGGCGTGGACGGCGTGAAAACAACCACGAACCACGTGATGGAAGCAGAACGGACGCTTGGCATAGAAGCCGCACGATCCTGCATCATCAAGGAAATCAACGACACCATGAAGGCGCACGGGATGTCAATTGACGCCCGACATTCCATGCTGCTAGCGGACGTCATGACGTACAAGGGCGAGGTGCTTGGGATTACGAGATTTGGCATGGCGAAAATGAAGGATTCCGTGCTCATGCTCGCTTCTTTCGAGAAGACCACTGACCACTTGTTCGATGCCGCGCTCCGAGGTCGTGTCGACACTATCGATGGCGTCTCTGAGTGCATCATCATGGGCATCCCCATGCCCGTCGGTACCGGGATGTTCCGGCTGAAACACCGCAGCATGAGATTAGAGATGGATGACGAAAACGAAGCCGCAGCGGCGTTTGGCGAAAACGATCTCAAAGATGGGCTTTCGGAGGTGGGAATTCAGTCAGAAAAAACCGATAATGACACGGGCGTGCACGGCAGCGGCGCGCAGAGGGTCACCGCCGGGTTAGCAATCGAATCCGAGAACCTGGTGCTGCCGAAACGGCCCGCGCTGTTGCTCGCGGGGATGTGAAGAGACAAGTAGTGTGAGTTCTGAAAAAATATTTTCATTCACAAGTTCATGTTGTCACGTGTCAATCAAGTCGTGTCAATGCATGTCGTTCGTTCGTATGTATTCGCTCCTCCTACGCAGCGGTGGGCTTCTTCGCGAACCCCTTGGGCTTGGGCGCAGCCTTGGCTTTGGGCGCGGTCTTCTTCTTGGGAGCCTTCTTCTTGGGCTTTTTTTTCGCGGCTGGAGAGACCAAAGAGGAGAGAGGGTGAGCGAGGGAGAGAGGGGGGAGGGAAGGATGGAGGCACGAAAAGATACGGACTTACCCTCTTTCTCCGCGCGCAGTCTTCGCACTTGTTGTTGCCGTTGATCAGCGAGTACGAGCACGGAATTCCCAAGCCTTCCCCGCCTCCGCAGTGTTGGCACTCAGCGGCGACGCACGCGTTGCACTTTTGATACCACTTCCCGCCACTGTCCTCGCCGTACTCCGGGTCAATCAAAGACCCGTGTTCGTCGGACAGTTCGCATCCGCACCTCGCGATGCACACATGGACGGCGGAGGCATCGCACCCTTCGTACATGCATTTCGGTTTGGCTTTAGGGGGCATCGCGGTGAAGTCGCGCGGTGCGGAGTGTTGGGGGGGAAGTCGTGGCTTTTCGTCAGTTTTTGAAATCATCAGTGAGCCATTTTCTGCATTTTCCAAAACCGCTGGACTGCTGGAGTAGGCACACCGCCAGAATTAAAAGTGCGCGCGCGTTGCGATCGCGCCGCTTCGAGGATGAGTTCCCTGGGGGACGACCTTTCCGACGACGACGACGACGATGTTGCCCTGGCTCCAGTGGGGGGCACGGGAGGTGCGTCAGGGAAGGCTGCGTCTAAGCCCCCGGTCCCCAAGCCCACCGCGGTGGAGGCACCCGCGGGAATAGATCCAAAGCTCGCGGCGCTTTTCAACTTCAGCAAGCCAAAAACGTCAACCCAAACCGACGTCAAGGCGCACATACACAAGGTTCTCGGTAAGAAAAGGGCGGGCATCATCGCAGCCACGGCGAAGGACCAGACGAAGGATGACAAAGCGAAGAAGGACGGCAAAGGGAAGAACAAGGGCGACGGCGATGAATCTGATTCAGAATCTCTGTCCTACTCCGGCCCGTTGACGAAGAGCATTCAAAAGCTTGTGGACGACGAGGCGGAGGATGAGAAGCGGCGGAAGAAGATGCGTGTGGCGAACAGCGAGGCGAAAAAGGTCGCCAGTGATGAAAAACGGGCGATCGAAGCCATCGCGCAGGCGATGGCGGATAAACAACTGAAGGCAGAGCAAATGAAAGACGACGTGCGTGAAAAAGCCGAGGCGGCGGCGCGAGAAATCGGAAATCCGGACGCGGACGACACCCCGTATCCGTCCGCGTTCGTCAAGGCGCTGGATGACTACGCGTTTGGAGCGGTGGCGCTTGACAGGTTCGCGCCGGAGTGTCCGAATCCTGTGCCGCGGACGTTACAGCCGTTCGTCGACGCCGCTCATAATCGTGTGACGCTTTTGAAAGGCTCAAAGGAAGATGAAGTAACAGCAGTAAGGGAAGCGCTGCGTGAAGCCGCGGAGGGAGGGTTCCTCGCGACTGCCTTCGCCGCGGCTGTTGATTCGAATTCACTGGAGCGCACTGCGCACGCTCGAACAAAACGGACTAACGCCCGCGCACCGCCACCGTGCGATGCAAACACCGCGCGTTGGCTGTTTCAAGCGGCGATGCGCCCGGAGTCGTCGCACGGCGTCGTGCTCGGCGCGCGAGACGCGCTGTTCGCGTCCGCGGGGTACGAGCCCGTGGGGATCGACTGTAGGGCGCCCCCTCGCCAGCGCAGGGGGGTGTTTCCCCTGCCTGTGGTACGAGAGTCACGGGAGGGAGACGATGACAACGACGGATCTGACGGAATTCCTGAAGACGGTCAGGTTTCAAACGCGCCGGCGCTGGCGTGGGTGCCCACGGCGCAGGAGATTTTAGAAGCGTTGCGTCGCCTCGGTGTGCGCGCGCCTGATGTGGGGGAGGACGCGTCGGATGCGCCGGATACAGACGCGAAGGGAAAAGGAAAAGCGAAATCAAAAAAGACAGTCGCCACGCAACTAAAGGGCGAGCGGCGTAAGCACGTGAGCGTAAACGCCCTGGTTGGTGACATGTCCTTGAACAAAAGCATTTCGAGACAGGATTACAAGGATGGCGCGTTCGCGCTTTCCGGACGAAGCGCGCAGGACCGAGCGGACGCGGAGGCGTTGGTGCGCCCGCCTCCCGGCCCGCTGATACCGCAAGTGTTCGCGGCGGTTCAACTCCTGGCGATGTGGTGCGAGCGCGACGGCGACGGAGACCAGTCGTCAATCGTGGATGATCCAAACGCCGCGGCGTCGCTTCTCGCCGCACTCGGCGCGTTGCGTTTGGACCCGAGAGCCGCAGCGGTGGCGCACGTCGTGGACGCGGCCGCATCCGCGCTCCTGGCCGCGGCGTCAAGAGCCGCCGAGAATGGGCGCGAGTCGCCTGCGACGAGGGACACGCGGTGGCGTTTGTTTGAGTCGGCGGCGGCGCACGCGCTCGCGCGAGTCGGCCCCACGCACGCCTCGCGTCTCTCCGCGGTGAGGTGGACGCCCTGGAACTCGCCCCGAAAACAGCGAATCCAGGACCTCGCCTCCACGGTGGCGCTGGAGGACATCCAGGACATTCTAGACATCCTAGGGAAGCGCGTGCGAGAGAAACAAACCGAACCCGATTCCAGAAAAGATGACCTGCGCCTCGCCGCGACCGCCGCGCTCAGCGGGATGGCCTCTGTGAACGTGGACGGCATGACCTCGCCTGAAGAGGCGTGGGCGCTGGTTACCGCAATTCATCACGTGGACGTGGTGTTGCACGCGGGGATCGCGGAGAAGGAAAAAGAGTCTCAAGACTCCGAGTCGCAATCCGCCGGCTCCGCTCAGAAGTCGTTTATGGGGTTTCTGAAAAACTGCAAAGCCAAGGTTCCGCGGTCGAACAAAGCCGGGCTCGCGGCGCTGAAGAACCTGGCGGTGGCGACGTACACCAGGCACCAGAGGGCGCAGCAACTGCGGGAAAGACGGACGGACTGAGGTGAGTGGGAGTGTTGGGTATGGAGTAGTCCATTCAAAAAGAATCACTCGTATCAGTGAAAAATCATCAGGCTCGTATCCGTGCTCCCCTTGGCGACGAGAAACTCTCGAAGTTTAGACGCACGGTCGCCGGTGTTCCCTGACAAAAGCCTGTTTCCCATCTCCGCAACGGAAACGCCTTCCCGGGTCGCGAGCGCGGCGACCACGGCATCCGCATCCCGCGCTACGCGCTGCGCATCCGTCTCATGCGCGTTTACGTTCGCTGCGCGATTGGCAGTCCTCGGCCCGTCTTCGCCTTCGTCACCCATCCACCGCTGGACGTTCTCTTGATACGTCTTCTTCCTTTTCCCTTTCCCTCCCTTCTCCGCTCGCGCGATCGCCGCTTTGCCTGGCTGGCCTGGCCCATCAAGCTCGCCGCGTTCCCGCGCCTCCTCCACCGCGCGAACGGAGCGCACGTGCTCCGCCTCGGTCGCCCGCCCGACGAGCATGTCGTGCCGGTGCTCGTGTAGCACGCCTTCTTTTCGCCCGGGCAGGATGGGTTCTTTTCCCTTAGACGTGTTGCCCGTGCCGCGAACGATCTCTTCAACCGCAGCAGCAGTAGCAGCAGCAGCCGCGGAAGGAGCACCTCCAGCACCCCCAGATCCCCTTCTATCCTCCCTCTCCGGCACCACTTCCTTGTCCCGCGCCTTTTCGATCCGGTACACGTCGTTCGCTTCGCGTTCGCGTTCCACCAACTTCTTCATCCGCACCTCCTCCCCTTTCGCGACCTTGGCGAAGATGTTGGTGATGCCGAAGAGCTCGCCTTTGTTGCCTTTGTCGCCTTGCACGCCGTCGAAGAAGCGCGACTCCTCAATACCCTCAACCGCGACGTTCGATTGCTGCTGCTTGTACACTTGCCTTTGATACACCAGCTCTTCTAGCGTCCCGCTGGTCAAAAACCGGTACACGTCGACGTCCTTCTTTTGGCCGATTCTGTACGATCGGTCTTGCGCTTGCAAATCAAGCGCCGGGTTCCAGTTCGGGTCGAAGATGACCACGCGATTGGCACTAACAATATTAAGCCCAGCACCCCCCGCTTTCGTGGATAATAAAAATACAAAAGTACCCTGACTCTTGTTGAAGTCGTCCACCACGTTTTGCCTGTGCTTCTGACCGGTGCTTCCATCCAGTCTGGAAAAAACGTACCCCCGTCGGGTCATAAACGTCTCAAGAATCGTTAGTAGTCGCGTGGATACGGAAAAAATCAAAACCTTGTCGTTTTGAGCGTGCCATAACTTCAAAAGCTTCTCCAACGCTAACAGCTTGCCACAGTGCACCGCAGACGAAATCCGCACGAAGTCGCCATCGGGCCCCTTTGCGTCGCCCAGTAAGTGCGCGTCCTCACCCAGCGCCATCGTCGCCACCAGCGTTTTGCGGTAGAACTTTTCTGGATCTTGTTGGACTAACGTGGGGTCGGGCTTTATAAGCTCGAGGTGGTTGCTCACCTTGGCGAGGATGCTCATGCACGGGAGGCAAAGGCAGTAAGGGCAACTCTTACATTGATTGCGGTCGTACTCGTGCACTTCAAGCCCTTGGTTGCCGTCCAAGTCTTTGTGGTACGCCTCCCACAGCGGCGCGCACTCACCAGGAACGCGGTAGCAACACTTCGCTCGCGTCTCGCCACTGTCGCAGTCGCAATCTTCGTTACACCGCGCTAACAACTGAAACTCAGGGGTATCAAGCAACCGCTGGTACACCCGCAACTGCAACGGACTCAACTCACAAAAAACCACGTTATCCGCCTTCGTGGGCAACGATTTCGCCAAGACATCCTTCTTCTTCCTACTGAGCACGTACTTTTTCAACAGAACTTTCAGCTGCCGCGCGCGTTCTCTGCCGAGGCCGAGTTGCGCGTCACCCGCCCCGAACCGCTGCGCTTGCTGCATCGTCGAGCTGTAGTGCTCTTTGAAGTATTTCGCTTCGCCTAGGGAGTGTTTACACGCCCAGTCCATTAAAGACCAAAGCTCCTCGTACGTGTTTTGCATGATGGTTCCGGTCAGGCCGATGCGAGGCGAAATGTCATTGTCTTTTAATTGCTTAGCGGCTTCGTGAATTGCGGTTTTTTCGTTTTTCAGTTTATGCGCCTCGTCGAAAACGCACGCGGTCCAGTTTATGTCTTTGAAATCGTCGATGTTCAAGCGGAAGGTGTCGTAGGACGTCAGGGCGACGTTCGCGGGCACGGCGGCGTGCTGAGTGGCACCGTCCATGGCAATTTCAACAGTCGCCAAAACTCGCGCCCATTGTTCCTTCTTGGTCTCGCCGTGCACTTTCGCAACTGAAAAGTTTGTAAAGTTTCCAAAGTTTCCAAAGTCGTTCTCATCCTCCCCCCCCTGGTAACCCTCCCGCCCTGAGTACCCATCTTTCCCCATCTCCTCGCCCCACTTCCGTAACTCGCTTTCCCAGTTCGTGATTACTGAAGTAGGGCAGACTATTAGGACTACTAAAGGTTTGTTTTCATGCTGCGCTTTGCGGATGTTAACGGGCGACCGTAAGACAGCGCCTAGAAACGCGACGGTCTGTACTGTTTTGCCGAGGCCCATGTCGTCCGCCAACACTCCGCCTTTCGCTGAGGCCCACAAGTTGTATAAAAACCGCACGCCTTCCCTTTGGTAGTCCCGTAAACGGCAGTTCAAACCGGAAGGGACGAACAGGTTATCGCTCAGCGCGTTCTCGGAGTGCTGGTCGAGAATTGGAACAGACAGATCTTCACACGGATCTCGCGGCGACGCGCCGTGCGTTTCGTTCCATATTTGAGTTGGAGGCCCCAAAATAAGCGGGCCCACGTCCTCGGGGCGGATGACATGCTCGCCGAAAATATCAAGACCGGTGTCGTCCGCCTCCACGTGGGCCTGAGGGGTTGGGGGGTAGGAGTGTCAGTTTAAGAGAATGCGAGATTTGGGGTGCCAACAGTGGGAGCTAACATGGGAGAGGACATGGACTCCCTTCGCAGACGTACCGCCACGTCCTCCATCATGTGTTCCAGCTCTTGTTCGTTCCACAGCTTGGCTTGGCTGGTGTCTATCGTGTTTTCCGCCGCGGGCTCTTCTTTGTGTGTGGGTAACGCGGCGCGGACCAGCGGGTTCTGCGACGCGAGATCTTTCGCCGAACCAGACAACGAGACGCGTTCCGCTTTCTTCTTCTCTTCGAACTTCTCCTCCTCCTCAGCCAACAAGCCGAACATCGAAATCTTCCGCGGACACTTGTCGGGCGCAGCGCCGACCGTAGACGGCGTGGCATCCGACGCGCGCCGCGCCCGCGAAGACGCCGCCTCACGTAGCACGTCCATCGCAAGCGCAACCGGATCTGAGGAAATATGGGCACCCGGTCGGGAAAAAGGAACCGGAAAGAAAAGTGTCAACAAAAATCTTCACAAAAAATTTCTTACAAGAATTGCCAACCTTCAGGTGCGCACTACACCACCCTCCACCGGTTTACGTCTCGTCGCGTGCTAATCGCGAGGTAGACGGGTTTCATTACATTCTTTTGCTCGGTGCGTGTCCGGATGGACGATGCAAGTATTCCGTTGGCGCGGACTCGACAAGTCAATTGTCGAACAAGTCATTTGTCAACAAATCCACACTCGTGTCGTGTCTGCTGATTTCAAAGAATGGAGGTTGAGTATTCTTGTAAGGTAATACTCAACCTACTCTTACATCCTGTCCGCCCCCGGCCCATACCCCTCGGGTTTCCGCGACCCCCCCACGCCCCTCGATCTTTCTCCCTCGCGCTGCCCGTACCCGCTCTCGCGCATGGGCGCCCGTCTTGAGTCCCGCTCGTCTCTGCGGTGGCCGTCCTCCTTCTTCTCCCTTGACGCGCCGGGCGCTCTAGATCCGCTCGGCTCTCTCGTGGCAGGTGATGGCCCCGGCCTGGTAAGCGCCTGCGTTTGCTGGTACTTAAGAATCGTCCAGTCGAACACGTAGTCGTACTGGTACCCTTCCCTGATGAACAAATCCCTGAAAAGCTTGCGAACATAACTGTAATCGGGCTTGTCCTCGAACCGCAGCGACCTGCAAAGTTGAAAATAAGTCACAAACTCGGGCGGGAACCCCTTGCACAACACTTCAATGGGCGTCGACATCTTCTTCTCGCTGATTTTCTCATACTTTTGCTTTTTGGTTGCGGCTTTGAGGCCTTGCCAGGGGAGGGAACCTCGCAAGAAGTACATCAGCACGTACCCTAAAGACTCCAAATCATCTCGCCTCGATTGCTCTATGCCGAGATGCGTGTTGATCGACGCGTACCTCGCCGTGCCCGTCAGGTTTTTGTTTTCCCGGTACGGAATGTGCTGGTGCGATTTCGGGTCCCTGTACTTCTTGGCTAACCCGAAATCGATGATGTTCACCTGGTTCGCCCGTTTGCCCAACCCCATCAGGAAGTTATCAGGCTTCACGTCGCGGTGGATGAAGGACTTACTGTGCACGTACTCGATGCGCGACACGAGCTGATCCGCTAACATCAGCACAGTTTTAAGACTCAACTTCCTGTTGCAGAAGTTGAACAGGTCTTCCAAGCTCGGCCCTAGCAAATCCAACACCATAATGTTGTAATCGCCCTCCACGCCGAACCATCGCACGTTCGGAACCCCAGTGCCGCCCTGGAGGATTTTGTACAGCTTACTCTCGTACAGAAGCTGCGGGTGCTTGGTTTTCACGGATTCCTGGAATTGATTTCATGGTGCGAGAAGTGGGTGGATGTCAGAACGTGTTGGAAGGTTCGGGGAGGGCTTGAAGTCGCTTTTGAATCTTTCCTTGAAATCGCTTTGAATCTTTCAAAGATGGACACCGCGGTCGCTTGGTGGTTGCAACGTCTCCGCGATCGCGCACACGAACCAAAAAACAATTCGACTCGATTTTAGACCAGCCCCCTAGGGTTTCTTTTGCGGGGTAGGGGGTACGCACCAGCTTTATGCCCACTTCCTCGCCAGTTTGAATGTGTGTGCCTGCGGTGTGTGGGGAGAGAGGTTGGTGTGGGGTCAGTATACGCGACTAGATGAGCATCAGGTAATGACCTGGGGCTGTTCACACGAGGGGTTAGAAATTCCCCCTCGTGCAATTTGCTTCCTCCTCGGACCGCGCGAGTGCCCAATCTGGGAATGCGTCCGGTCGCGTACCTAGATAGATGTCCCCGAACGACCCACTGCCAATCTTACGCCCTAGGCGGTACTTGTTACCCACGCGGAGCTCTAAACCGCTCGACATCTTGCACTCGCACTAGCACGTCGCGTCACGATCGCGGCGACCTCGCCGAGTCTACGTTGCCGGGAAAACTGGAGACGTTGCTGAAAAATCCAGCGAGATGCTCCGCTCCGTGCGAACCCCTTTCAAGCCTTATGCGACGCGATCGGGTACCCACAACGAGGGAAACACAACGTCAAGCGATCCGATAAACGTTTCGCGGCGCGTCGCGGAGTTTTCGCGCGGCGACCTTCGCTGTGGCGCGCGTTGGGGCAAGCCGCGGTGTCGGCAACTGATCAAACGCGTTTCCCTGCTCAGTGCTTGACTGTGAAAAGTGACAAACAAAAATGCGTTTCACTTGAAATGAAG
>TARA_B110000977_G_scaffold124647_1_pt1 | contig 43717 bp, 28 predicted proteins | sample TARA_B110000977 | Tara Oceans TARA_B110000977 (sample SAMEA4397798) | marine metagenome | biome: Polar Biome; feature: [SRF] surface water layer (ENVO:00010504); material: water (ENVO:00002006), including particulate matter (ENVO:01000060) such as... | depth 5 m | reverse complement strand
CACAGAGGAAACACGTACAAAGGCTCGTTATCCTCGGTACCGGTCGCGGTGAAGTACGCCAAGGACGTGGTTGTCGACGACATCCGCAAATTCCTTTCCGACCGGATTTTGCGGCCGCAACCTGCGCACAAAAACGTATTACCGTTGGTGGGCGTTTCCCTGGACGGCGGCGTGTGTTTAGTGACGCCGTTTTGCGACAACGGGTGTTTACAAAAGCGCATAGACCAACTGTCATGGTTCCACCGGTTACGGTGCGCTTCTGGATTTTTCCGAGGACTCAAGGAGCTGCACAAGATTAAAATGGTACACGGCGCGGTCAAGCCTGGTAACATTTTTTTAACGAAAAGCGATGGCGAGCTTGACGGCGTGATCGGGGATTTGGATTTCTTCGGCAACTCGTTGAGCGCTGCTTTAGAAAAACTCGGCGCCAACGACAGCACGAAAAACTACTACGCCCCTGAAGTGCTGAACGGCGGTGCGTGTAGTAGTGAGTCTGACGTGTTTTCAGCGGGCGTGGTGCTGCTTGAGCTGCTGACGAGTAATGAAGGAAGAGTTCCGGTGCCGAGCGAAGTGCCGAATGGAAACGCTCCGTCCACCGACGCCGAGTCTGGTTCCAGCAGCGAAACCCTGTTAGTCGCCGCGGTTGCGGCGGGCTGGCCGAAATCCACGGCGACTGAAGTTATCGCACTAGCCGCGGCGTGTGTCAGGCCCAACCCCGAGCGCCGAAAAACTTCGCTCGTTGTTGCGAAAGCTTTGGAGGTTATCATGGACGAGTGCGTGAAACGCGCGGGGGGCATCGACAACTTGCGCCGGGAAGTTTCCGCCGCGGAGGCCAAGGCGCGCGAGGTTGTTGAAAAAATGGAGAACTTTGCGCTTGCGAAGCCGCGGCGACAGCGCGAGGCGACCGCGGCGGCGATCAGGGTGCAATCCGCGTACCGAGCGCGGATGGCGCGCCGCCGCGTCGCGGCGATGCGTGCGGGCGGCGGCGTTCTGGACGAGAGCAAAAGCCAAAAGGAGAGGGAGGAAGAGGCAGAGTTGGCGAGTAGGTTCAGCAACCCGACGCCGGCGGAGCACGCCGCGGCTGTGATGGTTCAAAAGAGCTACCGGGGTAAAATAGCGCGACGGCAAATCATGGCCCGTCTGGACGCCGAAGCCACCTCAGAGGCGATGAAAGAGTTAAGCGTGCTGGGGAGCCTGGGCCAAAAAAGCGGAAACCCCTTTGGCCAGAGCGACCGCGCAGTCGCCGAACGGGAAGTCGCGCTTTCCGAGGTTTTCGGCCGTCTCGCGGCGATGCTCGCGGACCATGACAATGCGGTGCAGTTCACCGCAGCCGCGGCGCTTAGGGTGTACGTGGACCCCGATGAGAGCCCGAATTCGCGCGCCGCGGCGGAGTGCGCGGTGCGCGCTGGAATTCTCGGCCCGCTCGTGGGTGTTTTCTGCGGCAAAAACCAAAGCGCCACGCACGACGCCGCGGCGTGTCTTGAAACCATTACGATCGAGTTCCCGAACGAACAGAACCGGGCGTTACGCGCGGGGGCGCTGGAAGGCGCGTTGCGGCTGATGGTATCTGGTAACGTGAAGGATCCGAAAGCGCTGGCCGCACGAGCGGCTGGCGCGCGAGCGCTCAGAGGGTTGCTTCTTCAAAACCCACCCGCGTGCCGCCGAGCGATGGAGAAAGGCGCGCTGGATGTGTTGATCGGGTTGATGGACACAGGGGACGGGGAGTGTCAGACCGGTGCGTCTGCTGCTTTGAGTGCCTTAGCAGATGCTGACTCCGATATTCTGCAGAAGCTTGGGGTGGAGCGGCTGGTGTCAATGGCGGTGAGAGCTGAAACCCCCCCGATGCGCGCGGCAACCATCACGTTCGTCTCCAAACTCGCGCGCGATAGCGACACGCACGAACAAATAATCGAAGCTGGTGGATTGGAACTTCTGCTTGGCATGATTTTCCGGATGAACGAAGAAGCGGTGTGGGGCCTGGCGAGTATATCCTCGGTGGAAGATAACTGGGACTCGATCGAAGAGGTTTTCGACGACGAAGGCGTGGAGAGTTTGCGGGATTTGTTGGAGTCGGGCGGCGACTACGGAAAGGAAGGCGCGGCGTGGGCGGTGTGTTACATGTCCGGGCACTCCACGTTACAAGTCAAACTCGTGCGAGGGAACCTACTTCCGCCACTGATCGAGATGGTCAAAAACGGAACCAGAAGGTGTAAAAAAGCCGCGGAAAGAGCGCTGAAAGCCATGGCGATGTGATAGAGAGTTGTTTTATTTATTCAGAGTTTTTAAACCTTCTTTTAGGGTCTTTAAAACCTTCTTTTACCTTCTAAGGTACACACTTTAACTGCCCCTAACCCATCTACTCAGTATCCCCCCCGAACCGTACGATCCGAAACATTTTCTGCGTGTTGTTTTCCTTCACCGCTTTGCGCATGGCTTTAATGACTTTCTGTGAGTCTACACCATACCGGAGCTTCGAGGCTTTGGTGATCATCTTGTTCACGCTTTTTAAAGCCGACAGTAATTCGGAGTGGTTCTCGTACCGCTTACCATGCTCCACCATGAGTTCGCGGTTCATGTCGAAAAGGTCGCCGTAAGCTGTCCTTGTAGCTGGGAGGTTGCGGAGAATTCGGCTGTCCTCAGCGTGAATGATCAAGCTCTTCACTACGTTGCTCGTTTCAGCAGTCTCCGCGATGAGCGCGCCTCGTTTCGCGTTCCGCTCGTCGACGATTTTTAACGTCTCAGCGAACTCCTCAATCTCTAAAGGGAAGTCCACTTCTGACTGTAGCGAAGGGATACGCAGTGCCTTGCACACGGACTCAAGGAACATACCAGCGTGCTCCATCGTGTCCGCCCTGACACACGCTGAATCGTTCTCCACATCTATTTCGAAAATAACGCGCGTGCCGTCTCGCACGACCGCGAACGCGCACCGCACTGAGGACGAATCGTCGGGTACAAAGCTTTTGGTATCCGTGCGAAACGTGTTATCCAGCCACTCTGAGACTTTTGTTGGTCTTTCGGGGATTGCAAACGTCACACTGCCGATGGGAATATCTTCGTGCCGCACGTGGTTCATGTTAATCGGAACCCAGCCCCAGAAGGGGGGGATGTGGAACGTCACGTCGAACACGTGGTACGTCTGCGAATTGGCGCTAACGCTGACGAAAACCTTGACGTCGACGTCGACCGGGTCGTCGTGCGGCGGACATATAGGGACTCGCTGGGTTCGTCGAGGCGTGTCGAACTTGTGATACCGCGACTCGTCGTTTCCCGGGAACAGTTTCGCGGCGTTTACAGAGGTCAAAATCACACCCTTGATCACGCAGTTGTTGTTCGTTTGGACGACTAAATCGCCGCACGTCGCGTCGTCCCGGATTCCCAACTCACAGTAAACTGCCGTGTTTGGCGGAATCTGTGTTGAAGTCGCGGTGGCACCTTGGTCGAACCGGTCCAGGGCTTCTTTGCCTTTTTCGTACGACCGCAGTTCGGTTAGGAGGTCCTGTTTTTTGCGGTTTAATTGTTGTAGCTGTTCAGCGGACACGGCGGCTCCGGGTTTCAAGCTCATTTTTTGTGCTTGGTTGGATAACTCGTCGACAGTCTCACCACCATCTGTTTTCTTTCCCTTTAGCCCGAACAGCGCCGCGAACTTTGATTTCTTTTTCATTTGAAAGTTATCAACGCCGGCGTCACCACCGTCAACCTCAGCAGTGTCCTCCACGTCCCCGCCGTCGAAGCCGTAGGAGCGCCCGGTAGAGGTTACGTTCGCGTCTGCGCCGGTTGAGCCGGGCGGAAGCGTTTTGCTTTTCTCGCCGCCGCCCAACGTCCTGTACCCCCTCACCTCCCCAGTCAACGCGCAGGCGAGCAAGTCATCGATGTGTTCGTACGAGGACTCCGCACCTGATGTGTGTTCACTTCCGTCCGCGAACCGCACGATCGCGCTTAGTGGAGCGTCGAACTTGTCGGTGAACAGCACTTCGCCGCTCGAAACACTTCTAACTTCCAGCGTACCGTCCGCGTACCCGAAAATAAGCTCCTTATTTCCGTCCCCGGAAAGGTCGTGACTAATAACACACGTGCATCGCTTCCGCCCCCCTCTCTTTTCTCGCCACAGCCGTTCTTTGTTTTCGTAAACCCCGATGGAGCCGTCCTTGGTGGCGTACGCGAACGTGTTTGTTTTATTTGAATCATTTTCGCCGTCGCTCACCGGCACCAAGTGATTCACCGCGTCGGTTTCTTTTATTTCGAATAAATCGGTTACGGTGTGGTTTTGTTTTGAGATGGAGATTACCTTTATGGAGCCGTCATCCGCGCCGATGGCACAGACGGTGAAGGAGTCGTCTGACTGGTTATTCTTGAAGCACGCTATTGATCGCACGACGTCGCCGACGACAGTCCAGAAGACTTCCTCGCCGCTTTGGTCAAACCCTTGAAGGGAACAGTTACCGCCGACGAGGAGGATTGTGTTTGGTGTGGACCCATGGTGTTGACCCATGATTGACCCTAAACCCATGGTTTTCAAACTCGTAACCCCTTCCGGCGCGTCTTTGAAAAACACGTCGCGGTTCGCGTCGACATCGTACGCCAACACATCCGTGCCTGTTCCCACGAAAAGAATGTCTCGATTGGCGAACGCATCTGAACCGAGCCTGCCAGCGGTCACCGCGGTTATCTTCTTGTTGATGTTCAAGTACTTGACGTGCTTGTTGTTCGTTGCTTTCTGTGTGCTTTCAGGAGCTAATAACTCATCCTCATCCTTGGCGTACGGGTCGAACATGAAGATCTTGCCCCCAGTCGTCGCCGCGGTCAACGTGGGGCGTTTGCCATCAAACACACCCACGCACACCGTGCCTTCCAGGATCTGGTCGGTCAATTTGAAGGTGAACGCGGGAGTGAGGGGCATCGTGTGAGGCTGGGTGGCGTCGCCGTGCCCCCTGTGACGAACCGGCCGCGTAGCCCGCGCGGCCAGGCACCTGTTGTGAGCATCACTTCGTCAACCAAACGTTTTATTTTGAGCTGCTCGAAAAACCAATAACGTGCTGCAGGCGCTATCGAAATAGGGTTTGCGGCGGATCTACTTCTCCGCCCTCCCCCCTCCCCTACCCCCCTCTCCACACCGCGACGACGGAAATTTCCTGAGCAGTGTACCAGCACCTAACATGCAAATCTTTGTGAAGACCCGTACGTGCCCCGAACACGTCGCGTAGCTATCTGGACGCCGTGAACCGGACCAATAATCCGCGCTCCGGCATTTGGCTTTTTTTAGGGTCGTCGTCGGGTGGTGGGGGATCGGCTCCTTCGTCGCTGTCCCACGCACTCTAAGTGGGAACGGCACACCGAGTGATTTGTGCAGGTTAACATCTATTACAATGCCTGACCCGATCCGTCGCACGCGGCCGTATTCGGGCAAGCGGGGGACACGCACAGTGTCCCCGCCCCGCCCTATGCGCTCGGCTCATTTTTTGGGAAACCAGGCGGTCCGGCGTCGCGGTTCTTCCTCGATCTCACGCCTCGTAACGCCACTAACCCTCCCCCCCCCTTCCCCCTTCCCCAACATAGTCACGGGCAAGACCATCACCCTCGAGGTTGAGTCTTCGGACACCATTGACAACGTCAAGGCTAAGATCCAGGACAAGGAAGGCATCCCCCCTGACCAGCAGCGTCTCATCTTCGCGGGCAAGCAGCTCGAAGATGGCCGCACATTGGCGGATTACAACATCCAGAAGGAGTCCACCCTGCACCTCGTCCTCCGCCTTCGCGGTGGCGGCAAGAAGCGCAAGAAGAAGGTGTACACCAAGCCCAAGCGCGTGCCCCACGTGCACAAGAAGGTGAAGCTCGCTTTCCTCAAGATGTACAAGGTTGACGGCGCCGGCAAGATCACGCGTCTGCGCAAGGAGTGCCCCGCCCCTGAGTGCGGCGGCGGCATCTTCATGGCCAACCACTTCGACCGCCACTACTGCGGCCGCTGTGGCAAGACCTACTTCTTCGACGGACACGTCGGCGCGGCGAAGAAGGCGTAAGCGTGAAGTTTGTGAGTGTTGAGAGACTCAATCGAGTTTTCTTAACTAGAGTTTTCTCAATAACAGCCGAGCAATTCACAAATCATAAGGAGAACGTATGCAGTCTCCTTTTCATCCTTCTTGTGCCCTAAACCCCAAGCTCTAAAGACTCTCAGAGATGTTACTATCCAAGAGATGTTACTATTGCACTATTCTAGACGACTAAACCTTCAGCACTCTGAGGTACCGCTTCATGAGGCGCGTTATGTTTTCGATTTCTGTTACTCGTTCCAAACGCGAAACCGTTTCCTCCTCTTCGTGACTAGATTTACCGGCAACTATATCCCCTACATCGTTCAGCACTGTGCACGGCACGAACATCAGCGTGGGCGGAGGCGAGCTCGGTTTTGCCACGACACGGCAGCACACGAATGGCGTAGGCGGTGGTGTTTTGGTATCAATCGCACCCGAGCCGCTCGTATCTACTCTCGCGCACTTCGCGTGTATGTCCACCCACTGAGTGATATCAGACGAGCTACTTGTATGGGCAATTAGTCCCCTCGAGCTACTCGTGGTCTCCGACGAATTACTCAATGTCTCTGAAGAGTTATTCACTCTATCTCCACTACCTTCTACACCCCCAACCCCTGCCTCGGCACACTCGTTCTTCTCAATCGTGCGTAACACGTTACCCGCTCGCTTGGAACCAAGCCGTTGTTCGTACGCGCGCCACGCGAACCAGTACATGGGGAGGTTGGAAAGCGGCGTGAACATCATGGGAAACGTAAGGGGGACGGCTACGTACGCGTTGATTTGAAACCTTCGGCGGACTTGATCTGCCCTGTCACTCAAGAGCTTTTTCAGCTCCGACTTGGTTTCGTCAATCGACGCGTTGTCAGGATAATAAACCTCCACTGAACTGGTCGCCGGCGGTAGCTGCGCCAAGACTTCATCATCCGGGTGTATTCGACTCAGCGCCATTTGCCCCATCGAATGTGCGTACTTTCGCCACGTCCCACCTTTCTGCTCTCCCCAATTTTTATACGTGTTTTGGAACTTGTCGATCGCGTTGGTCACCGCGCGCACCGCGAACGCCGGCGCGAAGCGTTCAGGGCCTTGGCTTTGCTTTCGTAGTTCGCTTGCGATCGATGAGGATCGGGTAGGGCAAGGTTCTGGTACTGCACAGGCGTGGAAACCCCTGGTTTGATGTTTAGGGCAGAGAAAGGTCAGGGACACGCTGTACCTGGTATTGATCCACGCTGTATCGACTCAAGAGACTGAAGTCCACCTCGCCCTGGAAAAGAAAGGATGCATCTTGGGAACAGCGAAACGACGCCGCCGGGTGGTGACGGTACACGACGCGAGACGAACAGAAAACGTAGTGGCTCAGGGTTCAGGAAACGTTCGGACAGTATATTGTGTCACTTACCATTTGTCCCGTCCCAGCCGTAGCGCCAGCACGCGTGCTCGACTCGCCATCCGCGTTCGGCCAAGTAAGTACCCAGTGGTGCTGGTGATTTGCTGTCCTGTAGTGGTGAACAGAAAGTGAGAGAGGTGACCGATCCCGAGAGTGTTCGACTGGTAGTCCCTCTGATTGGCGAGTTAATAACTCACGCGCGCAACTTTCCGGAACAAATTGAAAAATCCGCATCTCATACCTAAATTTCTCACAACCCCCGCAGATCGGGGCGCGCTGCGTCCCGCATCCTCCCGAGAGGATGAGTAAACGGAATGCCCCCGACGCGATGCGTCCCACGGCGACGACGGAGGAACATACGGCCGGGGCGGATGACGTGCGGTATTGTTTGGTGCGCTTCTTTCATCGTCGGAGTGATTCTTTTCTACCCGCATCTGTGTGGTCGGGTTGTTCTGAACGCGCGCCTTCTCGTTCTGTGTCCGGTCAGCCCTGGTATCAAGCGTTTCACTGACCGCCCCTCGATCATATCCACCCTGACCCCACCCCCAACCCATGCAGAGCTGCAAGCGTTCTCGTTTAGCCACGTGTTTCGCCCCTGGAAGGGCGTGTTGCGCGGAGTGCTTGAAACGGCGACGCGATCGCCAGAGTGAAAAGCGGGGCATGGCAAAGCGCTTAAAACGCGCGCTGGCGATGGGGGACACGATCAACGCGCACGCCCGGGCGGCCGGGTTGGTCACTGGACCGACTGGAGCCATTCGCGCGATCGCCAAAGCGGATCCTAACGCCACCGCCGCGGTGCCAAACAACGCTATGAATCTGCAAGCCAACATGGAACAACGCCAAGCCGCGCTTCTCGTGGCGCACCGGTTGCTCGTCGCACACCACAGCGCGATAGCGCTGCGAGAAAACGCCGCGGCGGCGAATGGGTTCCGGAGCGGGGGGGCTTCCGGGGGGACTGCAGGGAACACGGGGGCGGGCGAGCGTATTCAAACGGAGACACAGTCTGGGCCTGCGAACCCGGGACGAAACGACGCCGGGCGCGGCAATGCGTGGGCGACGGCGAGCGTGGCGGACGCCGCCGCCGCCGCGGCGACCGCCCATGTTGCCTCGACGTCTGTGCCCGCCCCGGAACACACCCCAAACGTATCACAGGTACCGCCGAGCAGCGACCAAAACATTCTACAGAAAGTCACCGCGATGAATCAACTCCAGGCGCTGAAGGCGCTGCAGACCATAAGTAGTTTACCGCTTTTGCAAAACTTTCACGGCGCGGCGGGTGTGAGCGCGCACCCGGATTTGCAGAGGATCATGCAGGTGATAGCAAACGGGGGGGGGCTTGGGGTGTTAGCGGGTTCGGGCGGGTTGGGAGGACTTGGTGGAACAAACACACACGATTTTCGGCCGAGTTTAGGGCGTACTGTAAACCCGGCGGGCGGTTCGGCAAACACAAACGCGACCGCTGCGAACGGCGCGTCGGGGCTCGACTCGGAAGACGAAGGGGAAGAGAGTGAGTGGTGATTGAGAGGGTGAGACGAAGCACGATCGATGAGATACTTAGCGACACACGTCACCTGGTGTACTGCGAGACGATCGATATACGAACCGGACAATAAGCATGACGTGTAAAAATGATGAGAGTTAGAAATCCGAAATCCTCTTTCTTTGCTTTCGGCTCCTCTTCTGACTGCGACGTAGCGACGACGACGCGCTGAGGCGCAGGCAGATTGTGACCGACTCGCGTTGACCTTTGACCCTTAATCTTAGTCTCCTTAATCTGTAAACGGGTGTTCGACATCTAGATTTTTTTTTGGTTTTGGAATTTTCCAGGGGTCGTGACTCAGGGATTCGCCGGTAGTTCGGGAAACGGATTACCGGATTTCCAGTGTGGCGTGTTCTACACGGGTCGCGCCAAGCAGAGAGGAACGCGCGGCGGCGACCCTTCCGTGTGGTGTGGGAAAGTTTCGATCGTGGGGATGTCCGCGATCGGGGATTTCCCCCCACTGATTGCGGATAACGACGCGGGTTCGGGTCCGGCCGATGAGGGGAATCGTTGTCCGCAACGTGACTCATTATTTTATCTGTCTCCTACATCGTCACTGTCTCCTACCGAAGTCGTGGGTGTTGCGGTGGGTGCGCCGCGCGACCCCGATCTGTTTCACCACCGATCCTCCAGCGTTTCCAGTGATCGGACCACGGTTTCCACTGCGGACGATAACGACGACCCCAGGGTGGTGTTCGTGGGCGGCGTGCCGTACTCCCTGTCCGCGGCGACTTTTTCCGTTGCCCTGGAGTCAAAATACGGCCCAGTGCTAAGCGTGCGTCTCGTGCCGCACCGGAAGGGCAAGGATGGCGAGCACAAGGGGTACGGTTTTGTGACGTTCGCGGATGAATCAGCTGCCGTTGTAGCTCGTGATTCACGTACCATGGAGCTGAGCTGCGGCACGAACGTGCAGGTTGGCAAGGCGGAGAAGGGAATTGGGAAATTCTCCGACGACCGCTCCAGCACGGCGACGGTGACGAGCGTTGACTCGATGGGCTCCTCAGCGGTGAGCTACAGCAGCTGGAGACACGGGGGGTCGTCAAATAGACGAAGAAACAGCGTTGGTGATGCGTTATCGGGGTCCGAAAACGGTGTCGAACAATCGATGGGACACATTCAGACTCGAAACCGCGGCGGAGGGACGTCTGCGTCATCGAGAAGTTCCTCGTCTCACCGCCGCGGCGGCCGAAACACCACACACAAACCCTTCCACCACAAAGACCTGTACCAGTCCGCGTACTGGGAGTTGCGGAACCGGCTGGAGTACGAGTACGCGTTTGAAACGGCGTTGCGGGATTTTTACCGGGAACACGGGCTGGACGTGCCGGCGAGCGGTGGAGTGGTCAACGGAGCGGTCGGCAGCGACGTGTCGCATCGAGATTGGATGAATCCTGCCATGAATGGCGTGATGGGCATGGCGCCTGGACTTGTATTGCCGCCAATGGTACCCTCCATGGGTACTGCTTTCCGTGGTGTCGCAGGTACACCTATTGAAAAAGCCTCAACGTTTGGAGAAAGGGAAATTTTCGTTGGCGGTTTACCCCTCGACACGAACGATAATGATTTGGTGCTATTCTTCTCCAGATGGGGCCACGTCGAGGGCGCCCGGGTGATGTACTACCGGTCGACTGGCGTGTCCCGACGGTTCGGGTTCGTGCGGTTCGCAAACGTGCACGTCGCCATGGCGGTGAAGGCGCTTAAAAAAACGGACTTCCCGGATGGCACGGAAGTCGTTGTGGGGGATATCAAACTCGCTAAGGAAATGCAAGAGGCGAACGAAGACACTTCTTCATCACCGGAGAATTGTGTCAACTCTTCCGGGATATCGCGCACATCATCCGACGTTTCGGAAAGCGACTTGCGTAATTTGGGACATGCGCTGCGAGCCATAGCGTTTGGGGACCCGAGTGGAGAAAAACGCTCTGAAAAAAATGGCAGTGGTATCGACAGTAACTCCTCATCTTCACCCAGCACAAGTGACTCCCCCCCTTTATCCGACACAGGCACACCAGGCGCGACCTCTAACGCATCCACGGTGGACACGGAGGAACACGGAGGATCCGGGTCGGGGAATGAAATGCTTTCTGGGCCGGCTGAAACTAACGCGGCCGCAAAGCGCTCGACCTCGCCGCCAACCGTGCTGCGACGAAGGTACCCACTCGTGGACTGTAAATAAGTAAAACACTGCTAATATCTGTATTGGTAGTATCCATTGACAGTATTGATAGTACTACTATCGTGTAGAAACTGTGTTGATGTACAACTAGAGTACTATATTAATCGAGACTACGATTTTCCTTTAATCGCGCTGCGAGCGTCATAACGCTACAGACTAAATTCTGCTACCTTTTCTGGTTCTCCCCCACTACGTCGTCCAGCCCCCCCACCAACACGTTCCCCGCTATTTGCTTGTTCCTGCTTTTGACTCTGCGTTCATCGAATGCATCGTACCCTGGTGTATTTCGCATTAAATTCACATCCACCCGCGTGCCTTTCATGGACAGATTGCAAAGCTTGACGCACCCGGTTAATATTTCGTTCGGGATGGTTTTCAGTTTCGTGTCGTCGCACGAAAGGGTCGTGAGCTTCGTGCACAACCCTAACTCGGTGGGGAGGGTTTCGAGGTTAGGGTTGCCGTCTAAAGTCAGGGTTTGCAGGTTAGGGCAATATCCTAGGTATGCGAGGCCTGATATTTTATTCTTTGGATTGGAAACGTCTTCTTTTTTTTGGTCATCCAATTCACTTCGTTCCTCCAACTCGTTCCTGGCTAAGTTCAGCCGCGTGAGCTTCCCTAGTTTGGACACCGTTGGGGGTAACTCGTTGATTTTGTTATCCGCCAGCGTCAACTCCTCAAGTTTGGTTAGAGACCCTATTTCAGTCGGAACTGCTCGCAGTTTGTTTCTCGAGAGATTTAAGACTTTTAAATTTACCAACGACACGCACAGAGCGATTGGTACCGCGGCTATTACGTTACAGCTCAAGTTGAGTTTCTGTGTTTTCGTGAGGTGTTTGATGTCATCTGGTATCGCACCTATCCGGTTCGCCGAAATATCCACCACCTTCGCCCGTTCCCCAAGCTCACACACGTACTCGGGAAATGAAGTCAGCCCCGCATCTCGTTCACTGACGATCCCACAAGATTTTGCCGTCTTCGCGCGTTGCGCCACTTTGGTACTGCGGTTGTAGTCGCTCCCGATTTTATCCACCGCCTGTTTGAAATCCCTTCCCAGTTTCTCGAAGGACTCGGAAACCGAGGTGAAGAACGAATCCATGGAAGTTGGACGTTGGGGTCACGCCATCAAAGAGGTCGTGACGTCCCAAGTGAAGGAAGACGTGAAGTTTTTGCCAGGCGGTTTTTGCCATTTTTCCCCTCTCGATTGTTTATTTTTTTTGGCAGTCCGATTCGTCCAGCTCAGCGCTTTCACTCAAAATGCGGGCTCAACGGTCTATAGACCCATGATTTGCCCAATATTAGCCACGCGGATTGAAGATTTCGCAGAAAGCCCTCGCTGCTTGTCTGTTTGCAGATGGATTCTGAAAATGCCCCGCGAAAAAGTGCATTTTGGAGGGCGAAACGTAATCCCCAACCGACGGCACTCCGCTCCGCGCTGTGCGACGAACGAGTCGAACGCCCACATGAGCGGTGCGTGCGACTACTGCTCGACCGCCAAGGCACTAGTGTTCTGCCGCGCGGACTCCGCGCGGCTGTGCTTGGCGTGCGATGCACAGGTACGCACATGGATGAGACCGCCCGCGCGAAAAAGCGCTTTACGCGTGCGCCCAGTCGGCGGTCGCGTCACCGTGCGCTCCGTCCAAGGCTCGATACGTGTTACGCGAGCACATTTTGTGGCGTGCGCTGGGATTGGTGTTTGCACATTCGTGCGAGCCCGGTAATGGACGCGCCCGGGGACGAGGCGTGACCCTCCCTTCGCCCCGACGCCGTTCCATTCGGCGCGCGCGCCCTGAGAAGTTAACATTCGCCGTTTGCCGAAAACTTTCACCATCCCGCTGACCGTCCCTTCCATTTCCCCCAGGTGCACACCGCGAACCACGTCGCGCGACGACACTCACGGACATGGCTATGCGAGCACTGCCACAACGGCGGCGGGACGGTACGTATTTCAGGTCGAACATGCTCAAGACACTCCCACAACCAACCATCCCATCCCATCTTGTTTCGTTCGACGTCAACTTTCAGTAACCCTATCCGGCCCGGTTTTATCGGGCGGGTTTCTTGGGTCACACCTTGTCGAATGTTGTCGAATTACCGAACCGTCGTAAAAGTCCTCGAAAAAACCAAAACTGACGCGTTTTCATTGTTCAATCCAACAGGTTGCGTGTTCCGCGAACAGAGCTGTTTTGTGCGGCGAATGTGATGACCAAACGAGGGCATCTGCGAAAGGAACTCCTAGGACGGCGTTGAGGACCTTCACGTTGGCGGACGACCCTGATGCGACTGCTCCAGACGCGTTCGGTGCCAAGTACCCCACCAACGCGCGAACCGCGTCGCGACACCCGTTTCGGGAAGGGATCTATTTGTTTCCCGAGAGTCCGAGTTGTGGTGATAAAAACACTCAACGACAGCGGTCTGAAGGGTCGGGCGACGGCCAGGGCTCTGGCGGAAACGAAGGCGAAACCCCGAACCCTAAAGACGAAACCCTAAAGAGCGAGTTCAGACGAGGACCAAACGCGGCGCAACGGGAAAACCCGCAACAAAACAACGCGGGTGCGTTTTTTGGAAACGCGCAAAACGGCGCACCGATGCACGCCAGGGGTCCGTTCATGACCGGCCCTGTGCCTGTGTCTCAGTTTCCGCACGCTGTGTACAGCCACCACGGCGGGCCCGCGCCCCAGGAGTGGCAAGACTTGCTAAGGCAAGGCTCAATCGGGGACGGCCAGCTTCCGTTGGGCGCGCGGTTCTTCCCGGGCGCGCCCCCCGGGGCGCCTTCCCCCGGTATGAACCGACTGAACAGCGCCAGCTCAAACGGCAGCGACCCGATTGGCATGTACATGAACTTCGACCAAGTTGGGGGTCAGATTGGGTCTGTGCTTGGGGGGAGCGGCGGGTCAGGAGGCGACCTTCAGGCTGCCGACGGCTCCAACGGGTCGCCCGCAAGGGAGTTGCACCAAGAAGTGACGTCCGAGCACTGGCAGTCCCAGTTCGGTCCGGGGGTTTTCGTGCCTAACCAAGCATATGGCATGTCCTACGGAGCCCGAAACAGCGGCCATTTCCTCCCCCAGCCCCCCATCGGCGGCTTCAACACCGGGTCCTTCGCGCCGGTGCAAGGCGGATACCCTCCCGAGATGCAAGGTCAAGTCGGCGCGCCTCCCACGGGGTACCAACACCCCGGGTACCCCACGGAAGCCATGCCTGCTCACTTTTACGGCGGCGGACCTCCTGTGATGCCCGACCAGATCCACCGCGTGGGCGCTGCGCCCCCCAGGTCTGGCTCCGGAAGCGGCTTGAACCGGTCGCCGTACCAGCACGGCGGCGGAGGTACTTGTACGATGTTACACAGCGGAGGTGGGGATCCTAACCGTCAATTGTCCGAAGGCTCAATTCAAAGGCAGCCAGCCAACGCGCACCCTTCCATATACCAATACACCAAGAGTCCGAACAGCGTGCCTACGAGTTCTTGGTCAACAGACGTGACAGCCGCGGCTAACTACCCGCACTACCTGCACGGCGAAAACGCGTACGCGCGGTTTTACGAACAGCAAGGGGACGCGTCGAAGGGACAAGGGAGTTCGCATTTGTCAGGGCCGAGTTCTGTTGGGCCCCAAGTGCAAGGTGCTGTGATGGCGCCTGGACTTGTCACCCACGGTGGAGGCCTCGCCCGCGTGGAACGCAACTCGCAGGGGTCTATCCACGGCACTTCAGGCGGGTCGGGCGGGAACGGCATGTCCGGCGGCGGCGGGAGCGTCGTCGCGGTGAGTAGCATGGTTCCCAACGGCGCGCACGGCGTATTTCACGTGTCGCACTCGCACGAATTTTTGCGACACGGCGGGTCGGACGGCGAGGATGGCACACGAAGTTTCGAGCGCAACCGTTCGCCTGGTGACCCTGATGATGACATTCGATCGGCCGCGGGTGCGATGGCGCCTGGGACGAAAGCCCGGGAAGAAATGCTGTTGCGGTATCACAAGAAGCGCAAGGAGCGCCACTTCAAGAAGAAGATTCGGTACGCGAGTCGGAAGGTTAGAGCAGATAACCGGGTTCGGATCAAGGGACGGTTCGCGCGTGCAGACGCGCCGTTAGTTGCCATCGACAAGAGCTCAGCGAAGAACCACAAGGATTTGAAAAAGGAAGAGGAGGGGGACGCGGCGGATACGAACGGAGACGCCGACGCCTCGGACAGCGACGACTCGGACAACGAGGTGGGCGACTCCATGGGCAAGCGCACAAGAAGAGGCAGATCCGGGCTCGTGTCCGTCAAGGACAAAACCAACAAGAAACAAAAAATCGAACACGCCTCTCCAGGCGAGAAAACGCAGGCGGCGATGACCGGATTTTCCGAGTTGGCGACTCCGGATGTCCCGCCCGGGGCGTGCGCGTAATAATTGTTTCCATAATTTTTTCGCCGCGAACGACTGATTATTTTTGTTTGTATTGTACAGTCAGTCGTCGGCCGATTCATTTAGACTAGCACATCGTAGCATGGACGACGAGCGGGTGCGGGCGCCTCATTTTTTTGTTCTCCTAAGGGAGAAGGGAACGAACAAAAGAAAAGCAGAGCGTCTCGCGCGCTGACTCTCGTTTGCGGAGAGCGCCCTTTTATTAGCAAAGAGGGTGTTTTCCAGTAGCACTTCCCGTCTTCGCGCGCGGCGGAACCCCAGGGGGCACTGATACCTTTTTAGGGTACTCGGTGCACCGCGCGGGTCCACGTGCGCGTTGCGGTGTAATATAAGTAACATATTAGCGCATACTGAAGGTGGCGTACGACTCTTTATATACCAGCGGAGTTGTTTTTTTCGTTTATCATCCCCACAGAGTTTTCAATAACTTTCTCCACTCTCGCACGCGCTATGAGTCGGCCTCGTCCGCGCCAGCGCGAGCCTTGGGGCAAGCGCCCGAACGGCCCTGCGAAGCGGTACGTGCATTTGTTCCTGTACGCGATTCTCACGATCGCTGTTATTGGCAGAGTCAGTGTGTGGCTCGGAGGATCGGAAACCGGGAACGACGCGTACTACAAATCGAGCGCCGATGCGTACGCGCTGCGAGGACGGACGCTTTCCGTAGTGGAACACGTCGTCCAATCAACGCACCCCGCTGGGATCGGCGCCGCGCACACAACACACGTGCACCTGCCAACTGGCGGGTACCTCGTCGCGTGGGTCGCGCCGCGTTCGAAAAGCGAAGCCTCAAGGCCCGCGGTGTGGGCATCTAGACGAGATGCGATTGAGGAGCTGGGCGATGATTCGTCTCATTCTGAAACGTCCAAGTGGTCCGACCCGTTCGTGCTCGCCCGGGCGCCTGGTACACCCGGGTCGCACAGGAGCCCGGCGCTCTTCTTCGTGAACAACATGTTGCGTCTTCACTTTTCTGTGCGCGGTGGGGTTGGTGAAGTCACCGCGTTTGAAACCAGTAGCGGCGACTACGGAAAAACGTGGAGTGAAGTCGCGGAGATTAAAGACAGACTGACGGCGCGTACAAGCACCGTCCCAGCCTCCTGTGCCGTGGGAGGGACGCTTCCCCGGAAGCACTCGATCGACGGCGACGACACGCACGGCGAGTTGAGTTGCTTGGGGGAAGTTACGGTGGATTCCGAGATGAGAAATATAATACCCGTGTTGGTGATGCGCGAGGTCAATAAAGAAGATCCTTCTGAAAAGTTTTCTGTATCTGGATTTGCAAAAGCACCGGTTGGCTTGACAACAACCTCCGCCTCCCTGTTCCGCAACCCGTTCGTGTCGAAAAGCGGCAAGCACTCGGCTTCGGTCGTCTTCGTGACCGGCGACGGGTGCTTGTACCGAAGTGATTCGGTTGACGGGGGGGTATCGTGGTCCAAGGCTGAACGTTTAGATTTCGATAATCTAAACCTCCGCGCCGTTCCGCGCGGCGGCGTTTCCACCGCCGCGGTCGGACGAAAATCAGTCGTCATGACATCGGTGTTTTTCGATACGAAAACAAAATCAACGTTGGTACGAGTGCGTATAAGTGACAATGGGGGCAAATCTTGGCCTTGGCTCAACGACGTGCCGTTACCCGGGGGGTGTTTTGATGATGATGACGGCGATGCAATCAATGACTCCGAGTGTGGAGTGCCAATCGTGGAGCCTTGGCCGAACCAAGCGGAGGGGTTCACCGTTACCTTCGGGCTAGGAAGCAGCGGGGGGATAGGGTTCGTCGCGAGTAGTATTACGGGGTTTAAAGCCACTTGCTAGATGTGCTCAGTTATTTATTTCTTTGATGAGCTATTTCTTCGCTTCGCCAGCGCACCCTCCCACATTACCTCCAGGCACTTCATATTCCCTATCCGTGTGGTGCGATTCCACCCTCATCTCGTAGTTTCCCCGCTCGTTGCCCTTCGCCTGCACCACGTGTAGCCGGATGAAACTCTCCGCTTCCACGCCTTCTTTGATCTTTTCGGTCGCTTCGTTGGGGGGGAGGTGTTTGGAGTCCTGGGTTTAGAACATGAGGGGGGAGGGTGAGGGTGAGTTGTGTGTTCCACACGAACAGTGCCGTGTTTACACGAAGAGATCATCAAGCAGGGTTTCGGTACTTACGTCGAAGTGCTTGCGGATCTCCACCCTCGCGGCGGTGAGCGCGGTGGGGTCGCCCTTGAACGCGACGAAACGCGCGCGAAGAAGGCCGCGGAACAAACCGCGCGAAGTCGGAAGACTCGCCATGGGTGCGTGCGTGCCGAAGATTGGTGGGTTGAGAGATGAGCTGGAAGAGTTTGTTATTTTCTGAAAACTTCTTCGTCACGCCGAGGCTCCGTGTATACGACAGTCCGTCAGGCGCGGCCGGCGAGTTTCGGCCTGGGGCCTGGGCCTCGCGTCTCGACAACGGCCATGCAAGTCCTACGCGTCCCCTCAATGGATGGTGTGGTGCTCCAGGTACAGGACCGCGGGGTGTACTACCCACCATCTAAGGCCTCATCGTCCGAGAGTGCCCAATCCGACATCCAGGTAGTAACCATGTTACTGGTGCACGCGAACGGGTTCCACGGCCGTGTGTGGGACCCTGTGGTGGAGTGTCTGTACGCCAGCGCACGTACACGGGGTCGTGGAGTACGAGTCCTAACGTTCGACCTAAGAGCGCACGGAGGGTCCACCGTCCCTGACTCCACCTCTTCCGATGCTTTAAAAAACAACCTTCGGTGGGACAAGTTCGCGGACGACGTCTTCGCGGTGGTTCATCGCGTCAAACACACAAAACTAAACGTTAACCTACACGTCGTAGGGCATAGCTTGGGTGCGCACGCGGCGATAAGGGCGGAGGCTCGGGCGCCAGGAACGTTCCGATCGATATATGCGTTTGAGCCTATTTTTATGGTTGACGCAAAAAAGGATTTGCCGAGCGGTGGAGAATTTGTTTTTTCGCCAGACTTGCGTAAAGCCGCGTCGAAGCGAAAAGAGCGCTTCGAATCCAAAGCCAAGGCGCTGCAAGTGTTCAAATCGAAGCCCCCGATGAACGCATTTCACGACAAAGCGCTTGAATCTTACGTTGAATTCGGGTTCGTGGTGGATACCGAGGATACCAACGAATCAAAAAATGAAAATGAAAAGCGCGCTTCGAGCGTTTGCCTCGCCATGTCCCGCAAGAACGAGGCGCTCGTGTTTTCAAACGGAGGCGAGGAGCGTACGGTTGATTTCTTGCTGCGTAGTGACGATGGAAAGCAGCGTTCATTAGTTTCTTGTCCGACAACTGTCGTACGCGGGTCCACGGAAGCGGCGCACGACAAAACTTACGTGCCGTACCCGTCCGCGATCGCGCCGGTTGTCGCGAGCGTCATCGGCACAAACGCGAGACTGGAAACGCACAGCGAGTGGAACCATTTCGGGCCGCTGTGTGACCCCAAAGGGTTCGTCGAAAGTGTCTGGGAGCACGTGGGGCGGAGCGAAGGGGATGATAGTCGTGCGTTACACAAGGCTACCCGAGCTCGGTTGTAACGGTAACAATAGGACTTTTTCTTTTCGATGATTTGTATTCTCGGAACTGTCGAGACGAAAGCCTTCTTAGTCTTTCCTTTCCTTTTCCTCCCGTCACACCTCTGCACGCAGACTCGAGCCTTCGTGCTTAAGCAACACCGCACTCGCGCGCTCCTCTCACCCTTCCTTATCTCCTTTCTTCCACGCCGTGACGCGATGGCCGACGTCTCCGTCCCCGCCTCGAGTGCTCCAAAGCACAAAAAAGTCGTACTCATATGCCTCGGAGGAAAAAGCTCCGTGGAGGTCAACGAGCGACTCTTCGCGTGGAGCAACTGCAACTTGGTGGATGAAGCCGATGACGTGCACATCATGCACTTCACGCGGACGAAGAAAACCGGGATGTCCGCTCTTCGCGCAGCCTCTTCGCAACGCGAAGGCGTGACAGTAATAGATATCGCTGCCCTCGCAAACGCTGACAAGGACGAACCGTCCAAGAAAAGCAAAGACACAGTTCGCCCGGTAGTGCCGCCGGAGTGGCTCCCACAAACCGTCATAGACGCTGCAAACAAGCACCGCGCCGCCTCCCCCTCATCTGCCGTGACCATCTTCGAAGTCACCTGCGATACAGGATTTAACTCAGCGGAAGATTGCATCACCGCCTTGACCAGGGGCGAGTTTACAGACCCGCCCGTCGCTCTTCACGAAGCACTCGTCGTCCCTACCCCAGACGTCGTGTGCGTCGGGAGCAGAGGGCAGAAACTTTTAAAACGCTTAGTCCTGGGTTCTGTGTCCTCCGCGACGCTGGCTGGATCCACGGTCCCGGTATGTGTGTTCCGCTCTGACTTACCACCCCCGAGCGATGAGCAGGTGCAAACGCGCGTGAAGCTGAGCGACGCGGATCAGGGACCCCGGGCGGTGTGCATCGCGCTGAGCGGGTCGGACGCGTCGCACTCAGTGATCCGTTGGTCGCTCGACACCCTGCTCCGCCCTAGCGACAAAATCGTCCTCCTCCACTGCGACACACGCAAGAAACACACACGAAGAGGCTTGAGCGAGGAACATGTCGACGCGAACTTAAAGGCGTGCGAACATACCGTGTGCGAGTGGATGAGGAAGCGACGCGAAACAGCAACAGACGGGACTACTGCCAATTCAGACGCCGTCATCTCGATGCGTCTTGAAGAAAGTAACGGAGTGGCGTACGACGTGCGCGATCGAATGGTAGACTTTCTACAGAAAACGGACGTACAGCTTTTAGTCATAGGCCGGTCCAACAGACAAGGCGGGTTCTCAACCTGGAGTCTAGGCACGGTGCCGATGTACGCGGTGACGCACGGACCGTGTCCCGTGTTGGTAGTTAACGCGCCGCGGGTGAGCGATGCGTGATTTGTTTTAGAGTAATACAGAGACATTCGACATTCAAGTACCTTCTACCTTCGCGCGTTTCGCGTTCCGCTCGTCATCCTCCCACGGCTCGTTCTCCACTACGCGTATTACGTTATCAGGCGATACTTCAACCTGTACTGTTGAGTTTTTTTTTTCTCTCAGCACTTGTACTGGGAACACTCCTGTTAACTCGAAGTCATCGCCGCTGGGCCCGAAGAATCGATCCGCCAAACGTTCGCCTTTTATTTTTTGTTTAGGTTCGTTTAGAGGAGCTAGTGTGGTGTAGACGCCTTGTGCGTCGGTTCCGATACGGCAGATACCTGGTTGGGTCGTTTTGGGGAGATTCTTCAAGGGACGGCTGGGTTTCGTCAACGCATCACACACAGGTTTGGGAAGCGCATGGACGCTTTCCGGTTTATGATTGAGCCAAACGTTGACGAGAAAAGTGACTCGAGTATTCTTGTCGTCATAACCCGATACCCCTAGTTCAGGAAACACACCGTGTAACAGCCTGCCGTCGAAGGAAACATGCTTCCCTGGGCGAGGCCACGAGACGTGAATTTTAGTACACTGCGGGTCCGTATTCAGAGCGTTCGGGACGCTTTGTCCGTACCGAGCAATCAACGGAACTGTCAAATGATCAAATATCAAAGTAGGCGCGTTCATTCTCGCATCAGAACTTGCCGTTAAGTACGTCACCGTGGAAACCACGGGGTGTACGAACACCCCAGATTTCTCCCGTAGCGTCTCATCCTTGTCCCAGTGCATTTGGATTTTCTTCTCAGAGTTTTGAGTGAGTGTCTGAACCCACCACTCCATGCCGCTAGTTGTTTTATCAAAAGCATCATCGGCTAAATGCCCGACGTGCTTTTTGAAGATTCCCGCCGCGAGTTGCTCTAGCGCGCACCGCGGTTCCGCCATATCCTCGCACCCCAGCCAAAACGTGCTTTCACTGCACATCGGCGAGTCGACTATCAAACAATCCTGGACTAAATCATCAATAGGGGTGGGTATGATAGATGGGACGAAAGTTTGAAAGCTGCGGAAATCGAATCTGATCTTTTCGTAATCCACCCCGTACACGCGTCCCTCCGCGGTTAACATCACAAACACCCCCTCATCCGATTCGGAATCAGAGGGACACGCCCCGACCGAGTCCTCGGACATCGCGTCAGGTGCGCCGGACCGAACGACACCCAAACTCGCCGCGGGGTGTGTCGTGGGAAGGTTTTCGATTGCCAAAAAATAGCGCCCGTAGTCGTCAGCCCCCAGAAAAGCTAACAACGAAGTTTTCAGAAGCAACGACGCGGCCTTGTTCCGGCGCAGAGACACGTGCGCACACACAGTTCACGATGTCCACCCTCCTTTCCTCTTGCACCTCCACCTTCTCGCCGCGCTTCTCCTTCCTGCGCGCGTCTCGCCGCCGCGTGACCGCGCGTCGTCTTGCTTCTGTCGTCGTTTTCGCAACTGCAAAGGGCGCTTCTGGCCACGCCGGGACCAGGGCGAGAGAAAATTTCGACCCTCCTTCTCCAGGACGTCACAAGAGCCACCTCCCGCTGGTAACCGGCATCGAGTACGACCCCGTACCCCCCAACGCAGTGAAGCTCCCCGCGCCTGACTTGCTAGGCCAGCACCACGCCCCGTTCGAGCACGTGGTCAGCAGCCGAAGAAGTTGTCGCGATTTTTCAACCTTTCCCGAAAAGCCCGAGGGTGAGGCGCACGCGTACGTCGCCGCGGGAGTGCATCTGTACGAGGTGTCGCAGCTCGTCTGGGCCGCGCAGGGCATCACCGAGGCCGAGCAGCCCGCGGATGAGTTCGGACACGCCGCCGCTGCGAAACGAGCGGTCGCATCTGGAGGCAGATTGTACCCGTTAACGGCGTACGTCGTGGTGAATGCCAACGGCGTCGGCGGCTTGGAACACGGAGCGTACGAGTACCTACCATCCAGCCACTCTTTACTAAAGGTAACCCAATCCACTTGTACTTTGGATGGTGAACGAGGCGCAGGGGACGAAGTACTCGACGAAGATGAATACGGTACAGAATCGAATCTCGGTACAGAATCTTCAGTAACCGACGACACTGGAGACAACTCCGTGTTCGATCGTCTAGTACAGTCTACGGTCCCGCAGATAAAATCAAAAACCTCACAGAGCTGGGCCTCCAGTGCGCCGTTGCTTTTGCTCATCGTGGGCGACGTTTCCAAAACCAAGCAACACGGCGGTTTGTACGAAACTTTCGGAGAGGAGTTGATGCAGCTTGAAACGGGAATGGTGGGTGCGACAGTGCAGTTGCAAGCCACGGCTTTAGGGTTGGGAGTGACGCCCATTGGCGCCTTCGACACAAATGAAGCTTCGCGAGTGGTTTTCGGAGACACCAAACACACCCCGGGTGTTCCAAAACTGATGCTCGTCATAGGCGTCCCCAAAGGATCGTACCGAGAGAAGGTGGGGCACGTGCGGTGGGAGGACGAGGATGAGGTGGGGGAGGCGAGATGAGTGTGATGCGAGAAACATTGCACAAGTAGAGATCCAACATGGAAAGACGTTGAAATACAAAGACACATCACCCTGTTTCAATTTTGACTACGAAACGCATATTTTCAGATTCATTCTCAACCATTCCTCACACCGCGCGCGCGCGTGTCAGACGGTCCACGAGACACGCGTGTTACCAAAACCGCCACGTCCATGGCACCGCATACGCGCGCTGCCGCGGCGAGAAGGTCGAGGGTAACGTCCTCGCCTGCCTCGACTGGACGCGGCACAGTTCCTTCCGATTTCGGAGTCACCACGATCGTCGTCGCGCTCGTGTTGGTGAATCTGGCGGGCAAGCTGGGCGACGCCTTCGCGCCGGTGTTGGTGGAACAGTACCCTCTAGCGTTATTAGCCCTGAACGCGAACGATATACACATGACCCTCACCGCGGGTCATATGAATGCATTGGCCTATGTATTAGTGTGCTTAACCCGCCGCTTGGTGGAAGACCCTTTGTACTTTTACTTGGGCCGGAAAAAGTTCGAAAGTGCCGTGCGAATATTAGATGGAATACACCCCGGCGTATCAAGTAAAGTGAACGTTATGAAACCCTGGTTCGCACGGTATAGCTCGTGGGCGGTGCTTCTGGAGCCAGGCGCTGTGGTGTGTCTGTTAGCTGGGTGGAGTCAATTGGGACGGGTAAGGTTTTGGAGCGTGAACGTGTTCGGGACGTTGGCGCGAATATTTTTGGTTCGGTGGTTTGGGGTGAACGTTAAAACTTGGTCGGTGTTTTTGACTGCGAAAGAATTCGCTCACACGCACGTACAGGTAATCACATGGACCACGTTTTTTGTCTCATTGTTTGCGATCGGGTCACTGGTAAAGGGTGCGGTTCGCGCGTTCAGAAAGAAGAACAACACCCCAAACGTTGCGAACATCATGAGGGAAATGATGGGACCTCGAATGGGGTTTCGAACGTTCTTTTTCGAGTACGAGTAATGTAGTAGAAATGAAAATAGAGACACGACAAAACAACAAGCACCCGTCTCTATTTCTATGACTAGTTAGGGGTTATAGTACTGGTGGGTCTAACCGTACTCTCACCTCTGAAACACCAGCCGCACTCGCATGGTGTGTTTCATCTTCTTGTCGTTCACAGCGAGCATTATCGTCGGGTTGGAGGTTTCGTCAACTTGACACAGTTCCTTCATCGTCCGCGTTAGATTGTGCGCAAACGAGCTTTCCAGGACGCCTCGGAGGTAAAGGTTGCCCCCCGGATAAGACACCGAAGGTTCAAACAACTCGCCAGGGAAATATTCAATCAACGCTTTCAAGAGAAATTCTAGAGTAGCATCAGCAGGAACAGCAATCTGCTTCCCCGCTCCGCACGCCACGCATCCCTCATCCTTCTCGTACGCCACCGTGTGCGTGTACACGCCCCTGGTTCCGTTGAACATCATGTAGTTCTCCATACCGGGGGAGCACGTTGTTGCTAGTTTCAGGGTCTCAGTAGTGCACGCAGCCGCAACGATCGCGTTCGTACTAGGAATGGCGGGTATGATGTTCTTCACCACGCCTTGGGTTAAGCTCAACGTGACGCCGTCGATGTTGAATTGGGTTGCTCGCGCGAAAGCCTTGTCGAAAACCCACTTGACGTGTTTTGGGTCGTCGCCGTCGAAGGGAGGAATGTCGGATTGATTGTCGGCCATGTCTAATCCTTCATTCTGCCATAAAATCAACCGCGCGAACTCGATGCAGTGCGAGGGACTCCTCGGGGTTTCCGCCAGCGTGCACAGCGGAAACGTAACCTGCGGGGGGAACAGCCACTTTGTGCATTCGAAGCAAGGGGTGACTCCTGGAAGTAAAACACGCGCGTGCCCTTTGAACCCCTCAGTGCCGCCGTCAATCATAGGCTTGATTGTGCTCTGATCGACCGATCCGTCTTTCTCGAACTTCAAGAAGCTACAAGCAACCTTATTAATGTAACTCCGGGCTTCTATGGAATCCAGTCCCATCACGATGACGTGGAACTGTTCGTACCACTCGTCTGGTTTCTCTTCGATTCTGCAGAAATGGGGTGTCACCTCAACGTTTCCGATGCGTTTCTTAATCGCGTTCGCGGCACACAGCGCTTTTGATTGGCCGACGTCAGACGCAGTGAACAGAAACTGCCGGTTTAAGTTACTCACATCAATAGTGTCCATGTCGATTACGTCGATCTTCTTGAAACCGGAGAGGGCTGTGGGGGGGAGGATTTTTGTTAGCGACAAGATTATGATTGGAGATTTAAGGCATGATGAGTCAGTCGGTCAGTCACTGCGTGTAGGACTATTAGGCATCTACAGGAGCTCTGCTTGTGGTCGTCACCCTGGTTGTGGTTCTATCTACCCATCTACGCATCTTATAATCGTACCTAGGTCCTTTAAGAGCTCGCACCCTAGCCCGCCCGCGCCCACGACCAAGACGTGCACTACGTCGTGCAGCACGGATTTGACATTCTCGCCGGGTTCGAACCCCGCGCCTACTAACGACCCACCGCGGAGTAACAAGCCGTCGATATCCGCCCACCGGCCGTGGTGGTCTCCGCGGTGGTCCACCGCAGAAGCCATCGTGGTGTTGTACGCCGAAATCCACTCGTGTAAAATGAAGGTGCGCCCCAGTTCTGAGGAGGAGATCTCAAAACGAAAAACAACTTCCACAAAATAGAATTCTCTCTCCAACTTCGTTCAAACGGTGTGCGCACGGTGACCGCGCACGGCCTTGTTCCGCGTCACCGCCGGTGACCCGCGATGGCGTGGCCGTCAGCGCCGATGTCTCAAACGCATCTTGGGCAGACTGAGAAAGCGAGGGTTGCTGTGAGGGAGACGAAGAGTACATTGCTTGATTTGGATGTGTTCATGAACGTAAACCGCTCTCGCGCCACCGAAACCGTGGCTGATGCGCAACGCGCGCTGAAAGACGTGCTTCCCCCGAACACGACTCGACCGACTGTCAGCGGCAACGACTTCTTCGGGCGGGTGACAACGAAAACGCAACACAACGAGTCTTCTAACCCGCTGTCACCCAACCGGGTATCGCACAAGCAAAGCGCCTCGCCAATCGGTGTGCCAACTTTCGAGCCGTCGTCGCCGCCGCCGCCGAATGCTTCGCGCTCCTCGTTTGACGCGAGCCCGCCGCCGTCCACATCAGGACACACATCGGATGTCTGGTCGCCCTACGGATCAGCACAGTCGACACGGTCATCCCATCGCTCACCCGCACGTCCTTTGCCTCCCGAGGGCGGAGAAGGTTTCCGGGCGAGGGAAGTGGGCGAGAAAGTATTCTCGCCGTCGCGGATTAACTCGAGAAACTCGCCGCCGAGAGACCGAAACGCGGATACGCGAATCGACAACGTGCGAATCGAGGACGCGCTCCGAAAGAAACGCGAGAGGGTTGACGTGACTAAAAGCCCTAATCGTACATCCAATTTGTTCTCCGATACCTCCGATGACGAGCGCTCCGATACAGAGGCTGATGAAAATATTCAGAGCCCAATCGTGAATAAAGCAACTCACACTCCGCGATCGAAACCGAAACCGAAATTGACGAAGGGTGACAACGCGCTTTTATTAGCCGACATGGCGGCTACGAAATTGGCACGCGCGCGTGTATACGGTATCGGCGCCACATTATCAGTTCAAAGCAACTCGTTGACTGGTGATTTCGCAGTGCATCCGTTCAAGACGATGAGTGATGAAACGATTGATACCGTATTCGGCGACGATAAAAATAAAAAAAGCAAAAGCCCGAGACGCGAAAAAGACGAATTGACGCGTTCACTAGAGTTGTTACTCGAGCGTTTGAGCCGGACTAAAATCAACGGAACTTCACGATTCAAACTCTCCAAAGCCAACAGGATTGATGAGCTTTTGGGGACGATTGAGTCAGTCGCGGCGGCGCGAGTGCAAGCGGCCTGGCGAGGTTTTGAAGTGAGACGGGAGGTGCCTAAAATTCGAATCGCGATTGAAAAATGCTACCGAAAAAACCAGCGCCAAAAGTTTCATAAAGCATTCACCTTCTGGAAGCAACACACCACCACTAGGCGCATGTTACGCACACGAGCGCGAGGGCTAACCCTTAAACACGGCGCTAGGGCGCATTACTACTTAGGATTAAGGCTTAGTGATAGTGTAGATGACGAAAAGAAAGCCGGCGGTAGTTGCGACGCTTACGATTACGAAAGCGAATTTGGAAAATTAGGCGTCGCGAAAAGATTCCGGGAGTGGAGGTTCGTAGCGTTTGCTTTTTGCCGGTGGCGGTATAAAGTAGCATTCGGGTAGGGCTATCCGGTAGGGCTATCCGATAGGGAAGGTATTGAGGTAGGTTTTGTATCTAGATATATTAGATATAGTTGTCTGGCTTGCTCCCGATGCAAAAATTAGTATGTTTCGTGAATAAATTTCTCGTCCCAATACTTTTTGCATCAGATCGCGGTAGGCACACCAGCCGATGACACGGCTGGTGTCATCGCCCATGGCCTCCGGTGTCCCTGTGTTCGCGCGGCGCGGGTTGCGAGCGTGCGCGCGGGTGATCGGCACGACAAGTGGCGCCGCGCTTGTGCCGTGGCGATGTTTAACAAGGCCGTTCTCGGTGACCCAAACGTCGTCGTCCACGTTTCTGCTACGCGCCCGTCCATCGATGGCCTCGATGCCGGGTATTGCACACGGCGTTTTCCACAACATAACGGTAACGGTACACGACGTTCGTCACCTGTCGCGTTCCGCACGTGTTCTCACGGTTCGCCACGCGTCCTTGTCACCTGGCGGCATGCGAAGTTCGGAACCACGCGCGGCGGAAGCGATCGCGAGCGGTGCGTTGCACGAGAATAATTCGAATCCGTCTTCGCAATCTTCAACTCATCCTTGGTACGAACGATCCTTCTGGACGAGCCAGGTCACCGGCATTGCCGTGAAGCAAAGCGCGCGGCTAATGGCCAATCGTCTTGATTTCGAGGACCCGCTAGGCATCGATTTAACCCTTCGAGGCGCCAGTAGTTCGGGTAACACTAATTCAACAAAAAAGAAGTCGACTCGAAAAACTTTATACGACTACGCGCTCGACGTGAAGCGAAGCCACCCCAAAAAAATAGCCCTAATCAGAGTAGGCGAGTTTTACGAAGCGTTGGGTTTTGACGCTGTTTTACTTGTGATGCATGCCGGGCTGAACCCCATGGGCACCACGGGCGTCCCGAAAGCCGGGTGCCCTTTGATAAAGGTCCAGGAGACTCTGGACCGGTTGACGCAGAAAGGGTATAACGTTGTGGTGTGTGAAGAAGTCCCGTCAATGAACCCGTACGGACAGAGGGCACCGCCAAAGGAACGGTACGTCGCGGCTATTGTAACGCCGTCGTCGCCACAGTACGTCGTCGGCGCGGCCGCGGCGGGAGACGACGTGGCGTTCGACGGCGATGCGCCGCCGCCGGTGGTGGCGGTGGCGGCGACGTCGGTGGGGTATACGTTGGTATCAGTGGAGCCTGATTTGAGACGAGCCACGGTGCTGGAGGGGTTGACTTCTGAGTCAGCTGCTGCGCGATTAGCAAGTGTAGGACACTCGCCACCTTTATACAGGCACAACTCGTTGGATGGGGGGTTTGGGGCGCGAGGCGCTGCTTCCGCGGGCGTCTCCGGACCTACCAGACGCCTTCGCATGGAGATTGGCAACATTTTATCGGCGGCGAGGGATGCGAGCGGAAGGTGCGACGAGTCACCATCATCTTCGGTATACCAGCGATACGAATCCAAAGACCCAGTGGCCGGTATCCTTGACATCGTCAAGTTGGAGTACAACCTGCCGCCAGACACGAACTTTGAAATCGTCAAGGTTGATTCCGGCCCGGGAGCTAGCAATAAACAAACCAACCGACCGTACCCGTTATCGCTCGCGACGGCGCAGCAACTCGGAGTGCTTCCAACGAGGTCTGTGCCTCCGATATTATCGTACGTGCTGCCTGCGTCAGTCGGAGCACCTGCCGCGTGCAGAGCGTATATTCAAGAGTTATTACTGCACCCGCCGCCGCTGGACACAGCGCACGCCATTTCATCCGCTTGTGTCCTCCTGACTTCGCTCACCCCACGCGACGGCGGCGTCCCCCGACTGGAAGTCACGCCTCCCGGGAAGATCGCCAAGCTCTTGAGAACGCGGGAAGGGTCGCACGTGTTCTTCGCTGAGTTGAGTGCGATGGCGAGGTCTGTTCGTCAAACCTTGAGTCACGACTCAGAGAAAGTTCGAGTAGCCGGTGATAATTTGTTGAACCCCACGGCGTTGAAAGTGGGACGGCCGGTGGAGAGGGAAAAATTAATCGAAGCGTGTCTCTCCACTGAGAAAATAGTCGCCTCAGTCATCGCGGAGGAGGTTCTTGAAGTGGATGGGTTTGGACGTGTTGATAGAATGGGAACCAGTGAAGTTGGAGCTGTGGATGAGTCACTCGAGGACGACGAGGGTAATTACTCGGATGACGAAAACTCCGACGACGAGACTGTTTACTCAACGATTGACCAACCCCCTCGCGTTTCACACGTCCCGTCTCGGTTCCTCCGGTTAAACGAACCGTGGCGAGGACGTGTGAGAAGGGAGGTTGTGGATACACACGTCACCGCTGTGGAACAAGCAGCTCTGGAGGTATCAACCGCGATTGAGCAGGACTTAATGCCGCTCCTTCGCGACGACGAAGGAGTTATTAACTCAAAAACGAAAAACAGAAAAACCATCCTGGAGCACGACCAGCGGAACAACGTTTTGTGGGTCCGGGGCGTTTCCGCTTTGAAAGCGAAAAAGGCGATTGAAAGTGGAATTAATTTGATTCACCCGGTTGACCGGTGGGGAAAGGAGGTACCTGACCGGTGGAGTACACAGAGGGTGGAACAAGCGGTGAACACGTACAGGGTGGAGTGTTCACGTTGTGGCGCAGCAGTGGCCGATTCCTTAAAAACATTAGCAGATTCCTTAAGCGGTAACGTCTCGGATTTAGTCGCCGCGGCGACGTTCAGCGCGATCGCCACCGCGGTTTCGCTACACGCGAAAGAGTGTTTAAAAAAGAAATGGCACCCTGCTACTCTACTAAACGCGGATGATGTGACGACGCCGTGGATATCGAATGGGTTGACTCCGTTTTGGATGCCCCGGGACGGTTCAGCCGTGCCGAACGACGTAACCGTCGACGGCCTCACGATTCTAACCGGCCCGAACATGGCGGGTAAAAGTACCGTGTTACGTGCGACTGCGTCAATTGCATTACTCGCGTCTTGTGGTTTGTTCGTGCCTGTGAGTAATGCGGTGGTGCCGCATTTTGATTCCCTAATTGCGCGGATGTCATCAACGGACTCACCAGCCGAAGGTTTATCTAGCTACGCCGTGGAGATGGCGGAGGTTTCCACGATGTTGGAAATCGCCACGGCCAAGAGTTTAGTTTTTATTGATGAGCTTGGTAGAGGCACAGAGGCTGCTCATGGCACTGCGATGGGCGGCGCCGTGGTCGAGGCGCTTGATTCTAAAGGCACCCGGGGGATTTTTGCCACGCACCTGCACGGTTTGTTGGATTTGAACCTGCAAGTGTCGCCGTACGTCACTAGGCGGAGAATGGAAACTGTCGTCGATCCGAATAATGGAAATCGGTTAACCCCTACTTGGAGGGTAGTTGATGGCGAATGTAGAGAAAGCTTAGCGCTGCAGACCGCGGTCGACATGGGGGTTGATGTGAATGTCGTGCAGAGGGGGAAGGCGTTGTTGAATGAAGTTCTTGCGAACGCGGAGAGAGGAGACGAATGTGGCACACATTCGCACGAAACCAAAGAATTCACGTCAAACGCGGTCTCCTCAAATCAGCCGTCCACGTCGCCGCCGTTATCGCAGCTCGGGTCGTTCCTTCAGGACGAGTTCAACGCGTGTGTAAGTGAATCGACTGAGATTTTCTTCAGGACGTCCGACGTGGGGTTCATCAAATTCAACGAAACCCCTTCAGCTGCTTCAGGGCAGTGGACGTGCGTGTATGTTCTTCGCCGAGCAGACGGCTGGGCCTACTGCGGCGAGACGGATGATTTAGCCACCAGGATCGAGACGCACCGACAGACCGCGCGACGCGAGGCTAAAAGAAATAATTCCAATAATAGTGCTGCTCAAATCGAGTGTGTATTCGTGACCGTTCCGAAAGGTGAAGGGGGCAAAAGCACAGCGAGGTTGTTGGAGTCACGCATGATTCGAAAACTCAAAGCGGAAAACGTCCCGCTCCTGTCGGGGAGCGACGGGCGGAACACATCGTTCGGAAGCGCGGGGAGTTAGGGGTGTTAGGATTTGCTAGGGTTATTAGGGTTTATGAGGGTTAGAGGTTTAGGGTTCTCATCTTCAGGGTTTCTTTATAAATACACGGACATTTACAAGCACTCTAAATACCTATAACTTACGCCAGCCCCCTTTCCCCCAGCACGATTTGCTGCCCCGCCACGGCTTTGTGCGAGTTCGCGTCCACCGGCCCCAACGCCACGCGCCACCCCGTGACCTTCTCCGTAACCTTCCTGACCCCGTCATAACCATACCTCAACCCTCTCAACGGAATGCTCATAGCAATCCTCTGTAACAACTCAGAAGCCGCTTCGGATGTAACATCCGCTGTTTTCACCGTGAATCGCGAAACGCCCTTCACGGCGTTTGGCACGGCGTAAAACACGTTGTGCACCGCTTCGCCGGCGACGCTCCCGTTGAGCGGAACCTTCTTCTCCAAACGCTCCTTCTCGTGGTTGAACTGCTTGTCCGTTAACGTGAAGTCGTAGGCTAAATCGAGTAGCGTACCACTGTGACAGCAGTCCATCACAACAACTAAACTGGCACCGGGCGCCAAGGGTTGCACTAGCATTTTAAACAGGTCATCATCCTTGATGAATCCATTTCTCGCGAAATCCACCGGCGCCAAGCACTCGTCCATCCCGTCCGCTTCATCCGAAAACGCGTCCTTGTCCTTCATGGACACGCCGTGCCCTGAATAATGCAAAAATAACGAGTCACCTCTAGAAGCACCCTTGATCAGCCACCGCAAGGCTTTTTCTATGTTCGCCTTGGTTGGGGATACGTCGCTTCCGTTGTCCCGCAAAACCCGCATGCATGTCGAGTCGTCTTTGAACCCGGAATCGACGGCGAACTTTTTCGCCTTGTCCACGTCGTTCCAAGCGCCGTCCAACGGGGAGTCGCTGTCCGTGTAGTTGATTCCGATTAGTAAAGCTCTCGTTCTACCCGCTTTCTTGAAGTTCCCGCCGCACTTCGGGTGCAGCAAACTGAACGGCTTGCGGAAGTCGAAGCTAGCGTTGGCGCAGGACAACTTTGGAACCTGGTGGTAGTTGTTTTTCTGGAGCCAGTGGCGCATCTGGACCAAGGTTGAAAGCCAAGTGTCATCGGGTAAGTCGTCGTGCACGGTCATCAACATGGCGTTGGTACACGCGCCTCCCGCCCCTCCAGGGCCCGCGTGTTTCGGTAACCCGAACTCGCCAGTTTCGCCCACGTCAGCGGACTCCTGGGAGTCGCGGCAGCCGGACAGTAAAACGACATGAACGTCATCCACGTTGTTGTTGGGAGTCGTCAACGTAAGCGAGATCGGATCACCTACCGGCGTATCCAGCTTCATCATGATCTTCGACGACGTGCGACTGAGCTGGCCCGGGCGGGGGGGCTTCTTCACGGGCTTCGACGACATCGTGGGATGAAGTCTGGGCGCGCGCCTGGCGCGTGGGCAAGTGTGCTCGCCGCTTGAGCTCCGAGCTGTCGAAGCAAAAAATCGGGGTCCAACGGAAAGTTTGTTTCGGCGGGACGACGATTTTCTCGGAAGGCATCTTTCGTCAATCACGAGACTCAACAGAGGACACTGACCGTGGCACCGACGCTTCCGATGTCATCATTTTCGTGCGTCGCCACCGCTGCACGGACAGTGGCACACGCGTCCGCGCGTGTGAAACGCCGCGACACAAACAACGCGTCTCCCTCGGCTCATGTTCCCGACAAGGAAAAGTCCCCAAAATCGAATGTATCACGTCGCTTGTGGACCACGGGAGTTAGTCTCGCCCTTACCTGTGCTGCGTTACCCGAGACTGTGTTCGCGGCTGACTACAAACCAACTGTAAATACGAACCCTGGCATCACCCGCGTAGTGCTGAAAACCGCGAGTATTCTTCCTGAGACTGCTGCGGAGTACCTGGTCCAGACGCTGGGTTTACGGCTGTTAACTCCAGTTGAAGACCCAGCGGTGGCACGCGGACGAGTGGTCGTCGCCGGGTCGTGGGGCGTCCGATTGGAACTACGAGGGGGAGGGGACGAGCCTGATATAGATGCGGGTGAGATAGGCGAACCGACCGGGTTGAGTTCTTCCCCAAGGGTCACGACATTACTATTGGCGAGCGACAACCCGGCCAAAGCTCGCAACACGGCGTTGCGAAACGGCGCAACCTCCGTTTCGCAAAACTCCGGCCCCGCGTCCGGCGAGCGGTGTTCCGGGGACGCGTTTTTAGGGTGCGCAGTTCAAATCGTCGGTCTGAACGTGGTGTTCGTGAAAACTAGTGTGAAGAAAGGCGTGCCCGCGTTGGTGAGAGTAGGAATAGAGACGAAAGGAAAAGAAGCAGAGGCTTATGCGAGTATTTTGCAACAGAACCTGTTGAACGCCGTTTCGTTGACTTCACGAGACGGAAATAAAACAGGCCAGCCCGGATTAGTGGAACGCGCCGCGGAGGATCCGAGAGCCGAAAACGGAGAAGTTTTACTGGTCCCATCAAACGCAGGCAACGGGGGCGGGTTGCAAGTAGGAGGCGCGTGGCGCCCCAGCGACGCGTGGCGAGTCATCGCGGTAGGGAGCGAGAAAAAAACAACAGCGCCGGGAAGTACTTCCGAGTAACAGTAGTTTGGATTTTTTGATAATCATGATAAATGTATGAGTATTTATTCTAATAGTACTCAGTTTAATCGCAACTACCCCCGCACCTCGGATCACCTAATACCCCCGTACCTCTCCCTCACCTCCCGTTCCCCCGTCCCGCCCCCCTGGCTCTGCGTTCCGCGCTGAGCCCCCCGTACTTCTGCGTGTCTCTCCGCATGAAGTACGCCGAGATCAAAGCGGCGACGAGCGACAGCAACAAAATGTCCAAAAATAGCTCCTCCGCCGTCAGCGCGAGTCGCGTCGCGAACTTCTCACCCGCGAATCGAAGCGTGATGATGGCTGTCGATAACACCCCGGGCGGCTTGGAATTAGAAATGCCGTGTCGAAACCCGTACGCCAGCGCGGACCACGCCGCGGTTCGCCCGACGCGCTGGTTGTTGACGCTCATCAAGCGCATAACCTTACAACCGAACCAGTTCGACGCTAACGTGGGGGAGGTGAGGAGGAGTAACAATTTAGTTTGTCGCCGTGCAGCTCGTCGGCCGTACGCCGCGAAGGCCCCTCTACCCTTGGGAGTGCCCCACCCCGCGTACGACTCGTACATCACCACAACCGCCGCCAACGCACTTGAGAAGAAGTTAACCACGCTGCACATATCGGGGCGTTTGTCACTCGACAAACCGCCCGTCACGAACGCGCACGCGGTGACGAACTCGCTCCACTTGTACGACATCGTCACCGCGGAGAGGAAGTACACGCTTCCGCTCCACGCCGCGATCGCGTTGAATTCGTGGACTTGGTCCCTTGAAAGGCCATTCAGCCACCGCGCGAACCGGCGAATCGCGAGTGAGGGGGCGTGGTTCGCCACGATCGATAACGTCGTCCGTGCGCTCCGCTGTCGGGTGGGGGGAGCGCGAGTGGTCATCGCGTTTTTGGGTTCGGTAACGATAAAGACGTCGACACGAAAGTAAAAGTGACGCGGAAAGGGGGGCAAACGCCTACGGCGTGCCTGGGAGCGACCCCGCGCAATGCGCAGTGAGGAAGATTCAAATCAGATTGTCTTCAAGAACGATTTAATACTATTTTTGTCAAATCAACAAATCTGCAAATCACGTACCCTCGCCCCCGTCTACCTATTCCGCTATTTATTTTTCCTGAATCCCCACGCGTTCGCCGCGTTCCGTTCCGCGCTGACCCCCCCGTACAACTGCAAATCGCGTCGCATGAAGAACTGCGCGGTTCGTTCCGCGATTAGCGTGGGGACGCAAATGTCGAATAGAAATTCGCCAAGCGTCGGGACGGCTCGCGACGAAACTTTTTCCCCTAAATACCGCCCCGCCACGATCACGAACGCTACTAGCCCAGGGGGGGTCGTTATGGTTATGCCGTGCCTGAACCCGAACCCTAACGTACCCCACGCCGCAGCCCTAGCAACTCGCTGTCCGTTCGGACTCATAGCGCGCATGATCTTACACCCGAACCAGTTTGATAGCAAAGTCGGCGAAGTAATAATTAATAGCAATGGAATCTGCCTTCTCGCCGCTCGTCTGGCGTAGGCTGCAAATGCACCCCTGCCTTTCGGCGTGCCCCACCCCGCGTACGCCTCATACGAACACAGCGTAGTCGCCAGTATACTCGATGCAAAATTAACCAACCCGCACATATCAGGCGCCTCTTGTGCCTCCGCCACCTTGAACCCGCCCAGCACGAACTGCACCGCTTTCCAGAATTCGTTGAACTTGTACCGCAGCGTGAACGCGGTGAGGAAATACACGCACACCACCCAGGCTGCGACGGCGGTGAGCTCGTTGAGTTGGTCCCTGGATAAACCCTTCAGCCACCGCGCGAACCGCCGAATCGCGAGTGAGGGGGCGTGGTTCGCCACGATCGATAACGTGGTGCGTTGGCTCCTGGTTCGGGAAGGCCCCACCGATGGAGCGGATGGGGGAGTCCGGGGCGAAGCGCGAGAGGTCATCGCAGTGGATGTCACAGCCAAAAGTTAAGTGCCGCGAGAGGGAGGCACGACTCGACGGGTGGCCGTTGGGATGCGCCACCGACAGTGAGGTATTGAATGTCGTCAAGTTCTAGAAGAAAATGACGACGACAGCTCGGCGACGCGATTTTCAGCACAGTCACGATTTTCCGCCTCTTCCTTTGGCCCTTTCGCCGAGGCCAGCCAGATCCGCTTGCGCGCGTCTCATACGGGTCACCGAGCCCGACGCATAAGCGCGCCCATCGGATTTCCCCCGCGCGTTGGGGCGCGCGGGGTGTGATACACCGATGAAGCAGAGAGGTGCGGAGTCGCCCCCGGTTCTCAGATCTGGAGAATTCGTTCATTATTGGGCCGTTTCCCGCGGCTCTGAGTTATCCTTCGCTCACCTCGATTTCCCCATCACGCGCAGGCTAGTTTAGCGTCATTGTACGCCTTCACCAGTTCTCGCGCCCTCGTCGGGTCCGGCTGTCCTTTCGGAGCACCGACGGGGGATTCACGCGTTCGCCTTCGCCCTCGCGCCCGTTCGAGATAACTTCTTCGTTCGCCCAAACGCAGGTCCACGCTATGTTCGCACAGCTCGCGTTCCGTCGTCACAGCTCGCGCTTCGTCGTCTCCTCTTGACAACACCGCGCTTCGCTCGTCTCGCACAGTTTCAGTTCGCAAGGCTTTCGGTCCAGTCCAGTCCATGTCCAGTCATGTTCAGTCGCCGACTCTGATTCACTCACACAGCACAGCGTACGAGCTCGTTAACCCCCCATAATTGGCCAATTCAACTCGCCACGAGTCGCTTTACCGTTATCTTTCTGGTTTCACACTGGTCCTTGGTCGTGTCATTCTTTCTTGGTCCTTTCAATAAGTTCTTTCATGACGCTGCCGTTCTTTCAAAGTTCCAGATCAAAAGCTTAAGTTCCAGAGTCAAAGCAAGTGCGTATCGCGAGTCATTCTCCGCTTCAACTAATTGCACTGGTCGCGCTTCGCTAGTTTCTGCCGTTTCCTTGGTTTCGCGTGTCACCTTTCAAACCTCAGGATCAACAATGCGTGCGTCACATCACTGGTTTCTCAATGCGTTAATCGGCACGCCCGCTTGGTTTCATGATTCCTTTCAAATAGACATCTATGTCATTCGTCACTCGCGCGTAGTCTCCCGCGTTTTATTAGGGTTGGCTTCTCTCCCGCGCAGGACTAAAAATATATGGAGGTGTGTGGATTTCTCTCCTCAATTGCTTTCATTTGTTATTCTCTGCCGCTTCGCATCTCGATCATACTTCTGTTCACAGGCGTTGGCGTGCGTTATCTAGCTAGTGTAGCTCTATGGTTCTCCCCCGATGATGGCGCGAACATGGTGTCGCGCCGGAGGGCGTTTCGTGCAAGAGCTCTGTAAAAAGAGACGATGGAGTTGATAGCTCCGACGAAAGAAGGGGATGACCGTGTGGGTTAGGGTTTATGAGGGTTTAGGTTTAGGGCATTGTGAATAAGCTATTATACCTATACAAACCCTAGTCTATCATTACTCCTCTAGTTTCTTCACCTCTGTTTCGTCCAGCCACCCTAACCCGACCAGCGGCACTAACGATGACAAGTTGCACAAAAGCACGACATAAAACAGATTCGTAAAGTCATCGCTCGTCACGCCAAAGTACTCCGTGACTCCCGCGCCTAAAGCCCCTGAAACCACCCCTCCAGCGTTGAACACAGACATCAACACCGCAAACAAGGTAGCCTCCACTCCAGGGGGACAAATCTTCGCCGCCAACACCAACACTGGAAGAAAACTTACTTCGCCCAGAACCGTTAACAAAACTGAGTCGCCGAGTGAAAATATTTGATCGTCAATACCCCATTGTCGATTGAGACCGGTGACTAGAATCAACTGAGTAAGCCCTAACCCAGTACCAAGAACTGCTGACCAGAAGAACATCTTCTTTAACGGAACGGTTTTGAAGTACGTGTTGTACAGCCCTACTCCTGCTAACGCGGCGACCGCCCGTGCCAACGCTACTTTTCCCATAAATTCTGGCTGAAAGTCTAATTCGTTCGAAGTGAAATAAAACATAGCCGTGCCGGCGTTGGGCGTGGCTTGCCAAAGAAACACGAACAGCGTAGGGGCCCAAATAGCACGCTGTTTACCCACCGTCCACAGCTGTTTGCTCATAGACGTGATTTCAGAGGTGAGGGATGAAGAAGGAGGAATAATTGGGGATTCTGAAGGGTCGCTGTTCACGTTCCTCTCGGGATTCCTCGCGGGCTCTTCCCTCACCAAAGTCGCGGCGCACGCAATCAGTAACGGAAACAGCGCCGTTACGCCAAACACGAACCGCGTGCCGTTCGATTCGATTAACGATCCGGAGTAATACGCGCTTACTATTCCACCAATAGCTACGCTTCCCCAGCACAACGACTGTAAAGAACCTGAGGTGGACTGGTTTGATATTGAGTTTGATTTTGAAAGTGATTCATTTTTCTCGTTGCCATCTCTCGCTCTTGCCACAACTACGGAATCTATCACGACGTCCGCGAACGCTGTGGAGAGACTTCCTATCGTGAACGCGATGGCTGCTGTAGGCACGGAGTTCACGATGTTCGAATTAGCCAGACCAAGTCCCCCCACAGTCCCCAATATTCCACAAAAAAACAAATAGCTCTTTCTTTTGTACCCGAAGAAGGGAACCGAGTCACTGATGAATCCCCACAGCGGCTTGACGAGCCACGGAAAACTCGAAGCTGTGAAAATCAGCTGCGCCGCCGCGGGATCCAATCCTAACTCATCCTTCACGAAATACTCCTTCGCTAGTCGTGAGAGACCAAGAATGCCTTGCACGAAGTACACCAGGATGATCGCAGACAGCTCGGGGGTGATTGGGATGCCCAGCAGGGAGTATCGATTTGATGTTTTCGACGCATCGCCATCGTCGTCGAGAGTTTCCCTCTCTCGAATCACAGATGATTCCTCCGTGCCTACTTCTGTCGCCCTTGCTTCCGGTGCCTTGACCTCCACCTCCACTGGTGTCTCGGGAGGCGTTGCGAGTACTCGGTTGTTACGTTTCCGTCGGTATACCGTGTTGCTGGATGAAAATTGTGCGTATCGTGTACCAGGAGAGCGAACGTGCCGTCCAGCGGACGAGACATGTACTGCCGCCGACGTGGATGCTGCGCTGCCACGTATCACACCACAAGGATTGACCCTCGCGGCACGCCCCGGACCGCAAACACCACGCATCGCGGACGACGCCACCGCGTGGGACCTCCCGACACCGACCCGGTGGGTGACGGGCTTCACAAAAGCGTATGCGCGGCGAACGCGCGTCACGAAGTGAACGTCCGTACGTATCCATCCGCTGGACAGACATCATAATACTTTTGCTTGTTTGCTTGTTCTCGGGCGGAGGGCGGATCAGCATTTGGCGCGCACGCGACGGGTAGGGTTGCGCGGGTCCTCGTGCCTGCTCCACCTGGGGTTTGGTTCAGGACCTCCCTCGCGATGTCGTACGCCATGCACAAGCAGGTCCACCCCCCTACCGGGGTGGATCACGCGTGCGCGGCGTACTTCACGCACCCGATTGGCGACGGCGGACCCCCCAACTTGGTCGTGACGCAGGCGAACCACTTAACCGTGTTTGCGATTAGAAGGAAGGGGTCGCCTGTGAGTAATGACGCGCTGGGTGCGCGTGCGGTCGCGTCAGCTACAGGCAGCGATCACGACGACACTGAGGTATCTTTGGAAGTGGTGTGTGAGTTTGATTTGCACGGCACGGTTGGGTCGCTGTGCGCGCTGAGACGAAGATTCGGCGCACCCAGAAATCAGCGAGATGCGTTGTTGATTGCAGTTAGGGAATCGAAGCTCTCGGTCGTGGAATTCGACCCGTCAACGCAAACGCTGGTGAACTCCTCCCTACACGGCTGGGAAACCCCCGTCGGGCTGGGGGGCGTACCGTCCGCACACAGAGTCGCGCCGCTTCCGCCGCTCGCCGTCGCCGATCCCGAAGGGCGGTGCGGCGCGGTGTTGCTGCGAGCCGGTGGGGGAAGCAGATTGGCGTTGTTACCGGCGGTGGAAGGCGAAGTGGATGAGGAACACGGCGATGACCTCGATGAGGAGGATGCAGATGATGACGATGCCCTAAACCCTGGAAACCCTAACCCTCATAAACCCTTGCGCCGAACGCAGAGTGAGATTCGAAGCCGGGGCACTGCGGCGTCTGTGAAATCTTCGTACGTCCTCGACCTGGCGTCCGAGTTGAAAATCTCGGGCGTGCGGGATATCGCGTTCCTTCACGGCTACGGCGAACCCACTGTTCTTGTGCTGCACGAGAAGAAACCCACGTGGGTGGGACGCCTCGCGCTAGTTAACGACACCATGCTAATAAGCGCGATCACGTTAGATTTGGATAACAAGCGACACACCGTGATTTGGCGCCGCGATAAGTTACCGCACTCGTGTTATAGACTTTGTGCCATGCCTGACCCATTAGGCGGCGCGCTTGTTCTGTCTCAGAACTTCCTGATGCACGAGTCACAGGAGAGTAGTAGAGCGCTTGCGTTGAACCCACTCGCAGGAGGTGAGACTCCCGCGGATGAAGCTTCCATCCGGGCCGCGAAAGCGGCGGCGGACGCGGCGGCGGCGGCGACCACCGCGGGGAACGCGGCGGCACAGGACCCGTCCCTGGCGAACCCCGTGAGTCTAATCGCGAGTAGAGAGGGCACCGAAAGCGCGTCGGGAGTTTCTGTGGAGCTCGACGCCGCGCAGTGCGCTGTTGTTTCTGAAAAGCGAGTCCTGCTTACCACGAAGCAAGGCGCTTTGATGTTGCTCACGTTGCGCGTCGAGGGGCGCAAGTTGGCGAGAAGCGGCGCCATGCGGTTGCGCAGAGCGGGCGGCGCTGTGCTATCGTCAGGGATGTGCCTGGTCACCAGGAAGCTGCTGTTCCTCGGGAGCAGAGTCGGGGACTCGTTGCTCGTGAGCATGCATGAGAAGGCAGAGGAGGCGATACAGGCGTTGCCGAGCACGGATGCGGATGACCGGTATAACAAGGGAAAGAAAAGGAAAGCGGATAGTGAATCGCCGGCTGCGCAAAAACCTGAAACCGAAAAATCCGACCCGACGGGCGACGACGAGCTGGAAGCCATGCTTTACGGCAACGGCGATACGAAGGCGCACACTGCGGCTGGTGTTGTGTCGGTTGCTGTCGGACAATTTCTCGGCGACGGTGTCGGCTCCGTGGGACAGGACGCTTTGAGGGCGGCGGCGAGACTGGCTGGCAAATCCGAACCGGGGTACTCCTTCACGGTCCGGGATTCTGTGCTTGGCATTTCGCCCGTTATCGATTTAACAGTCGGGGCGAGCGTTTCTGTGGCGGGGGACACGGAGGTTCGATCGGAGCTCGTCGCAGCTTGCGGGCACGGTAAAAACGGCGCACTTGCGGTGCTTCAAAGAGGGATTCATCCCGAATTAGTCACGGAGGTTGAAGCGGGGACGCTTCCGGGGTTGCGAGGGAGCTGGACTGTCTATTCTGGAGATGATGACGACGCTTCCTCCAAAAAATCAGCAAACAAGTTTCACTCGTACTTGGTAATCGCGCTTTCCAGCTCGACGATGGTTTTGGAAACCGGAAGTGAGCTGAAAGAAGTTTCCGATGCTGTGGATTTGAAAACTGACGTCACGACGCTTTGCTGCGGGAACCTGTTTGCCGGTACCGGCACTCGAATCGCGCAGGTTCACGGGAAGGGCGTTTGCGTCACAAACGGGTCAACGAAAACACAAGACATAAGTTTATCGGATTTAGGAGTCACCGACAAAACTGTCGAAATCATCGACGCGCGCGTTTTACGTTCGTACGTCATGTGTCGCTTATCTGACGGGTCGTTGAGGATTCTGAAGGGTGATTCAAAGTCGCTAACGCTGCTACATGTTGATGGTGATAATTTAAAAAACCTCCCCAGGGGTTTCGACATCGCCACCGCCGCGCTTGTGGACGATTCCACGGAAACGGCGAACCACCCAGGTTTGGATTTAAGACAACCCGGGTTTTTGAACCGGGGGTGCGAGGGTACGTCTGGGTCGGTTAACTCATCAAATGAATCGAGTACTCACTGTATGCTCGCGGTTGCCAGAGTGGGGGGGTCCCTGGAGCTGTATTCGTTACCGACTTGTGACAAGGTATGGACCGCGGATGGGTTCTCCGAGGGCGTCCCGGTATTGGCGCCCGTGGGGAGTCAAATCGCGCGGGAAAACATGCGAGCACGGAAACACGCGGATGCTATTCTCGAGAAAAGTGCCGAAAACGGTTCCATCGCGTCGACGAGTGTAGATCCTCCCGAGATCGTCGAGCTAAGGATCGACGCATTCGCAAGGGCACACGAACGGCCACTGTTAACTGCAATCAGAGGCGACGGGTCCGTGTTAGCGTACCGAGCCTTCCTGTGCCCCCCCGGCGTCGGTGGGGTGAAGAAAGAAAACAAAAACCCCCAGTTGCGATTTTCGCGAATTGAAATCGACGTCGAGGGCGGCGACGAGACGGATTTCGGATACCAGAAAAACGCCCGCAAAGTCCTGGGAGGCACCCGGCTGACGAGATTCGAAAATATCGGTGACCGAGGGGGCATACGAGGTGTTTTCGTGTGCGGCAACAGACCTTTGTGGCTCGTCGCGAGACGATCCAGAGTATTAGCGCTCCCCATGCGCGGCGAATCGCAGGGCAACAAAGCCGTGTCCTTTTCTTGCTTCCACAACAAAAATTGCCTCGACGGGTTCATTTTAGGAACCAAAGCAGGAGGCGCAAGAATCTGCCAGATTCCGAGCAAGATGCATTACGAAGCCGCGTGGCCTGTCCGGAAGCTGTCTCTAAAATGTACACCCCACCACGTGCAGTACCTGCCTGACTTCAAGCTCTACGCCTTGAGCACGAGCACATTGGTAAAGTGGAAAGAACCCGTCGTGGACGAAAACGACGCGCACTTTTTAACTTTAGTTAACACTAGACGCGCGAAAGCTATGGCAGTAGGGGGGGTGGAGGAACAGTTCTCTTTAAGATTACTTAATCCGGGTTCTTTAGAGTGTGCGTGGCAGCACACCCTAGATCCGGGTGAGCACGTGCAAACGGTGCGGAACGTGCAGCTCCGGAACACGAAAACGGGGGCGCTGCAATCCATGCTGGCGATTGGCACGGCGTGGCCGGGGGGGGAGGACACGCCGTGTCGGGGGCGGTGCTTGCTTTTTGATGTCGCTTGGTCTATGAAGTCTAGAGGGCCTGCCAGTCACACTGCCAATAATCAGCCCGAGTGGCAGGGAAGACTCGCATGCACTCGTGACGCGAAGATGGCGTGTACCGCGTTGAGCGGGCTGGAAGGCCATTTAATAATCGCCATTGGAAACAAACTCATCGTGCATTCGTGGGACGGCGAGTTTCTGCAGCCCGTCGCGTTCTTCGACACACCGCTGCACACGGTTACGATAAACGTGGTGAAGAATTTTATTCTAATCGGTGACCTGCAAAAAGGGGCGTATTTTCTCAGATGGAAGGACACGGGGCACGAGAAACTGATAGTGCAGCTGGCGAAGGATTTCGAACACCTAGACGTGCTGGCGACTGAATTTTTAGTCGACGGAAGCCAGTTATCGATGTTAGCGGCGGACACCACGGGTAACGCGTACTCGTTCTCGTACGACCCGAAAAGCTTGGAGTCCTGGAAGGGACAGAAATTGTTGACTAAAGCTAGTTTTTTCGTGGGGTCGCCGGTCAATAGGATGGTTAGATACAAATTAAAGCCGCCAGTGCAACCCGCAGGGGCGCCTCCGTTATCTCAAGCGGAAATAAAGGCGAGCGCCAACCGCCACGCCGTTTTCCACGGCACTTTAGACGGGTCGTTGGGGATTCTCGTGCCCACCGATTTGGAATCATTCACGAAGCTGCAGAAATTGCAGGAATACCTCGTCAATG